>Ga0116228_10006894_pt1 | contig 10154 bp, 11 predicted proteins | sample S1TSphfallax_2_FD_89694 | JGI IMG/M metagenome (GOLD analysis project Ga0116228, IMG submission 89694) | Host-associated microbial communities from peat moss isolated from Minnesota, USA - S1T2_Fc - Sphagnum fallax MG | ecosystem: Host-associated > Plants > Peat moss > Unclassified | place... | reverse complement strand
TACATTGATTTTATTCAATCCTCTTATTCTAATCATTGGATCAAAATGAACTTTGGGTTTCAAAATGTTATCAAAGATTTTTGTTTAATGATATTAATAAGTTATTCTATTATCATTAAGTTTTCAACTTTTGAATTTTCTAGCAACATGTTCTTAAAACATCAACATGTACATTAACACTAAAAACTATAAATATATCTACAATTCCTAAACTAACATAGCTCAAATGAAACATGACCTTAAGAAAAATATTGTTGAAAAAAAAAATGTTTTTGTGTTTCCAAGTGAAAAGAAAACACAAAATCAAAAATAACATCAAAAAGTTTCTCTACATAGGTCTATCCTCTTAGTCTTTATACTAATTAATTAAAAATGAAATAGTCATAACATATCATTTAAATGTCATTAACCAATACTAAATTAATAATCCCAAATTTTTTAAAACTACGCCTTGTCTAACCACCTATTCCATTACTTGTTCTGCGAACTACATGTTTTACAAACTACCAATTGACTATCAACCTGTCTACAAACCTAATGTAATGTTCCTTATCACTTTTTGTAACCAATTAACTTAATGCCATCGGTTAGGTTAATATAACAAGCTAGTTAAATATAACAACATGCCTAAACCTATAACTTGTTAAGGCACTTGTTACTAAATATGGGTAACATTATCCCCCTCAAAAACTACCTTTGTCCTCAAAATGCTAGTTCAAGGCTCTAGGTTCTCTTCATCTTTTCCAATTGGTTGGGTAACAACTTCTTCAACAAGTTCAACATTTGTTTCCTCCACAATTTCAACTTGGCTCAAGATCTGAAGACCTATTGGCATTACAAAAATCTTTTGTCAATTAGGTGCTTCTTCAAAGGTTGTTATGGGTGTTGTAAATACCTTTGAAGCATGCGGGGTGTTTATAATCAAAGTAATTTCTTGACCTATACCTATTTAGTGTGGGGTCAGAGGTAAAGTAACAAGTAGGAACTCTAATGGTTCGATTCCACTATTAAAGATAATAAATGAAGGATCAACATGTTCAACCTATTCCTTGATTTCCACAAGTTCAGTAAAAGTAGTAGTAACCTAAATAGGTACAAAAAGAATCTAAACATGTAAGGGTATGATCTCTAAACTTGTTCCACCTCTAAGCAAGCTAATTGGTTTAGTCATGGCAACAAGTTTTACCATAAATGATGTTGCTAGTGTTTTGCTATTTGTTCCAATTTCCAAAGATACGAAACTAGGTGGTTCATATTTAAAATGAGGGAAAGTGGTTCAATACACTTGCAACTCCAATTGGTGACCCTGGTCATTGAAATGAGGTGATTCCATGCGTTCTTGAATTTGTTCCTCCATGAACTTTTGAACGGTTTGCCACCACTCATCCACTTGGTGTTTTTATCTCCCAAGGTTTAATTCTACACTTTAAATAAGGTGTTGTACAATAATAACTCCTCAAACTCCTTCAACCTATTGTTCATCCTAACAAGTAAAATGGGGTTAGGTTTGGTCAACTATACTTTAACTATTTCATACTGACTTTTCCAGTCCTAAATTTGGGTAATTAGAGTTTTTTTCCATTTCAAACTCTATGTGAGCAACTACTTGTTGTTCCCTAAGCTCTTGACAGGTTTGTTCCAAACCTATTATGATACTCTATTGTTGCATGTTAGACTCCTCCATCTTGTTGTAGTCCCATGTCATTTGTTCAAATTCAATTTAAAAACACTTCACATTGTTGTGAATTTTCCAATTGAGTTTATTAAGTTCAACATATTCTTGATATAGGTTTTCAGTTTTCCTAATAGCATATTCTGCCTTTTTCAACTTGTTGGACAAGTTTTGGTTCTCATGCTAGACTCCAATCAACTACCCCTTGACTATGGCCAATTCTTTGTCATGGTTCTTTAAAGTCTACTACATTATTTCTAGCTCTAGGCTACAAGTTTGCAAGTGGTTGTTGGTCTCAGATAGGTTTTGCTTGGTTTGCTCATACTCAATTATAAAGTTAGCAAGTTTTTGCAATGCCTTAACCAGGTTGTGGCATTCTAAACAACTTGCTCTAAAAATATACTAATATGTTTTAGGTTATTTATGGAATGACCAAAAATTGGAAGAAGTTGAATTATAAGAAATTGTGGGTTTTCTATATGAATAGGTTCAATTACAGGTTCAACTAGTTATGATGCTTCTACAACTATAACTACAAGTGCTTTGGATTTTGTAATTAGTACCACAAGTTCAACAAGTTCAACTTGAATGTTATCAATTACCTAGTTTAAACACTAGTAGAAATTATGTCCTTTGCAACAATCATTGAGGAAGAAATGATTAACATCCTTAATGATTATATTAATGATTTTAATCATAGGATATAATTTCATTATCTACGTGTATTCAGTCATAGTCATTAATAAGTCATAAATATAACTAATGGATGAAAAATGTACCAAAATGACATATTTCATCAAATTTCTATCTGCCACTTTTCATTCATTGCCATTTTGAATAATTTATTAGTGAATTTCAATGTTGAGGTGGATATATGGGATACACATGTGATTTATGATTATGATTTGATTATTTTAAAGGACATGGGAAACCTTTTTATGGTGTTGTGGCATTTTGAAATATATGAATATTTAATTTTTTTTGGTCATTGGAAAATGGGCAGCATATTAGGATTATGTACATCTACAACATGATTTACCTATGATGATGTGTCATGGAACTCCAAATTGTCATAGCCACTTCTACAAACCTTTAATTAACCAATTATGTTGACATATTTTTAATCTAGTTTACCTCTGATCTTTGAAAATTAACAAAAACTATGAGTTGGCATTGTTCACAAGAGTGTCATTAATCAACAAATAACATCATTGTTAGACAACATTCAAACTTTACAATTTGTTCATGGATTTTGAATTTGAAATAAACTCGACAATAAAAAACAAATATAACATTTATAACATGATTATTGAATTTCAAAATTTGCACAACAATGTTAATGTCCAAATCGGTAAAATGTGCATGCTAAAAACCAACCCTAAAACCTTGCTAATGCTAAAAGATTGTCATGTTCGGAAAACTCTATGGCCCTTATCAATGACACTATACTTGGGGGGTGGGGGTAGTCTTTTAGGAACATTTAAACCACATGTTTCCATGGTGGTTGTAATGAACACATCTTTTATGTTTGCTACCTCCTTCCTAGATCAAGTTTCCTTTTGCAAAATAACTTTCCAACCAGGCTTCTTGATATCATCGAAAAAAAACACCTACATTGCTTGAGAAGGAAATATGAAAGGCTCAAACATCAAGGGCAACTTGTGGAAATTTACCATGAAGAAACCAACATCATTTCACACATATGCAGGGTTGGCTCAATTATCCCTTCATTTGATCCATTCGCACCTAAAGATAATCACATGGGTTTGCATTGGACCATAATCCAATCTGAATATGTCTTTTAATACTCCAACATAGTTCATTGAAACATTTCTAGCATCAACATCTCTAGTTGGCATATCAAATACTAAAACAATGCCACTATAAACTGTGGACAACAAATTATTCTTTGAGTTTTCCACCCTATAGTGATTCCCATATGCCTTCATGAATGTATATCAAATCATTGTTTGACAAAGTCTACTACATAATAGCACCTTGTCCACATCATCAAGGTTGCTTGCATCCATGGAATGTGCATGGACATATTTTTCACCCAATCAATGAAAGGGGGGTACATTTGAATTTGATCTATGTGCATCCATCCACTTCCTACACATGTAGTTGTAAAAGATCATTTTAAGAAAAAAAAGGTGCATCCCAAAAAACAAAGATAAAATAATGAGTTGAAAAAACTGTTTTAGTTATTGACATTATGGAAGGCATGATTGTTATTACTTATTGCACCCAAGGTGACATTAGGGATATGTTGGTGAGTACGTATTGGTGGGCAAGGTCCTATATAAGGTTGAAGACATACAAATTTCACACCAACCACCTCTAGTACTTCCCCAACATCACCTTCTTCCTCATCAACATCTCAAACTCAATGCTACACAACCTCAAGCCTTTGCAAGTATTCAATTATGAAACCTAAGCATTCATTTCTTATATATCCTTCAGCCATGGATCCTTCAAACCTCGCCATATTACGCACATATGTCTTTAAGGTTTTCATGTACCTTTCCACTGGATACATCCATCTAATGGCAACCGGTCCATAAATATTAACCTCATCCACTAGATGATACAATAAGTGGGTCATGATGTCAAAAAAGGAAGGTGGGAAATGCATTTGTATTAAGGCTAGGCTAACTATAACATCTAGCTAGAATGAATCGATCTCAGAGGGATCCCAAAACCTACTGCATATCCTCCTAAACACTTTGGAAATCCTCATCACCATCGTCCAAGGTCTAGGAACAAAAAGTTTTCATAGTGTTAATGGAAGAACTTGTTGCATCAACACATGTTAGTCATGTGACTTTAGAGCACCAAAATTCTTCTTCCTTATGTGCTTCCCCGTTGTTGAAACATGTCCAGATGGTGTTTTCATATTATCAATGGTTGTTGCAAAGTAATCAAACTCGGTTGTTGTTAATACATATCCAACTACTAGTTTCAACATCTTCCCGCCTTTTCAAGGGTTGGTAGTAAACCACAAATGTGACATAATGCCCATGTGTTGCAAATCACGCTTCACCTTCATAGTATCTTTCTGACCGATCATTGTTTCGAAGATATTTTTGGCAAAATTTTGTTCACAATGCATTATGCTTAATGTGAACCAAATCAAAAGTTCTTCTATCCATTGAACAACACCCACAATCTCCATTATCAATCTTATTTCTCAAATCCCATAATAAATTAGAATGGGATTCTACCTTTGAATAAAACAAAAAATGCAAACTATTTTAGGGTTTGGTAGGCAGAATGTGATGCAGTCAATTTCTATGACTAATGGCTACCACATTTGATTCCCAAATAACCCTATTATTAAGAAAAATGTACAACTTAACATTGACTTATATTTGACTAATATTTGAAACATGTTACCTTGTCAAATGATCTAAACCAAAATATGTAAAGATTGACATATTCATCAACACATCAAACTTTGGGTATTGAAACTAGAACACTATTTAAAGTTCAAAAGTTCATATCCAACATCATTTCAAGCAAGTCTTTTTGCATGCTACAAGTTTGAGAAAAAATTGAATTCATGTGCACACACAAACAAAAACAATGAACATTTGATTCAAGTGATTAGTCATTGACTTGGACCATAATTGGATAATAAGTACAATATTACAATGTCAAGAGTGTAAGCAAGTCATAAGTAGGGAACTTCCATGTACATGCCAATAAGGTAAATCATGTAGGGCACTTCGACATTTGATTCCATGTTCTTTAGAAGGGTCCCTAACTCCACCACATTGTGGACAAGTGACATCATCCTTATGCTCCCTTCAAAACAAGACACATCTTTTAGCACACACATGTATGTTCTCATAATCTAATCCAAGCTTTTGTGTCAAAGTCGTTGCTGCATAGTAGTTGGCTACTAAACAATTAAGTTCAAGAAGCAAATGACTATGTAAAAGCTCTAAAAGTTCATATACAAAATTATTACTAACTCCGTGTATCATGCATAGGTTCATAAGAAATATTGTTGCTACCAACTTTGTACACTTGGAGCCTACATATAACTCCTTTGTTGCATCCTCCAAAGCTATTGGATCAAAACCATGCTCTTGGTCTCCATCCTCAAAAGACCCATCTCCTAATGGTTGATGGCCCTCACTATCAAAAGGAGCCTCTTCTCCATCTCCATCCATGTCACTTTTGATCGCTCGCTCTTGTAATCCATTAGCTACCTTGAATGCATCCTCCACAACATTCACCACTCTATCTTCCAAATTTGCGATAAGATCATCTACTTGTTGGAATGCATCAACTATCATAGCTTGCATATCAACTATAGAATCTAGCTCCTAGGTTTGTTGTCCTACAAGCCTTTTAAAATCTTCTTCCTGCTCTTCATCTGACGAGTCTCTATTGCGTGGACTTCTCCAAACTCCAATCCCTTCAATTATGGATTAAATGCTCCCTCACATGCCTTATTGTGTATAAGAAGTGTCCTTTGCATTTGGTGCAAGGACAATGCAAACGTGTCAACTTGTAAAATTTGGCCTTATTATCTTCCCACTACAAAGCCTATCATCTCAATGATGTTGCCTTCTTACATGCCACAAAGTCAATCTCTTTACATCATCCAAAGCAACATGAAGGATAGATGCCATTATATAATACTATTTTTAATTTTCCAAAACAAATATTTCCAAAAGAAATTGTGTTACTCATACATGTTCCAATAACACATATCAAAGCTTCGTCTAGATTTTTAGCATTTCTACTTACAATATATTGCATCTATTTACCCAAGCCTATTAGTAATATCCCATGAATGCAAAGGATGTTAAATGAACTATAGTCAATTTATTCACATTTGTTAATCTTTAAGGAACCATAAAGTGGTGGAATTAATTACCACAAATTGGAGCAATGTGCACCATCCATGATCGCATACTTGGCTAAAGTCTTGAATCTTATTGCACATGTATTAGGTTATGACCAACCAGTTGACGCCCGCTATGATAATGACATGGTGGGAACCAATATTGATCCTTGGACCTCCTTGAATTGGTCCAAGGCCTTTGCCATCAACCTACCACATCACATGTGACACAATGTTGTCACAAAAAAACTTTATCATGTTCCAATGTTTGACTGTATAAAACTACAAAGTTTGAAATTTAATTTCTTTTCTAATATTTAATCAAATGAACATATGAATATGAATGGTTAAACTTTGGAGCATAATCTACATACGTGGACCAACTAAAATTCAAATAACAACTTTTGTACATAGAAAATCACTTTTGAAGTTTTTGAATTTGTTTTTTAAAATTATGAAATAAGAATATAATATGATATTATTAATATATTATATGTATATATATTATGTATCATATGTATATACATATGTTTAATATTTATATTATATATATAAATCCGATATGTTGTAAATTTATGAATCTTAAACCCATAGATAAATTTGGTAAAACTTTGTTAAAATTTGGTTTAAATACCATGAAATTGTTTGACTTATGTTATTTTTGTTATTAAAATAAGATATTTAGATTAAACTTGGGTAGATTAAAGTTGAAATTCATTAATTCTGTTTAATTTTGGTTAAAGTAATATAAATGAGGCTAAAGTAGGTTGTTCTTGCTAAAATAAGATAATTTTTTTAATATTTTGATAAACTTGGTTAAACTTGGTTAAGCTTGGTTAAATGAAAATAATTTTTTCTAACTAAACGATTTTGGTTAAATTTGGTTAAAAGTCGTAAAATTTTAAAATTTGATTAATTTTTGTTGAAATTGAATAAATCTAGTTTTTTTTTTTTAATTGGTTAAAATTGGTTATGTATTTGGCTAAATTTTAATAAATTAGGTTAAACTTGGGTAAATTAGAAAAACTTAGGTTAAACTTCGATATTAAAGTTAAAATTGGTTAAAATTGGTGAAATCAAGTTACATGAAAACACTCAAGCTGAACATGGTCAATTAAACTTAACTAAGTTTGAATGTTTTTGGAAAATAAGGGTTTTTTATGTATTTTGCTAGAACTCAAGCCAACTAGACCAAATTGAGTTAATTAATCTAAATTTGGGTAAACTTGGAAAACTTAAATGTTGCTACAATTGGTTACATTTGGCCAAACTAAACTAAATTAGTTTAAATATGTTAAAATATGTTACATTAAGTTATAATGTAAGATTATTTATAATAAATTAAGTTATTTAAGATAAACTATACATGTTATTTAAGGTGAACTAGCTTTAAGTGGGTTAAATTAGGATTGGATTAAGTCAAAATAAATGAATTTAAATTAAACTAGGTTTAGGTTAATTCATACTAAATTATGTAAAAATATATTAAACTGGGAATTATTTAAATTAGATTAAATTAAAGTAAATTAAGCTAAAGTTGGCTTTTAATAGTTATTTTTAATTATTTCACCTTTGGTTACTTTTGATTATTCTAAGTTATTTCATTTTAGTTTATTTTCGTTTATGTGAAATTATTGTTGATTACTTTTGGCTATTGAAGGTTATTTCACCTTATGTTATTATTGGTTATTTTAAGTTATATTACCATAGGCTATTTGTGGCTATTAATTTGGTGGTTATTCTATTAATGGCTATTGGTTGTTTTTTTATTGGTGGATATTCTATGAATGCCTATTGGTGTTTTTCTATTGGTGGCTATTCTATGAGTGCCTATTGGTTGTTTTTCTATTGGTGGTTATTTTATTAATGGCTATTGATTATTTTTTAATATTGGTGGCTATTCTATTAGTGGTTATTGGTTGTTTTTCTATTTGTAGCTATTTTATTAGTGATTATGATATTGTTGGTTATTATATTGGTGGCTATTGGTGGCTATTGGTGGCTATTGGTGGCTATTGGTGGCTATTAATGGCTATTCTTTTAATGGTTATTGATAGTTATTTTATTGGTGGTTATTAGTGGTTATTTTATTAGTGGTTATTAATGGATATTAATAACTATTTTATTGGTTGCCATTGGTGGTTATTTTAGGCTAAATTACCATGAGTTATTAATAGTTATTGGTGATTATTCTATTAATGGTTATTAGTGGTTATTTTATTGGTGGCCATATGTGATTATTTTAGATTAAATTATCATAGGCTATTGGTGGTTATTAATGGCTATTTAATTAATGACTATTGGTGCCTATTTTTGGTTATTTTAGATTATATTATGACAATTGGTGGTTATTATATTTTAAATTATTGTTGGATATTCTAGGTTATGTCATCATAGGTTATTGATATTATTTTATTATAGGTTATTTTAAATTATTTTTCATAGGTTATTATTGGTTATTCTAAGTTATTTTACCTTAAGTCATTATATTTTATTTTAGATTATTTTAAATTGTTATACTTAGGATAAAATAATTTATAATAACATAATGTAAAATGACTTTGAATAAATTAAAGTATAACTTGAAATAACATATATTAATTTAAAATAATATAAAGTATTTCATAAAGTAACATAGGGTATTTAAAACAACATAAAAATAAACCTATTTACCACAATAAATTATAATAATGAATTATGTCAACTAGTAATGAAACATAATGTTTACATAGTGATATTATAGTGAAATCATTAAAGTGAAATGAATTTATTTCATTTTTAAGGTTCCATAGTGATTTAGGCTAATGAACTACACCCCACTTTTGTACTAGTGAAAATTGATATTGCAGTTCTTTTGGTTGTTTTGTTGGCAAGTTATGTTTTGTTGATTTTAACAATAATTTTTTAAATCAGAATGGTAGTTGCTTTGAAAGTAACTTGAGTTGTTGGGTGGGTTACAATTAAATATTGGACAATATGTGGTATTGGTGAATCCCAAGAACCCTAGGCAAAAGGTGGCATTTGGCAAAATCAATGGCCATTGGGGGTTCATGGACAAATTCCATGGTTTAAATATTCCCAAATTTTGGATTAAAGTGGATGTTGTAGTTGAACATGTGCTTGATGTTCTGTTGATGCATCCATATGAAGTTGATGACAAAGTTGTAATCAAAGATGTGGTAGGATCTTGCAAATTATCGAACTTGAAGTATGTGAAAGTTATAGGTCGAAATGTTTCTATAATGTTGAAGTTAATGTGACAATTTGTAATGTGTTTGCACTTTCAGTCCATGAGCATATAATGAACATGAGATTTTTTTTGTTGGAACTTGTGATGGAACCTTGTAATTATAACCATATATTAAACTAGTAAATTTTCCCAATATGTTATGTTTACAAATCTTTTTTATTTTTTTCGCCCATTAGCTTTTGTCATCTATGTTTTTACTACAATATGGTTATTTATCAATTAACATTTTCATTTGGAAGTAGGTTTGTGATAATGTTATTATATGTATGACTAGACGTAATTATTTGTTGCTTCATAAAATATTGGTGTATGATTGGTTTCAGTAATTTATTCTTTTATGCTAGCGCTTTTATAACTATGAATAACTTATCAAT
>Ga0116228_10006893_pt1 | contig 10155 bp, 12 predicted proteins | sample S1TSphfallax_2_FD_89694 | JGI IMG/M metagenome (GOLD analysis project Ga0116228, IMG submission 89694) | Host-associated microbial communities from peat moss isolated from Minnesota, USA - S1T2_Fc - Sphagnum fallax MG | ecosystem: Host-associated > Plants > Peat moss > Unclassified | place... | reverse complement strand
TGTATTGGGCGGATTTTGTGTTATTGCTGATGTCGTGCCGTATCATGCCAAAAGTATAGCTGAAGCCGAAGAATGTTTTCGTGTAACAACACGCGCATTAATTCGGGTAAATCTGATGGATTCGATTTATGGTAAGGAAGTGAAACGCACCAACAGAATTGGTGTTGGTATGACTGGTGTTCACGAGTTTGCTTGGAAGTTTTTTCGTCTTGGTTTTCGTGATCTAATCGATGAAGAAAAATCAAAAGCATTTTGGTTAACGCTGGCTCGCTTTAATAGAGCAGTACGTGAAGAATCGATCGCATATTCTAAAGAGTTGGGTTTAAATGTTCCGCATACAAATACAACATGCAAGCCAGCGGGAACTACATCAAAATTATTCTTGCTCACTGAAGGATGGCATCTACCGTCCATGCGCGAGTTTCTTCGTTGGGTGCAGTTCCGTTCAGATGACCCTCTAGTAGCCGTTTACAAGGCTGCTGGATACCCAACAAGAGAGTTGACGACGTATGGTGGCACCACCATTGTCGGCTTCCCTACAGCGCCTGCCATTACGACTTTGGGAATGGAAGATAAGCTTGTTACGGCGCCGGAAGCAAGTCCAGAAGAGCAGTACAAGTGGCTCATGCTTGGAGAAAAATATTGGATTCATGGCACCGATCAAGAAGGCAATTCAGTCACAGACAATTACGGAAATCAGATCAGCTATACAGCAAAATATTTTCCTGACGTTGTTGGCTTCAACGAATTCAAGGAAATGATGTTGAAATATCAGTCTGAGATTCGCTGTTGTTCGGTTATGCCGCAAGAAGATATGTCGAGCTATGAGTATCTTCCAGAACAAATGGTCTCACGCGAGGAATACAACGCCATTGTCGCTAAGATCAACAATGTGATGGTCACTGAAGATGTCGGCAAAGAACACGTTGATTGTGCGAGCGGCGGGTGCCCAGTAGATTTTAACACTGGTTCAAAGGATTTTTGAAAAATGATTACAGTAGTTGGTGCGCCATGGTGCAACTGGTGTTCAATGGTCAAAGAATTTTTGACGATGCACGATATTGAATTTATTGATTTGGAGCCGAGCTTTTTAGAACTACAGGAGATTTTGGCGCCATATGATGTGACCACAATCCCACAAGTATTCATCGGTGATCCACGGGGAACTGATCCAGTTACTCGCATTGGTGGTTATGAGGATACCGTGACTTGGGTCAATTCTGGCAAGCCGATGTGAGTTAGACGCGGTTGTCAAGTAAAAAGGCGCCTAAAAACTATGGGCGCCTTTTTATAGTTTTTGCTTTACAGCATTTCAAATTCTGATATTGTAAAGCTAGGAATGCGGAGAGATGAGAGGATGAACCTGCATAAGGTCAAGGGATCGCCACCAAAAGGCAAACGCCTGTATTCTGGTCCTGCCGCCATTTCGATAATCACTGGATGCCGCTACGAAAAAGCTATGGAAGTTCTCAAAAGTCATAGCGAAACAACTGGAACCGGCATTTCTCCATGGTTGATGTTCAATGCCTTGGCTAGTCTTGGTTGGCGTATGCGTCCTGTCAAAATTGAGTCTACTATCCAAGAAACTGTACTGGCACGTCTTGATGATTGCCGCGATCCAAAACTGCCTAGTTTGGCGCGCTGGTTCAAACTGCGTGGAAATCTGACAAATTGCTTGTTGTTGGTTAAATTGAGTGGTCATTGGCTGGTTGTTAAAGGTCGTAAAGCCGCTGACAATTATCACCCGGAAAGTGTCTTCATTCGAGACATCAATTTTCGTCGCTCGACTGTTGTTGCTGTTTGGACACTTGAACATGTTGCAAAAGTTGAAACTAATCCTGAAATCATCAGGAGAACAGCAGAAATTCGTAAACAACGGAAGGAAAATCTCGAAATAGCACGCGCCATTCGCGCGATTAAAAGACAAGAAAAACAAGCTGGTTAAAATGAATACACTGAAACAAAAATCTTTTCGCAAAGTCGCGACGCAGAGTTTGCAAGTTACGTTATACTGTTTTGTGATCTTGTGGCTCGCGGTCAGCGGTATGATATTATCGACCACACCAGCCCCGCCAACCTGTCCTAAGCCCTATCAGGCATGGGCATTGACATGGCCGATCTGGAAGGTTGCACCCGCAAGCTGGTTTGATGCCTTCGTGCTTTGGAGTTCAACTCTTTGTTCTTCATCGACTCACACATAAATACTCATACTGTTAAAAGTGTGAGTACAATATGCGTGAGTTTATTAGAATAGTCGAAGAATTATCGTCTGCAACTAGCGTCGCCAGTGCCACGAAGATGTGGGTATATCCCGGTGATGTGCCAGATAGTCGTGAAGGTGCATTGCTGTTTCCTTATACTATCAACGGTTTGAGAAAAGCTTGTAAGAATGTTCAAGAAGACAGTCCACTAAGTGTTTGCGCTGTTAATGGACAGGTCTTCAACTTCTCCGACAATAAAGCATTGGATGTTCTCAACAAGCGTGATCCTGATCTAGTTGATAAACTTCAAAAATACTCTATTCATGGACATCTACCTTGGTCCAATAACCGTTCCTATCGCGATCTCATGCGCAAGTTCATGATGAAGTTTGGCTTTAAAGGAATGATTGTCATCCACAACAATGATCCAATCCTTTATGTATTTGACACCAGCGATCTTGAAGTCGTCAAGACCGAAAAACCAAATCACATTCGTTCGTTGATTGGTACGGCTGGCGGCTTTGGTATGAAAAAGTGAGATGTTTTCAGAAATACAACAAATTAAAGCAGATGGCTCTATAGATGGCAAAATTCAAAAGAACGATATAGCTGTTCGTTATCATATTGATAATAGTGTTGTCGAAACTGCCAAATCCTATGGTGTTGATTTATTAACGGAAGTAAGAACAGCTATATTCAAAGAGCTTAATAGTTAAACAAGACTAAGCGCCGACTTTAACGCCGAACTGCCCACCGCACTCAATACTTGTTGAGCGCATGTGTTATTAGCCAAACCGAATAGCTTGCTGATAGCACCAAAGTTTGCCAACTCGCCGATCATCGATGCTAATGCAGCAACTTCTTTTTGAATAAGCGACGTGATCTGAGACGTTATGCTTGAAATCCCGGCGCTGATAGTCAATGTGACGGTCTGCATAGCTTTTGTAAGCGCGCTTTGAAGCGATGACAGTGTGCTAAATGCACCACTGGTAAGACTACTAGCAAGACCTTGAATCGTGCTACTGATGCCACTCAAAGCTGACATCATTGAATTCATCAAAGAACTGGCACCACCAGTCAATGATCCAAAAAGGTTCTGAACACTGGCACACGGATTGGAGTTTCCAGATGTTGATGAAAAACTACAACCACCACCTTGTCCAGCCAATCCAGTTTGCGCAGCACCATGAGCTACTGCCATTGAAAGATTGTTGACGAGACCGGTAATCTGGCTTGTCACATGAGATTCTAGATTTGACACAATGCCGGAAATCGATCCCATTGCCGAAGTCAATCCTCCCAATGCAGAGGTGATGGCAGCAGTTGCACCACTACCTGTCACAGGATTGGAAACAGCATTACTGGTTGGAAATAGGCTCGTCAACGATGTTCCGATTGTGCTTCCGAGCGAGCTTCCAATGCTTCCCAAAGCACTTGTTACGCCCCCTGTGACGCCACCTGTTGCTGATGCAGCCAATGCAGTGACGGCGCTATTGAGTTGATTTGGTAGACTGTTGATTGCACTTGTAACAGAACTAATCGTTGATTGTGCTTGTGATACAAGACCTGAAATCGGATTGGTGAAAGCCGTGCCAGCATTCATCTGACTCATCACATTACAAGCATTTGGATTTGCTGGGTAAGTTGGCGTGTTTGATGTGGTAGTGCCTGTAGTCCCTGTTGTACCAGTTGTACCTGTGGTTCCAGTAGACCCCGTAGTGCCTCCTGTTGTGCCTGTTGTTCCGGTACTTCCAGTGCTTCCTGACGATCCAGAGCTTAATCCTAAAATCTGCGAACTGGCGCCAGCTTGTGTAAGATAGGCTGCATTAAGATTGTTGTTCGCGGTGATCGCTTGATTCGCTGTCACAGAATCAGCAGCCGCTTGTGTCTGTAAAGCAGCAAATTGTTGAGCGGATATCGTTGATCCTACTTGAGAACTGGCAGCCGATAATGCGGCCGAAGATGCCGCAGCCTGATTGATAGCTGCTGTTTGTGCTGCTAAAGCTGCGTCCTGAGCAGCAAAGAAAGCTGCTGTTGGACCATTACTTCCTACGTAGACTGGTGTTGTTGAAGATGACATTATTTTTCCCTCCCTCTTTAACCCGTATAAACATTTTCTGAACCAGAGACTAAAATAGCACCACATTGAGCGATGGCAAATGTGTTGACTGTTCCTAGATTTTCTGTGAATACAGAAGTGTTTACTGATATTATTGGATTGACTCCGTGGATCGGACACAACACAAGATCAGACAGTCGAACAACAGGACGATTGTTGACATATCTTGTTGAGGAACCTGTCAAAAGTGTCGCGCCATGTGTACAAACATCGGCCAAACGTCCGGTAGGAGTGGCATTTCCAGCACCAGTAGAACTAGACGATGATGAATTTCCACCACCACTGTTATTGTTGCTTGAAGTGCCAGAACCAGATGAACCACTTGATCCCGAGCTTCCTGATGAACCCGACCCGCCTGATCCGCCACTTGATCCTGATCCTCCTGAACCGGAGCCACCAGAACCTGATCCACCGGAACCAGAGTTAGAACCTGATGAATTATTGTTGGAAGTAGTCGTCGAGTTTGATATGCTGCCGGTAGTAGCGTTTGCAAGTTGTGATGCAATCGCTGGATTTCTTTCTATAATTCTGGCTACACTTTGAGCAACAGAACCGATAAGATTAGAATAATAGGTTGGGTTTGGATTATATCCCGCCTTCGCTAGATTATAGGCGAGTGTCGCTGGGTCTTGACTTGATGTGGCTGCCGCCGCATAACGCGGTGATTCTAACAGGTTTGCAAAACCTTGAAAGCTTTGAGACGGATCAGAATACGAAATGGTACTCTGACCCGTAAAATTGCCAAAACCGAAATAATTATTACCCGGCGCGTTGAGTCCCCACGATGATTCGCTCGCAGCTTGTGCTAGAACATAGGAAGCTGATATGCCCGTCTGTTGTTGCACAGCCAAAGCATATTGGTAGTTGTTCTGTACAAACTGCTCTTGTTGAAGAGGCGATGCTACAACGGCGGTCATGGTAGTTTTAGATGATTAGACCAGAAGCTTCCATTTGACCGGGAGTTGCGACTTCAATATTAGCAGTCGCTCGACGATAGTTGTTTGCAACATCATTGCGGGTCTTGACTGGCTTGGTCAGCAAAGCTTCGGTAGGAAAAACGATATTGGTATCTTCATTAGAAGACGCCATGAAGGGCATGAAAGCCAATTGTACCTGTGTTGGTCCAACAGGCTGGATAGCGACGATTACCGGCTTTGCCAGTGTATAACCAGTTGTATCGTACGAGATTAGCTTACCAACAATCTCGTCACCATTCATGATCTTGAGTGTGATAATATCACCGGTAGCCATAGGCTTTTGAATCAGCATGTGAAATCTCCCTTTGTGTAGTATTATAGGTCGATTTCACATGCTAATCCAATATTTTTATTAGAAACATCACATGCTATTTGCATCTTCATTGCGTTGACGCATATAGCGATCAATGTCCAGACGAAGTTCTGGCTTGTTGCCAGCCAATTCCAGAACACCATATGTGTTGCGCTTGAGATCGGTATCAGGATTGAAATCGTGCTTGGTCAGAACTTCCCAACGTTCGATGTATTTCCGACTTACTTTTGAGCCATGCCAGAAATGTTCGATGGTGCCATGCAGGTAACCGATATTGCCGCAAATGGCGCGCTGGGCACGTTCCTGCCAAGCGTAAATCGGTCGCATGTAGGCAGAGCTAATGCTGCCCGGAAACGTATAAGCAGCCTTACCTATAAGGCTGTGAGACATATGGTGATCGGCAGCACCAAGGGCTGCGGTCTCGATCAATCCACCAACCGCTTCTAAGGCATCTCTGGTGGCTGCCCATGCGTACCCCGGATGCGGAAACTCATAACCGGGTCCAGACTTAATCGGCTTACCGTCATGGAACAATCGGCAAAAACTTGTGTGAGCTTGGATGTGTTCACCATTAGGTCCTAAGTCATAACAGGTCGTCCATGGCTGCACCATTTTGTAAAGCTGTAAGAGATGCACGGTATCGGACGCCCATGTCTTTGATCTGAAAAAAATATCAGCGTCAACCCATGCGATATATCTTGCTGAATGTGGCATTCGACTAATGCCTATATTAAGGAGGCATTCTTTGTTCCATACCATATTATTTGCTCTAACCCCGATATGGGTGATTCGATCACTTTCAACACTGGGCAAACATTCATATGGACGTTCACCATAGGCGCATTCTACAACAGTCAGATTGACGCCAGATTCCAGCATATGCTCCTCAAACATTCTGAAGAGTCGTGGGCGGCTCTTCCAGCGGAGTGGATTGGCGACGGCTGTGACTACATAAAGAAGATTGGGATGCATTTTTGAAATCCTTTGAAAAACTTTTTGTTTTCGTACGATATCACTACTTATTCGCAAATGCGATATTTCTGTCACATTGTAATACATATGTAATCAAAATATAGTTTCATTTCCAAAGGTATTAAAATAATAAAAGTCAGGGTGCTTACTCATTTTGATCGGTATGCACAGACACATTATTCTTGTTTTTCGGCTTTGCTGTCTGAGTCTTTCTAGTTGACGGAAGACCGTTCCAGCCTTTCTTTCGCAGAGCTTCAAGAACTTCAGGGGGCTGTTTATCCAACAGTTTTTGACTATTCCATTCACGAATGGAGTTGGTTTTGCCTCGCCATGCACCGCCATTATTGGGTACATTCTCGTTGAAATAGCCGTTGAACGCGGCAATTGCATCAAAATCATGCATGCCTGTTCGCTTGGCGGTCGCAAGATCACCGTCAACGGTGATGAAATTTTTGATGATCCAGACGAACTGTTCAGTCGTCCATGGTCTATTGATAGACTCTTTTGGCTTTTTTGCTACTTCCGACTTTTTGAATTCAACAATCTTGACAGGCTTATGAGATTGTGGGCGGGCTTGCCGCTTGTTGCGAAACTCAAGAATCTTCTTCTCTAGTTTCTTCTCTAGCTTTGCAATCGCGGCGGCGTGGTCGCGTTCCATTTTGAAGAGCTTTAGCTCTAGCTGGCTATTCTCTTTTTCGAGTAACTCAATCTCTTTAAGATAGTCTGCGACAGTTTTCCCTGTCTTAAGCATATCGTTCAGGGCATTCAGTCGCTCATTCAACGTCCGCTCAGCTTCGCCAACAGCGAGACCGGCCGACCCAGTTTTGTAAACTTCCACAAGAGACGTACCTTGAGCGGCGTGATAATCACGCAGCTTATTGACGGCGTTGAGGACTTCACCATCAGAGGAACCTTCACTGCCACGCGAAATAAACTCAATCAGCTTGGCTGCAAGGTTATCCATCACACCGTCTCCGTCGTACGCATCCTTCTACCCCCACAATACCCATAGTCAAGCGAACTTTCTAGCTTGTCAAGATGCGGTGTGCGCTCTACACTTGAGGTAGATTGAGAATCAATCGATGATTTGGCTTCCAGCAGAAGCTTGGGTGATCCAAAATGGCAATGCGCAAGCTGTCTGATTTTCATGCACTCATGCAGGGTTTGCCACCCGGCAAAAGCCTGCACCCAGCAGAGATTGCGTGGAAGCTCGGTTGCACAGTGGTTGTCGTCAATCGTGCGATCAGTTCCAATGATGATCTGCTGATCTACGCCAAACAAGGCATGATTTGTCTCAGTGATCGCAGCACTCATATACGCCCGGACTGGTTTGATCAGTTGACTCCCGCCGAACAAGAACGTGTGCCGCTGGTTTCTACGAAGGTTCTGGCAGCGCGTGCGCCCGGAACCGCTGTTGCTAGCCCGACATTGCGCGGTCAATCGATCAAAGATGCGATTAGTATTATGGCGAGTGCCACCATGTTCTCGGGGCGCAGCGCCAAGCATTTGAAGCCTGTGGCGGAAACAGCACAAGAAGACGCACAGGTGCTGGCAGAATCGGTGGCAGCCACGCAGAAAAAGCTTGACTTAACCGAAAAAGAACTGGAGGCCCAGAAACGGCTTGCTGAGAAATCTGCAAAACTTCTGGAAAAGTCAACTAAATTTGGATCAAGAATGACCAGAATAATAGAAGCCCTTGCCGATGAGGAAGAGGAAGGCGAGGAAACCGCCAGCTAATATATCGGGTCGGAACACCAGATTATTTTCAAAAAGTCAGTCGAAAAACAGTAGACAAATCTCAGAACTATTATAAAGTTTCCTCAGAAAGACGGGGAGGCATCATCATGAGTTTTGATCAGGCTGAAATCACCTATGCGATTGCCGATCGACTGAATGAAATGGTCGAGAGTGGGTCAAAGACCATGCCGCTCATGCCGTGGCATACACGCGGCTGCTTTCCGGTAAACATGCAAAGCAACGCGGCCTATAATGGGTCAAACGTGATGCGGCTGTGGGGTCATGCCGAACATCGGGGCTATGTCCATGACCGGTGGGCGACCTTCAAGCAGATCAATGCGCTGGAAGCCAAGGTCAAGAAGGGCGAAGCCGGCACCTTCATTTTGAAATTCGTGCCAGAAGAACGGAACGAAGCCGGCCAAGTGGTTCACGACTCGTATGTTCGAAAATATCTGGTCTGGAACGTCGAACAGACGACCCTGCCGCCGACGCCGCGCGCTGGTTCGCCTGTGGCTGACGACAAGCTGGCGGATCGTGCTTACATGAAAGTCAAGAAAAAGCTTGGCAAGGGTAGCGGCAACGTCGCCTATGACGCTTTGGTCTGCGACATCGGCGCTGCATTCCTACTGGCGCGCGACGGCTTCCGTACTCAGCCGCGTGCAGACCATGCGAAATATGCCCGAGGCTGGCTTGCATTTCTAAAAATCGAAGGTGCCGACGCCACTTCGCTTACGCTTTGGACAGCCAGTTCTGAGGCGGCGAAGATTGTTGAGGCTTTGCAGCGTGTTGATTAGATTTTGCTTCGCAAGAGTTACACAGGAGGATTTTTCAATGATCGAAGCTGAACCGATGGCATCACGGGTCTATGACTTTGGCACGGTGGAACTGCATGTAAACCCACACTCAGGTGGCTGGGTTTGGAGATGCTTGGGTATTGCGTCAACACGCCGCTGGTCAGCTATCGGATACCGCACGCAACAAGACGCTTATGATGCAGCGGCACGGCGTATTCGAGGTGTTAATCCTGTCAGCGAGCCATGAAACAAGCGTCCTCAAAATGAGGGCTACACTACTCCTTTTCCACCACCAATACTTGAATTCTCAACTAATCTTTGAACCCTCGCCATCAAAGGCAGTGGACAAAAGATCACGAACAGTGCCTTAGCCTCTTCCGAAGCACCTTTGTAGCCTTCATGAGCGATCCATTTCTGAATCGCCACCGCACTGCCTCTTAAAAGCGGCGGGAAACGTTGTTCGATCATCTCGAACATGTTCAATACAATATCCGTATCAGCCTCATTACTTGCCGGATCAAACTCAAATTCATCAACCGCAAAACCAATCGGGCGCCGACTTAGTGGCAGCAAAAGCGGGTGCGCACGCTGATACGCAAGCTGTAGGTCACCCAGCAGCAATGCAGCCGAGAAATGGCTGGGCGGCAATCCTAATGCCGCATAGCGTACTAGATCATCGTAAGTACTATTGCAGTACAGCTTCATCAGAATTTTATCCCAAGACACCAACATCAAGCACTAATCCCGGAGCGATCGTAGGTTCTACCATCGCCTGATGATTATCATTAAATTGAGACAAAATAAAGTACCATGAGTTCTTCCCACGATCCACGCCGTGTCTTAACTGGAACTTTTCTGGGTTCTTTCGATAGACCATCAGCATGGTGGTCTGGTCATCGTCGGCGAAACCGCATTCCAATAGGCTGTTAAATGACGCTTGCCAGCTATCGTTGAATGAATGCCATTGCATGGTTGGGCCAACGATATGACAGCCCATGAAGTAGATCATGGCTGTTCGCACCACATCAAAGATCGGTCGATG
>Ga0116228_10006891_pt1 | contig 10155 bp, 9 predicted proteins | sample S1TSphfallax_2_FD_89694 | JGI IMG/M metagenome (GOLD analysis project Ga0116228, IMG submission 89694) | Host-associated microbial communities from peat moss isolated from Minnesota, USA - S1T2_Fc - Sphagnum fallax MG | ecosystem: Host-associated > Plants > Peat moss > Unclassified | place: USA... | reverse complement strand
CTTTGTAAAGCTTTTTTGGGTTTTTTTTCTGAACTTTGAAGATCTTCAAGTGCTCTCTCAATCTCTTCTGTGAGTGAGATTTTCTCACTTGTTAGTGTGTTGTTTTGTTTGCGGGATTTGTGCTTTTTACCAAAAAAAAAAAGAGAGAAAAAAGAGTGTTTGTTGTGAAGAAAATATTATTATTCGAGATTTGTTTTGTTTTTATGCTTGTGCTGAATCCGGATGATGCAAAGAAGTCGAGAAACACACAATCAAAACCATGACGCCGTGTGTGTGGTAATGACAGTGTACTCATCTCGTGCTTCCCTTCCGCTTCTTGCTTCTGCTTCTTCTGGCCATTGCTGTACTGGATCTTGATTCTCCGTGCCGTTTTTTTGTGATTTTGGTAGAGGGGAAAAAAAAATTCCGTCTGTTTGGAGGGAGTTCTTCGCATAATAGAAGGAGATTCGTCCTCTCCATGTGTAGATGTTGTGTTCAGCAGAAGAGTGATGCTGATTATGATGATGATGATGATGATGATGAGAGGTTTGTAGAATTGTCTAGTTTGCAAGATCACAGATCAGTTGTTTTTTCAGTGTTTTTTTCATTCTTTGCTTCTTCGTTTTCTTCTTCTTCTTCTTCTTCAAAGAAAAAGATGTGCGATCTGTGATGTAGTTGTGGTGAGCAAAAGCTGAATTTACTCTTTAGTAGTCTTGCAAGGTTTTGCAGATCGGCTTTCTGGAATGTTTTTGCTGTGAAACGGCGAGTGGAGATGGATGAGCTTTGTGCACCTTGCGGAGTGTAGCTGCATTGTGCTTGAATATGGCAGCAAGGAATTAGGTTGCTGAAGCTTCCTTCCACCTGCTGCTGCTGTCTTCTTTTCTCACGCATTGCCGCTTCCAGGCAGTTGTTTGATTTGCGTTTCTTGAGATTAGGTGTTCGTGAAGAAGAGGAATCGTTGGATCTGCCGCTTGCTTAGCTTCAGCGGCATTTCGGGGAGTAAGAAAGAAAGAAGACAAGAGAAGAGCAAAGTAGTCGTCAGATCTGGGGCATTTTCGATCCCTCATTTACTTCTTGGAGAAGAAAAGCTGAGAAGAAGCAATGACAGAAGGCCCTGGTCCTCATCTGGGAACGGTGGGGGCATTGAGCTTGTCCGTTATATCATCAGTTGCCATTGTCATTTGCAACAAGGCACTCATCAGCACTCTCGGATTCTGTTTCGGTAAAGCTCTTGCCTACCCTCTCTATCATGCTCTGTATCTTGCCATCTCTCTTCGCCTTCTTCTTCTTCCCTTTTTACTCTCATTCCAAGAGAGGTAAGGCAGGTACTCATGAGCCTTCTAAGATCCACAAGAGTGCAAAGATGGATCTTGCACATCGAACTTCAAGATAGATCCTGCACATGGAACTTCAAGATGGATCCTGCACATAGGGCTTCATACTTCTTTCCCTGAGCTTTTTCTTCTCATTCTTGGAGAAAGCTTCACATCATCTCATGGTGAGGCAGTTGCACACTCTTTCTGTTCCACAGCTCAAGCTTATGAAATCTCATTTCCTGCTCGGGCAACCTGCTCTTTACTTTCAAAACATCTCTTTGAGCATGCTGAGATGCTCGTGTTGATGTTCCAAAGTGCTCAATCTTGACCCACATGCTAGACTGATGTTTACAGAGCAAGCACAGAGAGGAATAATGTGTATCTGGACCACCAACAAGGACTACTGTACACCCTGTCTGGTTCTAGGATAGGAAGGGCTGAGTGTTGGATTTCAAATCTGCAAGTGAGAATCCAGGTGTTGAAGCTTCTTCAGAATCTGTTTGCTTTGATCTTGTTTATGTGTATGCTCAATTGATACTATGCCATTGCATCATGCTTGTGCAGCCACGACATTGACAAGTTGGCATCTTCTGGTGACATTTTGCTCCCTCCATGTTGCACAATGGGTTAAACTCTTTGAACACAAGCCATTTGATTCCAGGACAGTGATGGGTTTTGGCATTCTTAATGGTGTCTCCATTGGCCTGCTCAATCTGAGCCTGGGCTTCAACTCTGTTGGATTCTATCAGGTAAACAGGTCCCAACTGAGCATGTGTTCACAAAATTGGATAGACCAAGTCCAAGATGCAATTTAAGGTGCTGGGTCTTGTGACATGGTGTAGGTTTGCATTGAAGGCAGAAAAGGTAAACTCAAAGAGGATCATGTGTTTTGTCTTGCAGATGACAAAGCTTGCAATCATTCCATGCACTGTGTTCCTTGAGACAGTGTTCCTGAGGAAACAATTCAGGTACAATTCCAAACTCCTATTTCTCAAACTGCTGTGCTCCTACCTAATTCTAAAAATCTAAAGTGCAGATTAGCTGTTTCCAGGAGTACCTTGAATTTGAGCTGCCCCACTGTCTTCATGCCTGTAGTGCATGTTTTATATCTGAACATTTGCTTTGCTACTTGGGAGCTATGCCAGGAGGAAACCATAAGCCCATGTTGTGCTGTTTGGTGCTGCAAAATTAGTCCAAGTCAGAGAAGCACTTTTCAACAAGCAGAAACTCTTCAATTTGCTGCTTCAAAGTTGACATTTCAGTTGCATGATAGAACTTTGGCTTGCATGACTTGTTTCTGGAAGGAATTAAGGTTAACTCTAGTTGGGAATTGTGAAGCACGAAATCATGATCTAAGAATCCTATGGAGTATCTTCCCAGTTTTGCAGAGGGATAATAATATTGGTTTGGACTGCATGTCTGCCCTAATTTGAAGACAGCAATACTACAACAAGGTGCACTGATAATGATTTCTGTTTGGGTGCAGCAAAAGAATCCAGCTATCATTGTTGATGCTGTTAGTCGGGGTTGGCATTGCAACTGTGACGGATATGCAGCTCAATCTTCTGGGAGCTGTCATCTCATTGTTTACCATTGTGACCACTTGTGTGGCACAAATTGTATCCTTACCAATGTCCATTGCATGTAAAGTTCAGATGCAGGAGGTATCATTCTGTGAGCTGCTGCAACTCTCAATTTTTGTGATGCACATTTCAATGTCACAATTTTTCAGAAACCTAAAAGCATTGTCTGCTAGAACTGTCTGTAGAGAGTAATCACACAAAGGGTTAGGAATTTGCTCAGTGTTACTTAAGGTTTCTTTCTTGACAAGGACTGCTTCCAGATGACCAACACGATCCAGAAGCGGTTCAAAGTGTCCTCCACACAGCTGCTATACCAATCTTGCCCTTATCAAGCAGGCACTTTGCTGTTTGCAGGCCCATTTTTGGATGCTGCTCTGACTAATCAGAATGTATTTTCCTTTGACTACAATTTCTTTGTCCTGGTAAGCCAGTTCTTTCTCAATGCCCTTTACTCAAATTTGACCTAATGTTTTGGCCAGAGCCCTGGCTCTTCTAATTATTCAAGTTTCTGAAATTTATGTCTTTCATCATTGCATGCCAATTAATTTCAAGTAACTATATCCTGATGCTGAGGTAGATCTGTTTTTGAGACTATATAAAATGAGGCCTAATATCTAGTGCCATTGTCTGTCTTGCAGTTCTTCATTGTGCTATCATGCTTGATATCTGTGTCTGTCAACTTCAGCACTTTCTTGGTGATTGGAAAGACCTCTCCAGTCACATATCAAGTGTTGGGTCATCTAAAGACATGCCTTGTTTTGGCATTTGGATACATCCTGCTCAAGAATCCATTCAGTTGGCGCAATGTATGTGGGATTCTAGTTGCAGTCTTCGGAATGATGCTTTACTCATATTATAGTTACTCTGAGAGCCAACAAAAGATGAGCATTGATAATACCCTCACCTCGAATCAGGTATATTCAATGTTTCTGGTGTACAAGGCATACACACCTTGCTTCTAAGTACTTTCTGCAAAAAAGACCTCTTTCAATGTTTTTGCTAATGAATTTGGCATGTGAGAATCCTGAGAAGTTTCCTGAACTGCTGGTGTGTATGCCAGATTCTGAAGGAGAAAGAGCTTACAGACCCGCTGGTTGCTGCTGAGAGTGGAGTGGTGAACATGTTGGAAGAGGATGCTAGCAATGCACCTCAGTCGCTATGGAACAAGTCTACTTTAGGGAAGGATCTACATGCATGATCTCACAACCCAGCACTTTAGTATACACTGTAAGCACACCTAAAATTGTAAGCTCCTTATGAAGGCTGCACTACACTGCACAATGTTGTGGGTGGGCCCATTGAACTTTGAACCACATTCTTTGAGATACACACTCTGTAGATTGTCTGCAAAATTAGTGGACTAGAACAACATGTAGCAAATCTTGAGATGGACACACTCAAGGTAAGTGAGTAGAGGTGCATATGATCTGAGTTCTGCCTTTGGTTTAGGCTTTGATAAACCAGATGATTGCTGCTCACTTCTTGGCACATCAACTGGGTGTTGTAACAGGACAAAATTTCTTACTACTTAAGTAGCACTCATGATGTAATTCTCCTTTATGAGAGGTCTGATGGAGTTAGTTTCAGTGTTTCAGAGGAGCAATTTGGTTGTGGCCATTGTTGTGGAGCCATGCCATGGTGCTCTCAAGTGATTTGGGAGAGTAGCATCAGGCAAAGTTGCATGTAGGAAGATGTAAGAATCCTTGCAAGTCTCAAGAATCCGTTTTGAAGTCCCTTTCACAGAAATAAGAGATGATCTCTGACTACGAAATCTTAAAATGATTATTTCCAGTATGCGAAGAAGCAACAAAAGATCACAAACACTCCAACTGCCAGACGAAGAGAAGAGAAACACTAACTGAAAGAACGGCAAAGAGAAGAGAAACACGATCTATATAAAGAACGACGAAGAGAAGAGAAACACGAAAAACATATGACCTAGAAATTACAAAGCAATAAGGTGCAGATCTTTACTCGGAAGAGACCGCGTGCTTGGAGCTTTGTAGTAGGCGGGTGTGGTACAAGACAATTATTCACGAAGAAGCAGGGATGGGAGTGATGAAGGAATCCAAGTGAGAGGCCGCGCTCGGGTGTGGAGCATTTGATACTATTGTGAGAAGAGAGTGATGGAGGTTTCGGAGGAAGAAGACAGGGCTGAGGCAGCAAAGCATGCGTTCAGGGAACTGCGGCCCTTGTGCACGCAGTTGCTAGAGCTCGTAGCACGTAAGCCTGATGATTGTGCGTCTGTGCTCGAGTCGCTTGCGCAGGTGCTCCGGAATGAGCCTTCCATCGGTTTGCAAGCATGCATGGAGTAAGTGTGCACTTCAGTCTCGTCTCCTACGCACACAATTTTTTTGGAAACAATTTTTTTTTTCCAACACCTTAAGGAAACACGAGTGCATCATCATCTTCAGTCTCGCGTTCTTTGTCACTAGATCTATGGCCTCCTTTGATTTCCCCCTTCTCTAAAGTTTGACAAATGAAACAATCTGGTGCTTTGTGTCTTTCTCTCAATCTTTCTCTTCTATGGCTCTGCAGTGCGAACCCTAATTCTGTTTCTTCTTCCCTTGTTTCTCCTCCTTTCTTAGCCTGCACTTACAGGACAAGTGATCATGCACGCTATGATTCTTGACTGAGTTACTCAGGATCCTACTAAACCCTACAAGAATCTCAGCTTCAGTTGAATTTTTTGTTTTGTGTCAATTACGAGTTGAAATCCAAGCATTGCATGCTCAGTATACTTGTATCTGAGCAGCTAGAAGAGCCCATCATGCCTTTAAGGATATTGCAGCTCTTCAAATGCACTAAAGAAGCTCCTTGGTTTTGGATTGTTGAGCAAGCTTCAGATGGGGATTTGTTCAGAGAGTTTTGGGTTTTTCTTTTGATTTGTAAAAGTAGATGCAATCTTGTCAACATCTATCCTTCATGTATGCAATGTTGATTGTGGAGATTTGTATGTGTAGAGTGGTGTTATGAGATCTGGTTTTGCATGTACATGGACATGAATGAAAATTTTTGCATGACTGATGGTGTACCGGTTGTTTGGCAGCTACATTCTCTTTCCGCTGACACTTCTGCTCGATGCTGCAATCGCATGTAGAGCAAGAACTGATGACAAGAGGGAGCATGGGCACCCATGGCTTGGTGATAAGGTTGCAGAGCATTTGCTAATCTGTTTAAACATACTGCTTGATGGCTGTCCTTGCAAGACCGTTCCTCAGGTGCTGTCTCTTTGCACTAAGCATGTATGTTTTGGCAGTCAAGCATTTGCAACAATTGCTTTTTGGCTGATGTCACATTATGTTAGTCCAGTATTCAGAGCTGCAGAATTCTTCCAGTTGACATATATTCTACCCAAGCACTCAGTTCCTTCGAGCATTGCCTTCAGCTTCTAGAACTTATCAGCAGGTAGCAAGAGACTTGTTTCTCAGCTTCTTACCCAGTGATCTGGAGAAAACTTTACTGTGACTTAAAGTTGGGATTCATGAGGATGGCATTTTGTGGGGGCAGATGACAATGCTGCTACGAAAGTTGACTGCTGGGGCTGTGCTCTCACCAGCAGAAGCATCAGAGGAGTTTCGGCATGGTGTTGTGAATTGTTTGAGAGCTCTCCTGGGTGCACTGGCTCCATGTCACACCTTGTCTTGTAGTTGCAAATATGTTTCTCCGTCTCCCTTTGATATTTTGAGGCAAAATCCTGTTGCCTTATATGAGGGGTTAAAGAATGATGAAGAGGATTTGATGGATGATGAAGCTGCAATACTCGAGGAATGCCCCCTGGGGTTTCTTCACTCACAAGATATGGCAGCAGCAGTTGGCCATCTTTTGTCTCTTCTTTTGCAGGTGTGATTCGGGTGTGTGTCTTTTTGTGTAATTTGGGATGGGAGATGTGGAAACTTTCAAGATGAGTCATTGTCACCTGGTCCTCCTTTTGTCTTTCCTTAGCTAACTCTGACCTGTTTTGTGTTGTGTGTCAGATTGCAGAAAAAGAGGCAGCAAAGGGAAGCACAGGCAGTGGAAAGCTGCGAAAAGATGCTCTTTCTGCCCTGCGCACTCTCCTTCTAAAGGTGCAGTTCTGTGTCCAAATTCTGTTCCCTGCTTCTTCATGAGAAGAATGTTGCATTGACAAGTAACTAAACTGGCTGAGATTGAACCATAAATGGAAGGAAGGAACTTCATGTACTGAACAGTTTGAAGGCTTTCTATAGCATTGGAGTATTCAGTGTAGCAGTGAGAAATATTGTTATACTCATTGCTGACACTGTGGTTGTTGCTAGAAACTTGTTTTTGGATGCTGTAGTTATGATTGGAATTTCTGAACCCAGGATTGTTGTTGACATGGAGCATCTTCACTGCATGATATATGTGCAACTGGTGCTTGCATAGTTACCCGCTTTCCTGGAGACATGCATGCATGCAGGTTTGGTAGTAGATGTGATTTTCCAGTGAGTAATTGACTCTGTTGCAGGTTGGCACTGCAGATGCCCTGGCATTCTTTTTACCTGGAGTGGCCAGTGGCTTAACCAAGGCAGTGCGCAGTGCCATGATGACAAGCCGGCGTCCCTTGGCATCAGGAGCAGCGTACAAGACTGTGGGAGCAGCTGGAAGCACTGGGGCTTTGGAGGAGGCTGTGAGAGGCCTTACAGAGTTGCTTGTACTAGTGCTGGCTGATTCTCGGAACTTGGCATGCCTGCCAGAGTTGAGTGATGTAGGTGGAGAAACTCTCAAAGTGGAGTCAGCCCTAGAAGCGCTTCAAGGTCAAGCTCAACAGCTTCAGGAAAATATCAAGAAACTGGAAGACAGTGGAAGAGCAGAGAGGTCTGGATCTCTTGAGGTACAAGGAGGAGAATTTGGTGCTATCACTATGCTTGGACCAGTGGTTGGTTCAAAGAGAATCATTCCAGAGGATGAGACTGCAAGGTTTTCATTGCGATTGGAACGCAACCAAAGTTGGTTGGAGCAGACAACACAGCGTGTGGAGTCCTTGCTATCTGAGAGTTTGCCTTTGGTAGGGACTTGGGAGAGCTCAGCTGCTTTGTTCTTTGCAAAATACAAACTATCTCTGCTGTAGGGCATTCCTCTAATACTGGCCCTTTGCTTTTCTCAATATTCTATTTCACAATCTCTGTCTAGTGTTTCAGCAGCGGAGCATAGACACTTCAATGTTGATTTCCCTTATACATCTGATATCATGGTGTTGTTGGGTGGGCAATGGTGTAGCTATGTGCACATCCTGCTCCAGCTGTGAGACTGGCAGTTGTGGAAACAGCTGCAGCTCTTCTCTTTTCTTGTGGTAGCACTTTGGAGAATTGCACAAGCTTGCTTCTGGTATGGCTCAACACTCTTGAGGTGGGAAGATAACATTCTTTATTGAAGAGAAAGGAGGCTGTATTTTGAGTAGTTTCACTGTTGCTGAAATAAAGTTGCTTTTCTAGTTAAAGGTGTGTGGCTGGATGAGTCTGTGACAATCAATGTCATGCACATTGTAAGTCTATGTATACTGTGGGTTTTAGCATTATCTCAGTCATCTGTTTATTAGAGAGCTGAATTTATGGTCTTTGGTGATAGTCTAACAAGGCACTCTTAAATCAAAGGTTTTGTTGGGTGGTGCAGGAGTGCTTGCTGGCATTGACTTGTGATGAGTGGCAGCATGTTGCTTCAGCAGCTCATGCACATATAAGTTTGTTATTGTCTGTTGCATCTCGGGAAGTTCCAGACACACAACACTCCACTTCAGAAGAGAAAAAAGTGTCAGATATTCGGTATATCATTCGGTCAAAGTTGCAAAAGGAATCTCTTGTTGGAATCATCCGCAGGTTGGTCCTTTTCTTGCAGATGAGAGTATGTCAATTCTTTGTTTATGTATATGCCATATGGCAACACTCCAATGATTTTATGACAAATTGTTGCAACTGACAGTCTGTTCAAAAATTAGGCTGTTGGACAGGCTACCCCAAGCAGTGTTTGCTGGCAATGAAACCATGTCAGTACTTCATGCAAGACGGTTAGCTGCTGCCCTCTATTTTGTCGGGCCCCATGCTGTGTGCTTGTCTCTACTTGACACTCCGGTGAGCTGAATCTCATCAAGTTTTTATGGCAATTTTCTGTCTAGTAATTGGTGGCCTCTGTCTATGTCCACCTTCTTGTCTATCTGTAGCTTTTGTTTCCACTGTTTTAGTATAACAGCTGTGAAGTGCTTACTTGTCATCATGGCCTATGAGAAGCTGGTGAAGTTTGCTCTTTGATGTGTTTATGTTCACCTTTCTGTTTTAGGGAGGCCTAGCTACTACCATCATAAGTAATACTATGCTCTGCATGGGAGACTGCAGGAGGCATATACAGGCTTTGTGGCGATCATGACACAGTGCTTGAGTTTTCAGTCAGCTTTTACTGGCTCCATCAGTCTTTCTAGCTTGGCAACTGCATTGAGATCCACCCCACTCCTGGCCTCTCCTGAGCTGCAGGGGAGTACAGTTAATGGCCAAGCACAAAATGCTGGTATCAAGGTGCAACAACAGAGCAAGGACCCTGATCATAAGATGGAAGAGGTGGTGGCATCAGAGCAGTTGCCACGAATGCCACCATGGCTTGCACCTAGTGCCACCCGTCTTTATGTTACTCTGGCTTGCATCATCAGGCTTGTTGGTCAATCAGCTGTTTCTGGTATAGTTATCTTCACTTCCTTGCTTAAACATAGTTGGGCAAGTTTATCAATTGTAAACATACGTTTTAAATCTCTGCATTCTCTGTGAGGAGTGCAGTGGTTCTCATCACTTATGAGGCTTTTAGGTCAGGTGTGACACACATGTTCATGTGCTTCACATGAATTTACAGGTCCTTAGATTGAGCAAGTGATTGAGTAATGCCTCACTTATTGGTGCAGATAGTCGTGGTGGGTCATCCTTGATGGGGCTTGTTGAGTGTCTCCTAGAGACTTTGCAGCAAACAGCTACTGAACTGGATCGACAAGGGGATCTAACAACTGGTGTCAATATTTCAAGTGGAGAAGTGCAGCGTAATTCTGCAGCATCTGTCTGTGTTCTTAATGAACTCATGTATGGGGCCTCTGGGGTCTGGACTAATAAGCTCCCTGGACTCTTTGGAGGAATTTCCTCTGGCATGGCTTCTCAGCATGAACAGTGGCAGCATCACAATGGCAGGGAAGTGACAGCCTGCATCAGTGAGTGTGTTGGTGATATTCTACATGACTATCTAATGCCAGAGATCTGGGAGCTGCCGGTTGATTCTGGATCTGGTTTGTTTAGGGACAGTTATGG
>Ga0116228_10006890_pt1 | contig 10156 bp, 9 predicted proteins | sample S1TSphfallax_2_FD_89694 | JGI IMG/M metagenome (GOLD analysis project Ga0116228, IMG submission 89694) | Host-associated microbial communities from peat moss isolated from Minnesota, USA - S1T2_Fc - Sphagnum fallax MG | ecosystem: Host-associated > Plants > Peat moss > Unclassified | place: USA... | reverse complement strand
TTCAATTCTTTGAAGCCAAAAGAATTTCGAAGTTCAAAAAACCACCAATGTAAAGTGGTGGATTCTCACACTTGAATTCTAGTTTGGGTTCCTACAAAAGGAGGCCAATTTTTGTGGGAGATTTTGCTTAGTGATAGTTTAATGGCAATCCTTTATATGCATTGGTGATTGTGAACTTAGGGGTGGCCAAGGTGCCCATAAATAGAAGTTCATAATGCTTGTATCAATAGTATATGTTATTTAATAGTGTACTCCCAAAGAAGGCTACCTTAAAGACATCTAACAACAATAATGGATCTAAAATGCAACCACTTTGCATGCAAGTTGTGAAACTTGTGCATGCATTATGTAAAAAATGGATAAAAGCTAGAAAAGCCAATTTTTAAAACCCATGCATTATTATACAATGTAGGGAAATGACCTTCACATTAATGACAAGGTTGCTCATGGGATAGCATGTATTCCTCTCACCAAACCCAAAATAAATGCATATAGCCCCAACATTAAAAAAATTAAAAATAGTTGCATATAATTGTTTGTTTTCTAGTCAAGAAATAATTGATCCAATTAGAAACCAAGAGGGTTGCAACCTTTAAAACCAAAACTAGATATTTTCTTTGATTCCAAAAAATCTGAACCAAACACTCTTTAATTTTCAATTTTTTTAAAAACAAGAACTTAAGATTATTTTAAAAATAAAACCACCCAACATTGGTTTTGTATTTTTGGACAAATTTTCTAGAAATGATTTTGACATGGATTTCTTCAAAATTGGTTTACTTTCTTTTTAAAATTTGTTTCAATCCCTTTTCATACCCTATTCATTTCAAAGTTTGAATGATGTAATTTTAGCTATACATCATTTTTTCCCTCTAAAACTTTGGGATTTCACTTTCAAAGAATATGCAAATGGAATAGATGATAATTTAATCCCTTACAAGTGAAAAGGATTAACTACAACATAAGTTTGATGTAATTGTAAATTGAACCAAACAAGAAAATTATTTAATTTTTTATTTATTTGTATTTGAACCATGATAAACATTTTAACTACCTTTATTACACAATATTTCCAAGTAAAACATGTGATGCAATGGTTATATAATCCCTTCCTCTTACAACCCAAAGGTCCAAGGTTTGATCATTTTCCCAAAATTTCCTTTTCTTTCACAAATGAAATGGATGAGAGAAAATATATAGCCTTTAGGCAACTTATTCAAGTTGGTGCCCCAAGGAGCAATTTCCTTAGGAGAAGAGGATTAAATGGCAGCCCAACCAAGTTTCTTAAGGGAGAACTTGAAATACTCAATGAAGAAAGGGACTAAGTGGTGGCCCCAACCAAGATATTCAAAAAGAAACTTCCTTGAGGAGATTAGATTAAATTGCCATAAGGAAAAAATGACTTGTAGTGTCTTAAATCTTTGGGCTAAAAGTATAAGGGGTAAACTTGTTCAAATCAAGAGTTTTTTATACCATTGGAAAGTTGTCAAAATGTAAATATCAAAAGTGAACTCCCATTTTCCATTTTAAACTATAAACTAATAATTATGGCCAAAACAAGCATTGGGAATAAAATTGGCAATTTTATTTTTAACCATTAAAACTTAAGAAATAAATATTTCCAAATATTTTTATATTAAGATAATGAAGCTATAATTTAATAATTATATATAAAAAGTGCCAAGAATGAAATTGGTAATTTGATTCTAATCCATTAATTATCTGAAAAATAAAAACTTCCGAGACTTGTCCTAGGCAATTTGGTTCAATATTTCAAGTTTTCCCCTAAGCCACTTGGTTAGGCTAACAACTAGTCCCCTTCTCCTTTAAAAAATTGTTCCCTATAGGCAATTAACTTGAAAAAATTTCCCATGGGCTTTTTGAAAAATAATTTGCCTAAGGGCTATTTTTATTAATCCATTTCATAGGTGAAAAAAAAGGAGAATCTACTATAAGGATTAAACCTTGGACCTTTGGGTTGAAAAGGGAGATTTTAACCACTACATCACATTTCACAAAAAGAAATCTTGTTTTTTTCGACTACCCAAATTCATTAGGTTTTAATAAATGGGATAAAATTGACTAATATGTAACTTGTATGGTTCTGGTAAAAAAGAACTAGTTGATTATGACAATTTTTTTGAAATGTTTTTTTAATCATTAAAAATTAAGTAATGTTACATTACATAATTTTTAATTTTAAGATTATGACATGGATATACAAGGTCCTAAGGTAATATGATGTTGAATAAAATGCCATGTCATCATACAACTTTTGTTCAAAGAATTTCAATTTGTTTTTCTTTTCTTCGCCAGATCATGGAGCCACAAATTGTATTGTTTTCACATCACGTTATGAAAAAATTACATGTTATTACATGTCAATTTTGTCAAAAAATGTTTTGACATCATTTGCCATAATGTACATGTTCATTTATTGCATTTATACAAGGAACATTAATGCATGCATTCATCAAGGTTTGAACCCAAGACCTAGTGGAAACACATCATGGTCTTAACCACCAAACCACTTCAAGAATTTATTGATAATGATGAAAAACATTAAGTTTGTTTTGTTTGGCATAAAATTGTTTAGAAAGTTCAAACTTTAACGCACATTTTCTTTATCAAAATTTGTTCAAATGCTACAATTGAAAACATGATCTTGAAGATTATTCAATGATGTATTCAGAAAAATATTATTATTTTAAAATGTAAAATGTAAAATGTAAAAAAAAACACTTAAAATATCATGTCATGAATAAATTTACAAATTTTGTTTTATTCAAATTGACTTACAATCTTTGTGAATTCAATATGAATTAAATAATGCATTCATTGAATCTTTAACAATGTTATTTTCTTTATGTAAAATATGTCCATTTTTTGAAAATTTGCAAGTTTTTATTTTCCCCAATATGATTAGGTACATAAAAATTTATTTATTTTTGCAATGTTGTTAAAATGGTAATCATCCATAAGAAGATTTAACCACATTTGGTTATAGACAAGTTGTGGAGTTGAAAACTTATTTAAATCTTTCAATATTATGGCTACCTACTATAATTTGTTATAAAACATTGATGATATATATCTAAATTTGAAAATTTTTGAATTTTTTCTTTCAAAAAAATCCTTTGTTCATGTTGCTACCCTTTCAAAGTGTTAAAAATGGCCACAAAAAGATAAAGTAATTAAGTAATCAGTATAGCCATTTAATTTTCAATATTATATTTGTTTAACAACATGAATCATACGCTAATATAAATGGTTCATTATACAATGTGAAAATAATCAAAAAATACTTTTTTTTATGATGTAAGAATATATTTTATCTTCATTTCCTTTGGAAAAGTAAAAGTCAAATAATACAGTGAAATTTTGGCATTAGATATTTGAATTAAACCCCTTCACCAACCAACATGTTTTTTTTCGGTTTTGAATTTGTTAATTCTTGTTGGGAAGAAATGGAAATAATTGTGCAACTTAAAGGAAAATGTAAACAACAAAAAAATTGCCAAAAAATTGAAATCACAAATTTGAAGGAAAAAATGTTACTCCTAATGATTTTTTTAAAAAATAATTTAATAATTAAAACTTTAAACACACAATTCCAACATCAAATTTATTTGAAATTTTTTTAATTCGGTCTTTGAAATCACTATAAACCTTATGCAATTTCTTTGAAAACATTAAAATAAATTTTAATGATGTGATTGAATATTTTGCTTGGTGGTGAATTTCCACAATTTCACAAACATTTAAAAGGGTCATCAACATCAACAAAAAACATTTTAATTGAAAAACCAAAACAATTCATCTAAACTTTTTTAAAGTTATAATTGTACAGCCAATTCTAAGGTTTGTGGCCAAAATATAAAATTATCTTAACAAATTTATACTGTACATACATTATTTATAGCCAAAACATGGATAAACCTTCTTGTGGATGATCTTGAAGCACATTATAAATTTGAAAAAATAAACAGATCAAAAAAAATTTCATTGATGTAATTATTATTATCATTGATGTAATTCATCCATTTATTTGATTTTTTAATTAAAAATTAAAATTCACCTTTAAATATTTAAGCATAAACTACAAACTAAACAAACCTTAAAAAACTGAAAAATCAAGTTTAAGATAAAAATAAAAAGTAAAAAATATTGATAATTTATAATAATAATAATATAGTAAATAAGTTTTTAAAACTAAAATTTAACCATTTAAAGTTTTTAAACATGTATTATGTTTTTCATACATGACCAAAGGTGGAAAAATGGGAAAAAAGTTAAGGAATATTTTTGGGGGTTTTTGGTGTGGCATCATGAACATTTTAATAAAAAACTTGTCCATGATGCCTTAATAAAAATTAAGGAAAAGTATACATTCTAATTTACATAAATGTATATAAATTTTATATATGAAAATTTTATAATTTAGAAGTTTGCATGCATCCTAGACTTGGCATGCATGAACATTTGACCTAATCACTAACCCATTCAAATGTAAATGTGAGACTTACCTAGTTTTTATACATCCATTTCAAAAAATTGAGATGAATGTAAAATGCAATTTGTGAGTAATGAATATTACACATTCAAAGTGAATGATTCAACTCATGTGCAAATGTTGATAATTCAAGAGATTGAAAAAGTTCACTAACATGTTCAAGTATAAATGTGAGGCATTAAGTTGTTATGTGTGTTTCAATATATGTTAATAAGTGTAATGTGCAACATTTGAATAATGCTTTCAATAATTTCAAAGTGGATGTTTCAACTCATGTGTAAAGATTTTGATAGTTTAAGAAAAGTGACAAAACTCACTAAACCATTCAAGTATAATTGCAAAGCATTGAGTTGCATGTGTTTCAATATAAATGTGGGGTCTTAAATTGTTACATGTGTTTGAATAAATTATGGTAAGTATAAAATGCAATTCATGAAGAATGGTTTCAACATGTTAAAAGTTGATGGTTCAACTCATGTACCATGTTGATAGTTGAAAAGATGTCAAAAAAATCACCAACCCATTATAACACATTGTGTAAATAAAATAAAAGCTACCTCAATTTCCACATCAATAATTTGAAATTATTAAAGAAGAAAATAGGGCCCAAATTATACTCATAAGTAAACAACATAATGAACATAACAACTATGGACAATATTGATCATTAATTAGTGCAACAATTCACTTATAAACTTAAGATAACCAAATGTAGTTGAAATGTAATCAAATTAGACAATAGTTGCAATGTGTAAGGTGAAAAAGGACAAGATTTCTTCTTGTATTTTTTTCTTTTAAAATATTGTGTAAAAAAATATTATAATTTGGGTACAATAAAAGAAATTTGATTTTTTTTTCTTCTTGGTCATGATCCTACAACTAGATTGAGCATGATGTTGCATTTAATTTGTTGCACCAATTTAGTGATTTCATTTTGCTTCATGGTATGGAAGATACCCACAAAAAGCTTTCATCGTTATTTGAAATAATAAAGCTTTCACAAACTACAACTCTTGTAGTTTTTGGACCTATTTTCTTTTCCAAAAGAATTGATTGATGGCCAAGCATGGTTCACAACTTGTAATGAAAATTGGAACCTAATTATATTACTTGCAAAAATAAAAAAGTAAAGGATTTTGAGTTTGAACCAAAGACAAATAAACTCATTGAAAACTTGATGGAAACATTGTTTACCATCCAATGTTGGTAGACCAAAGACATTATTCATGTACTTGGATTCTCACATGGAGGAAAAGTAGCTTTGGCTAAAGCTCTCAAAGTATGTATACCTTATTGCTTGGGAAATGCAATGACCATTTCTTCTTCACTATTGCCTGAACATTTTTTGCAAATCACTAATCAAAATGATGTCATGTATGAACCAAACATGTATACTAATGTGATAATGATTTGTGGAAATCAAAACCAAATTGTTGACAAGAGCAATTTTCTTGAATCAATAGATTGGTTGAAGAAATATGCACCTCCATGGGTGCGCACCTACACACTCTTGACAAGGACATGCAATGGTGAACATCAAAATGGAGATTTTTATTTTAATGGGGTTTGGGCTAAACATTTGCACCCATGGTGAATTATTTATGTGTAGCAAAATTCATGGAATCTTGCATCTTTTTTTATGTATTGTTTGGAACTTTAAGCATATGTGATTTCATCATTTTTTAAAAACTTTAACCAAATTTGCTATCAAGTTAATTTTTATGATTTCAAGCTTTGGCAATTTTGCATTTCACTCAAACCCTAATGTAAAGTTCCAAGAAGCTCAATTTGTCCAATGACTAATACACAATTATTTTATAAGTTTTATTTGTGAGTCTTGTCTGGAAGATGGATAAATAATTTCTACTTAGGTCGACTTGTGTTTTTTTTAATAGAAATTTGTTGTGACCTTTATGCTTCCATCAATATTTATATTTATAATTTAAAAACCACTAAAGCCTTCAAAAGCAAACAATCAAGGTCTAATTCATTAAAAGAAATTCTTAAATTTATGACTCCATATATGACTAATTTTGTAATCATATTGAATATTATATGACTAAGGTGATGGACAAGTTCTAAAAAACAAGAAATCATTGAATGTTTGACTTGGCACTTTTCATCTTATAGTCATGAAGAACAATTTTCAAGTTATATAGGACAAGCCATTGAGAACAAGTCATATATATTATTGAGATGTAATGTAATGAATGATTAAAATAGGATTAGCAAACCATGGACCATTTCACTAGTCAAATTTATAGCTATATGAAAATCATTTTTCGAAATGATTATTTTTAAAAATTTTAATAGGTAGGTAGGTGATAGGTCTAGGTAGGTTGAAAAAGGCAGGTAGCTAGCTAGGTGGTAGTTTAACCTACCTAACTTGACATACTTAACCTAATACCTAACTTGCTTACCTACCTAACTACCTTAATGTAGTCTATTTACCCTAATATTTTAGGAATGCACATAGGTCGCAACTATTACGATTTGAACCCTTCACCTTCATAATGATAAACTAAGTCATTACTAATGGACTACACCATCAAAAGGTGTCCAAATTTTGTCAAGTTTTTTATTTCACATGTTTATTTTATATCATTACAAGACTATGAGGTAAGTAGTAGGCAAGTTGTAGGATGGTAGATAAGAGGCAGGTAGGTAGGTTGTAATAGATAAGAAATAAGAAGTAATTAAGTAAGTAGATAGGTAAATAAGTAGGTGAGTGGTGGGTAGGTAAATAGGTAGGTACATAGGTAGGTGGGAAGGTAAGTTTGTCTATATGTTCATATCAAATGATTTGTAATCATTTTTTAATCATTGTAATGACAATTGGACATCCATGTCATTTTGTCATCAATAATGGATGCCATACAGATGAAATACAAGTGATGAAAACTTAGACTCTCCATCTTTTTACCACCTCAACATCTATTAGTCACACATGCCCCACTAATATATGATTATGACTTTCTACATATAAGATCCAAAATAATAATTTATCACTAAAATCATTTAGGACATGGTCATTGATTTTTTGGGTTGCAAAGGACATAAATCCTTTGAGTGATTATTGCTTGTTTTGTTGATTGATATCATACTTGGGGTAATTATGTGCATCAATTGAATGTTTTGAAGTTTATCATATTTTTCATGCCATTCCAATTTTATGACACTTTGTTATTTATGATGTAAAAATAAACTATTGTATCAAGATATGTAGATAAAACAAAAGGTTAATTGTAAGTTAAAGGTGGATCAATTTTTGTGCCACAATGAACTTTTTACAAATTGGACTCTATTCAAATTCCACAAAAGTATTATGGTAAAATCATCAATGTGCCAAATATGTTTATGGATTTAAGTTATTAACTTGAATAAAAATACATACATACAATTGAAATTCAATAAATATACACCTTGAGCATATAATAATGAAATTTTCATTTCTATTCAAATGCACATTTCATTATCATTTTATCTCAAAATGTCTTATAGGGTTCAACATATGATACATGATAGAGAAAAAGAACATGGCTTCCAAAAAATCATGACTAAAACCTTAACAAACAAACAATGATGGATTTTTTAATGACCAAATTTGGACCTTAGTTTCAAAGGTCTTAGTCTATCCATATGAATGAATTCCATTCCTCATGTGAAAATGTTATCCGTGACATGAGGGATGACAAAAAGTGGTAGGAGACAACAAAGGATAATAATAATAAAAATCAAGCAGTGGGTGGATGTCAAATAGATGTTGGGTGACAACAAGGATGTCAGAAAATACCAAGACAACAGTAAAAGGCATTAGGCAACATTAAGAAAATGCCAAACAATGTCAAACAATAATCAAAAAATGTCATGTAAAATTGTTATTTTTTGGGGTAACATGGTGATGTTGAAATGACACCATTTAAATGGTGCAAATGTTGAGGGGACATTAAGTAATGTCAGGGGGACGTTACAGGATGTTGAAGGAATTTGGGAAAATAAAAATTTCAAATGTTGAAGGGATGTTTAGGAAATGCAAAAGGGACAAATTAAGTTTATAATTCCAATGACAATGTTTCAATGGAACTAATTTATGTAGGATGGGATTTTGGTGATCATCATTCTGACAATTCCATAGCCATTCTAGATTATAATTCATCATAGATCAAATGTCATTTAAAAATGATTTCTTGTTGTTTGTTTTGCACCCTTTCAATGTTTTTGTCTATTTGTATCTTGTTGCTTTTCTTACACCCTTTCAATGTTTGTTTTGGTGGGGTTTCATATGTATCTTGTTGTGAACTTATTCAATGAATCAAACTTTGTTGACAAGAATGAAAAAATATATTAATGAAACAAAATGACATGTAGTGAAATTTATAGAATTTTATCTTTTGAAAAGACATAATTGATTACAACAAAATTATTGTGTCCACAAAAAAATAATTTAATCATTATCACTAGTAGTGCGAATTGGCATGGAGCCTAAATTAATTAATAAGAGACCTTATCATAAAATTACCTTTTATTTTTTCTTTAATAAAATGAAAATAATAATAATAAAGGATAAATTCGATGTTCAATCAATATATTGAGATAAGTGTTTTTTTAAGAGAAATTATGACCATGTGTTAATCTTTTAAAGCCTTTTTGCTATGATTTTGGTAGCATTAAAAAGCCGTTCACAAGACAAATGTGCATTTGCCAAGGTTTCAGAAAATTCAAACCAATGGAACAAAAGTTTATTGAATTTAAAATGATTTTCTGTCATTGGAATTTCATTAATTTCATTTTTTCCAACCAGTCAATGTTTTTTCGTCATTTTGATCCTTTTGTTTTCCCTTTCACATCATGATGGAGAATTTCCCACTAGCCATTATATTAGTCCTTTCATCTTTCTTTCTTTTTAATGTTTGTTTTCACAATGAAGTTTTTGAAAAGTTGTATCCTTTAAACCTTTGAAGATGACTTTTGCCAAGGGCACAAAGGCTCATTGTTATTCATTCATCAATAAAAACAAAATATTACTTAAGAAAGATATACATTTACTAGTAATTAAAATAAAATTATTAAATAACATTAATTCAATATTTGAAATAATTCACTATGGTTTTTTAATAAGCATGGATGTAAGATTTGATGAAATGTTAATATTTTGACACTTGAACCTATTTAAGACAATCCACTTCCTTTGGAATTCATGAATAGGAGACAACATTGGACAACTCATATTCAACGATAATAAAATGCTAGAGCATCCACCATTGGAATGTTAAGGCCTTTCTGCAATAGATCATTTTCCATTTAAAGAATTTCAAGATTATGAAAAATAATTATAACTTGATGAACAACCATTTACATTTCAAGAACCAACAACACATCAAAGAAATATAACATTTTCAACAATCAATCTTAAATCATTTGGTCCACTCAAATAAGGCAACTTCCTGATTGGATGCATGATTATTTGATTGTACTAGGACTTGAACACATTTGAGCAAGACCAGAGTGAAAATGCCTTTGGAATTATAGTTAATCAAACAATTTCTAGGTAGCAACATCTCACATAGGATGCATACCTGCAGATGCACAAGTTTCAAGCTAATCTTGGTGGGAATTGGATGAATTCAAGGCATCTCTTGTGGC
>Ga0116228_10006889_pt1 | contig 10156 bp, 8 predicted proteins | sample S1TSphfallax_2_FD_89694 | JGI IMG/M metagenome (GOLD analysis project Ga0116228, IMG submission 89694) | Host-associated microbial communities from peat moss isolated from Minnesota, USA - S1T2_Fc - Sphagnum fallax MG | ecosystem: Host-associated > Plants > Peat moss > Unclassified | place: USA... | reverse complement strand
GTTTGGTTACCTTTCGGATTTTGTTAATGCAGGTGAAAATTTAGTTATGGCAGATGATGTTGTTATGCCCTTAGATCTTCCTGTTGCACCCATAGAAAAGGAAGAATTTGAAGAAGCGCCACTTGACGTGAATGTCTTTCAACGGTCGCGCAAAGAAGAACCGTCTAAAAAAATGGTGCGCACTCGAATTGATCGTTCGGCATGGGATCGTCGATTGTCTCCTAACCCACATGCCCTAGCAATTTATTTAGAATTTGTTCCTGCCCGTGGAGCCGCGCCAGAAAGGCGAAGAATGTCAATGTGAAGATGACGATGTTCGTATTCGTTGTCTAACTTGGGTTCCCAATGACAGCCATTATCATTGGCTATGAGGCCCAATCAATCCCCTTCCCATGGAGCATTGAGCCAAATACCTAACTCGCACCATTCGTTGCATTCTAGATTTTCTACAATTGTGATATATTCCCCTTAAGTCGTTAACTAAGTTGTAATTCACTTGAGGCTACAAAAGTGAAAACGTTAATAATTAAATTTGATCTTGATTCTATTCAGGAATTTGACATCGCTAATAAAAAAAGTCAACAATATCCTCATTCAAGTTACAACAAGCTTATGAAAGAAAGCTACAACAAGCCTTCAAAAGCTGTAACAAGCTTTTGAAGAAAAACTCAACAAGCTTTTTGAAGTTGCAACAAGCTTTTGAAGGAAAGCCCCAACAAGCTTCTGAAAGAAAGCCCCAACAAGCTTTTGAAGGAAAGCCCCAAAAAGCTTCTAAAAGAAAGCCCCAACAAACTTCTGAAGGAAAACCCCAACAAGCTTCTAAAGGAAAGCCCCAACGAGCTGCTAAAGGAAAGCCCCAACAAGCTTCTAAAGGAAAAAACTTTTATTTCATTTAGCATGTCCATGTATATGCAAACATCTTTGCCTTAAAAACATTGAGGCCTATATATGATTATATAAAGGTAGGGGCCTCCTACACCCTGAACATATCCTTTAAGCACACCACTAGTGACTACTTGGATGCAAAACATTCGTTAAAGTGACTAGAAAAAAACTCGATGAAGTTGTAGAGAAATCTCCACAATAACAATTAGCTCAAAATAATCGCACAACATATGCACCCAAACAACATCTACCAATTGAAGTTGAGTTTAGCATCACTTGCTCACAAGGTGACTTGCATCTCTTTGGTCTAGGAGGTCCTTGGGAACACTCAAATGTGGAGCTTTAGGGCGTGACATTATCTTGCTCAAGTTCTATGCCTTCAATTTCTTCAAATTTTGACTCCCACTCCCATTTTTCATCTCGTTCCTCCTTTTCATGAATCAGTTGGTCATTCCGTTCCTCCCATTGCGAATAGACTCTTCACTATTGTCTTGCATTACAAGTAGTTTTGGAATTCGTTGCCTTGTTTCTGTTGCAACTTGCCTCTGTGTTCTTCGTGGGGTGCGCCTGGGAAGATCAACCTCTAACAATTTCTTATGTTAACAAGTCTTAGAAGTGATGTTGCGACTATGATATCAATCAAAAACATCAAGCCCCGATTAACACCAATATAATCTAAGAAGAAGATGGTAGGTGTGCAGCTAATATGAACATTAGGTTGTAACACTAGGAAGGAGATTGGCTCTAGGGAGCAAAAGGGACCACTACAAGTGTAGCCAACTATTATAGCCTAGAAGCCCAAAAATTTAAAAGAAGCACCTATGATCTTCATGATCAAAGTTGTAAAGTCCAAGAGAGGAGGGCATTTTTATGAGACCAAATTGACTACAAGATAGAAGTGAGTAATGCTAAAAGAACCCAAGACAAGAGAGAGGTGACAAAAGTGAACAATGTTAAAAGAACCTAAGACAAAAGAGAGGTAACAAAAGTGAGCAATGTTAAAAGAACCTAAGATAGGAGAGAGGTGACATAAGTGGGCAATGTTAAAAGAACCTAAGACAGGAAAGAGGTGACAAAAGTGGGTAATGTTAAAAGAACTTAAGATAGGAGAAAGGTCATAGAAGTCAACAATTAGAAAAAAAACCTAAGACGTGAGAAAAGTGACAGAAGTGAGCAATATTAAAAGGTTTTGGAGGATGTTATAGTTGAAGCACAAAGTTGTGTGGCATGTTCAAATGGGAGATTACACAAGCATGTGTTTAGGGTTCCTTACGCATTTCTACACTATTCTACTACGAAATTTCATTTTGACCTAAGCATAATGCATCTCTTTCGTGCACTTTCAAGCATAGTGTTACAATATCTCTACATGTATGAGTGGAGCTACAATGGCAAGGTAGTGAGCTTACAGTTCCTCGATAACTTATAACAAGCTAATTCATATGTGTCTGGTTCTTTGTAACTTGGCGCCTTCTAACCTCCTCATAGCTAACAATAAATGAGGTCAATTTTTTTCCATTTGAACTTCCCTCCTTACTGGTGACATTATTTTCATCAGTTGCATTTATATCTTTAGTGACGTTTAAATCCATTATGCTCTTCCCATTCAACTCCCAACCCCTCTCGAAATGGATTATGTCTAACTGATAATAGTTTTCAATGCACTTTCATGCAACGTGTGTATGAACATGACAATGTACCCTACGCTTTTTTTGTAATTCTAGGCCCCAACCTTGGCTATCAATCTTGCCCCACCTAGCTTGCTATAGGGAAGACAAGTGGACCATAAATTAGTCATTCTACCTACCATCAGAAAAACAGTTGCTTTCATGGATTCCTGAGATTGCACCCTTTGCCAATGTCTAATGTTGGCCCACCTTTATTTGTGTTGTTTCCATCTTTGAACAAAACTCTACCTAGTTACATAACTTATAATTATGGTCATGAACTTTATGCAATAAAATCTTCTAGTGTTTGGGGTTAATGGTTGGAGGTAAACATACAGCATGTGATAGCCACCCCTAGGTAGTGCACAGCTAAAATGGGAGTTGCAATGGTCTCAATATACATGAGCATTACACATAAGCATAACTACAAGTTGAACTTTGCAATTCAGTTCACCATATAAATTCAACAAAAACTAGCTACTAAAAAGTCCTTGTCTTATTACAACATTGGTCAATAAATTACATTGGAATAAAATAGGGGTCAAGGCACATCAATTAAGCCTTTTAGGAGTCCACTAATTCACCTTAAATTAGCACCTCGCAAAGGTAGTGTTAACAAATAGGAGATCTATTCAAGTGCAAACATAAAACTTTCTTGAAAGAAAACTAAAACACGATGCTTACAACACGGAACATAACATCAAGAACTCCTCAAGGTTCTTGTCACATGAAATACACAAACTTGTGTAATGAAGAAAAGAGGGCTAAACCATCAACACCAAGGTATATAGCTAAAAGACCGAACCATAAATAACCAAATTAATATAAGTAAAAAAAGTAATTTAACCTTGTGAAAATAACCTAGTTACTTTCGTACTCCAGTAACTAATGAAACCTAACTAGTTGAGCTTGAATTCTCAACACCCCCCCTCAAGCTCAAATCCACTTTTAGTATACCAAACATTTTTAAAAACTTCTTTAACTTATCTATACCTAAAGCCTTTGTGAAAATGTAAACAACTTGATCTTCAATACTAACATGAATAAGGTTAATTTCTTTTGTTATAACTTTTTCTTTAATAAAGTGGTAGTGCACTTCAATGTGCTTTGTCCTAGTATGATAGACCGGGTTGTTAGCAAGTAGTATGTTACTGATGTTATCACAATAAATGACAATAAGAACATCCATTGACTATCCCAAATCTGAAAGTAGTTTTAGTAACCAAACTACTTCACATGCAATAATTGTTACACTTCTATATTTTGCCTTCGTGCTTGATAATGCAACTGTTGGTTGTTTCTTACTAACGATTAACAACACCACTTCCAAAAGAAAACATGAAACCACTGGTTGATCTTCTATCTAAAACATTGTCAATCCAATTAGCATCCGTGTATCCATGTACTTATAACTAGCTTTTGGCTTCATAAAAACTTCCACACTACAAAATATGTTTTATGTACCTCAATATGCGCCTCACTACATCCAAATGTGGCTTTCGTGGTGTTTGCATGAATTAACTCACCACTCCAACTACATAATTCAAATTTGGCTTTGTGATGGTCATGTAAGTCAAACTCTATGCGTCTATACATAGTGGTATCTTCCGCAAGGTTTCCTTCATCGACACTTAACTTCACATTTTGTTCTAATGGAATTGAAATGGGTTTGCAACCCATCCTCCCATATTTGGACAATTTGTTCAAAGCATATTGCCTTTGTAGTAACCATATCCTTTTGGGGGATTGGGTTACTTCAATGCCGAGGAAGTAATGCAACTCTCCCAAATCCTTCATCTCAAAATTTTGTTTCAAAAGCTTCTTCAAATCAAAAATGTCTGCACCATTATTTCCTATGATAATGAATTCATCAACATAGATGACTATGACAACAATCCCATGGTTTGTCTTTTTCACATATAGTGAAAAATCTACAATGGATGTTGGAAATCCATTTGTGTCAAGATACTGACCTATCTTGTCTGACCAAGCTCTACGTGCTTGCATCAAGTCGTACGAAGCTTTTTTCAAGCTACAAACCAAATTAGGATGTGTTTGGTCCACATAACTTGGTGGTTGTTCCATGTACACTTCTTATAAATCTCCATGAAGAAAAACATTCTTTACATCCATTTGATGTAATGACCATCCTTTTGCTATTGCCGTAGCAATGATTACTCTTACAGTTGTCATTCTGGCAATTGGACTATAGGTCTCCTCATAATCAATGCCATAAGTTTGGGCATAACCTTTAGCAACCAATCTTGCTTTGTATTTGTTAACATATCCATTTGCATTGTGTTTGACTTTGTACACCCATTTACACCCAATTGTTTTTTTTTCCTTTGGTAAAGTTATTAATTCCCAAGTAGCATTGGCATCCAATGCCACCATCTCTTCATCCATGGCATTACCCCATTTAGGGTTTCCAACCGTTTGTTCAAAACAGGTGGGTTCAACCTCCTGTATAACTTTCACCATGTAGCGTAATGATGAAATACAAAGCCATCATATGTGAATTTTTGTATAAGGTACTTGACTCGTGTGGATTTTTGTATTACATTGTTGTTGTTAGGTGTTTTCAAAGTTTTATTGGCCATCCGAGCTCCGGGAGTAGTAACTAAAAGGATTCTTGATTCTTCATCCACATTCTTCTTTGAATCATTTGACTCATCATCTACATGAGGATTTATAGATGATGTTTGAGAATTACCATCTTTATGTTTGAAGATCTTAATCTTCCTTTCCATGGAGTGTTATTGGACCCACTAATTGAAGACTCTTGTGGTTCATTAATTAATTGTGATTCTTATTCCACATTTGATGAAACATCACCATTTCTAGCCTCTCCATCTTCTATTATCTTTAGTGGTGAGTACCAACTAACCATTTCATCAAACACAACATCTCCACTCACTTGTAACTTCTGAGTGGAAGGGTTGAAGCACCTATACCCTTTTTGTTCTAAGGAATATCCAATGAAGATACATTTATCAGCTTTTGGATATAGTTTTGATCTCTTCTCATCAGGAACATGCACATATGTAATGCAAGCAAACACTATGAGCTATGAGACATCTGGTTTCTTGCCTGTGAATTTTTCTTCAGGTGTCATGCCATGAATTATTGCTATGGGTGTTTGATTCATGATATAGACTACAATTGCTACCGCTTCAACCCAAAAGTAATTTGGCAAATTCATTTCATTCAACATGGCACGTGCTATTTTTACAATGTGCATGTTTTTCCTTTCAGCAACTCCATTTTGCTGTGGGGAGTAACTACATGAACACTTCCTTTGAATTCCATGCTCCTTCAAGTACTCACTGAATTAATTTGAGAAATACTCTCCCCCTCCATCGGACCTTAGGCACTTAATGTTCACACCCTTCTCCTTCTCCACCATTACTTTGAAATTCAAAAAATGTTGAAACACTTCACCTTTTTGTTTCATGAAGTAGACCCACACCTTCCTTGTGTGGTCATCAATGAAATTCACGTAGTACTTGCATCCTCCAATGGATTCTGTCTTCGTGGTCCACACATCTGAGTGGATCATTTCCAAAGGTTTGGAACTTACATGAATTGTTTGAATTGGGAATGGATGCCTAGCTTGCTTCTCCAATTGGCATGCTTCACAAACTTCTGACATCACCTTTTTTATTCTAAATTAAAAAAAACCTCCAATAAGATTTTGTTTCTCCATTAGCTTAAAACGTTGAAGATTAATATGGCCAACTTGCTTGTGCCAAATTCTAATGTCTCCAACTCCTTTTCCATGTGTGAATAACATGAAATTCACCTAGGCATGTTCACATCTAAGGTGAACATTCACCCATTCCTTTCCCCTTTTGCAATCAATTTGCCTTGGTTCTTCATGTCTTCCATAAAATATCCATTTAGGTTGAATGTCACTTGTAAACCTTGTTCCACCATGTGGCCTACAAAGACCATTTTTTTTGTTATGGTTGGAACATGAAGTACATCTTCAAGTACTTTGTTTGCCCATCTTGCATGGACAATGGCACCTTACCAATTTGTGTGATGGGATGTGTAGTGTCATCACCAATTTCCACAAACCCTGGTGTTTTCAAATCCTTTGTGTCTTTAACATTAGAAGAAAAACATGTATTTATTATTATTCTCTACAACTAAATTTTAGTCACAAAGACATTTTGCAACAAAAATCCCTTTAGTCACCTAAAATTAGTCGTATGTGATAAATTAGTTACAAATGACAAAAGGTATTCTATGAAAGAAAAAGTCAACAAACACATTTCATCTTTTGATTCCATTGTATACGTATTGTCACATGCGACTAAGATACAACTATTTTGGTCACAATTGAGGGCAAATGATGTGTTGCCATGTGTCTTAATATTTGTTTATTTAAAATATAATAATTATTATTATTTTGAAATAATCTAAAACGTTCAATTCAAATACTTAAATGGTATTATATTATGACACATGGTCCAATATAAGTATGCCACGTGGCATTAAAATGTAATAAAAATATTAATACTAAGTTGGTAGGTACCTTGGTAGGTACATAAATAGGTGCCTATAAACCTAGGCTACATACCAACCTACCTACTTAGGTCAAAAAAAAAGTAGGTAGGTTCTACCGTCCTAAGTTACATACCTACTCGTATAGGTAGGTACCTAGGTAGGTAGGTACATAGGTTGACCTAGGTGTGTATGTTAAACTAATTACCTACCTAGCTAAGTAGATAAGTAGGTTGCGAAGGTAAGTACTTTAAAAATGTGCATAATTTATTTTTTTGGTTTTGGGTTGAGCCTTTTGATTAGCCAATCCCATGTGAACAACATTTTTAATGTGAAATTAAATGACCACACCCCCTTGATTATATAATGTTCAAAATAGGAACGAAGAACAAACAATATGGGATAAGTTATGAAGTTGCAATTTCCTCACACACTAAGTTCTAATTTCAAAAGTCTCATCATGCCTTACTTTATTAGTTTTTAAATTTATAAACAATTCAAATACTAAATAATTAGATAATCATTTAATTAATAATGACTAAATATACATATATTTAAATTATAAATTATACATTACAAATATTCAATATTCATTATCAATTACTTAAATAAACAATAACTTTTTAATATTTAACAAACTAACTATCTAGTTACTCACAAGTTATTAATACATAAGTCATAAATAATTAAATAACTAGAATATTTTTTAAAATAAAAATTTAAAAAATCCAATCAAAGTATATATAATATAATTAATGTAAAATTAATTTAATGACTATAATCTAAGTTTTAACTATTTTATATATTTATGTTAAATTTATAAGTAATGAATTAACAATTGTTATTATAAAGTAAATTCTTACACGATTTTAAAAAAAAAATTATTCAACTAATTAAATTACTTATTATATAATTACATATTTTGTTGTAAAACTTATTATAGGTCAAGTTTTTATTTTCTTTTGGTAATTATTAACTATAAATACAATAATTTGTTAAACATAACATTAATTTTCATAATTACTGTAAAATTACTATAAAATATTTATCATAGATGATTAATCACATAGTTTTAAAATAATAATAATATTATATAATAATTCGTGAAATTAAAATCAGTAAAACAACTATTTTAACTACACTATAATTTTTTCAAAATTTTAATTCAGGTTTGAAGTTATAAATTATAGAGTGTGAATAATTGTGTTCAATTATAAAATAATTATGCACATACTAATTAATTATTATCTGAAATAATTACAATGATTTTAAAGTAATGTCACATTAATCACATTAATCAATTTATTCTAGTGTAAGAATATAAATGATAAAATATACAAATCTATGTTATAACAATAATTATTTAATGTAACTTATATTTAATAAACATAATCATTTATATAAGTGATTTATTATGGATTATAGTAGACAAAACCCTTAAAACTCAATCAACAATTTTTTGAATTAAAATATAAATTTAAGATTCCAATAGTAATTCAGAATTGAAATATTAATTTTTAGATCAAATAAGTTTTTTGAAGTTAAATAACAATTTTCAGACTCAAGTAATAATATTCAAAATTAACACGTTCATTTTAAGACTCAATTAATAATTTTCTGAATTGAAATATGAATTTCAAGAATCCAAAATAATAATTTGGAATTCAAATTTCAACTTTCAAGTCAAATAATTTCTTAAAATCAAATTTTAAAACTTCAAAATTCAAATATCAAAATTCAAGTTCAAATAAAAGTATTTAAAATCATAATGTCGATTTTTAGACTCAATATATATTTCTGAATTGAAATACTAATTTCTAAATTCGAAAATAATAATTTAAAATTCAAATATCAAGTTTTAGATCAAATAATTTTTTTCATGTAAATAAAAATTTCCAGAATTGAAATGTCAATTTTTAGATTCGAGTAACAATATTCAAAATTGGAACGTCCATTTTTAGACTCAATTAATAATTTTCAGACTTGAAGTATTAATATTTTTGAATCCAAAAGAATAATTTGGAATTGAAATTTTAGGTTCAAATAAAATGATTATTTAAAACTTAAATGCAAAATTTTCAAAGTTGAAATGTGAATTTTCATATTCATATAAAAATATTCAAAACTAAAATGTCCATTTTTATAATAAATTAATAATTTTTTGAATTGAAATACTAATTTTTGGATTCAAAAATATTAATTTAAAATTCAAATATCAATTTTTAGATCAAATAGGCCTTTTTGAATTTAAATTTAAAAATCATATTCAAACCAAAAATTTGAAATTCAAATAATGTTTTAAACAATTGAAATAAAAAAAATTAGATTCAAATATTAAGTTTCAAATTCTAATTTAAAAAAAATTAAAATAGTAGTTTTTAGATTTGAATAAAAAAATCAAAGTTCAAATATTATTTTGAGATTCATTATATGAACAATATACATAGGTATGCATGTTCTATATATATATATATATATATATAAAATTTTAGTACATACATAAAAACATACCCGTATGTCATTGTAGAATACCTTTAGGATGTAATTAATTTAGTGATTATTGCAACTAATGGGACATATCAACCTATTAATGGATGAAAATAAATGTAAAATTGATCCAACCAATAAAATGAAAATTTTAATAGTTGCATCATAATTGTGAGAATGACCAAAATAGTTGAAAGTTGGTCTTGTAATTACAAATATTCTCAAATTTAGTCGCAAATGACTATACGTCGCATGTAGTTGTAAATGGATTGGTTACATTTTAGCTGATTTCTATTAGTATAAACCATTTTCCATGACTAGTCATGTGGTTTGAAGCTCCAAAATCCACATAGCAAACATTGTTATCTAATACACCTCCTATCATTGAATTTGTCATGTGATGCATCATAAACAGTTGCTCATCACCTTGATTGTTAATTGATGCATAATTCTTTTATTACAACTTTCCATTTCGTGCATCATGTTCCTTTTGATAACAGTTATTTGCCATGTGCCCAGGTTTCTTGCAGTAGTAGCAATTTGAATCACTATTTAGTTGTTGACCTTGATGCCTTCCATCACAACTCCCTATTCCTCTAAAAGTTTCT
>Ga0116228_10006888_pt1 | contig 10156 bp, 6 predicted proteins | sample S1TSphfallax_2_FD_89694 | JGI IMG/M metagenome (GOLD analysis project Ga0116228, IMG submission 89694) | Host-associated microbial communities from peat moss isolated from Minnesota, USA - S1T2_Fc - Sphagnum fallax MG | ecosystem: Host-associated > Plants > Peat moss > Unclassified | place: USA... | reverse complement strand
TTCTATTTTTCAGTATCATATAACAAGCTTCTTGGCCAAGCCAAAAAATTGCTTTGTTATTTGGGGGGACCTCCCTCCCTGGCCAAGTGCAATCTCTGCCTAGCTCCAGGATTGCACACCAAGGGTTTTTGTAGTAACCTCAGACACATAATTTCTTGTTTAGACATTTTCAAGCTTCTGATTGCCCATCATCCCCTTGTCTCTCTCACAATGCAAAAATTCTCCCTCTCTTTGTTTCGGCCATCTACAAGAAGGCTATGATTTTTTTTTCATCCATCTACAAGAAGGCTATGAAACTTTTTTCATCCATCTACAAGAATGTGTTCATCCATTTATAAGAAGATTATGAAACTTGTGAAGAGAAATAACTATTGAGACAGCATTTGTTGTGAACAAAATTGGTCTCTCCATGGGGAGGAAGCCAAGCCTTCTTACATCATACTCCCTGAACCAACATGTTGCCCCCTGAATACTGTCCACCTCTGGATGGACTTATGATATGTATTCTATCCAAACCTACCCACCTACCTACCTACATACCTACCTGTTTATTAAAAGAAATAAATAAAGGAAAAACACCCAGCAAGCAAGGGAACAAGTAGAAGAAAAAAAAGAGAAAGGATTGAAGTCCAAACAAAAGACCACACCCAAACAAAAAGTGCAGAACCCACAATGGGGAGGAGCCCTAAGAGGAGAAATCACAAAACCTAGGAACTAAACCCATCACCATTAGCACCAAGCAAGTTGATTGCTTGTGTCAATGCAGAGTTGTGTGCAACTGCTTAACTTGAGTTCTCTCTACTCTCTCCACCAGCTGCTGATCAAAACCTTTGGGAATCTATAATGGTTTGGAGTCTGGACTCTTGACCAGTGTTGGCTGGATATTGAAATTTTCCCATAACCACAACTGACTGACCGAGTAGGTTTTTTTTTTTCTTAACTAAAAAATTTGTGGGTTATCAATATCAATATCAAAATCAAAAAAATTGGAGTGCAATCCAGTCAGGATATCAATATTTTTGAGTAATAACCTCAGTTAGGTTGTAACATAAGGGTAGGTTATCCAATGGCTAGTTGATAACCGCTCAGTTATCCTATTACGAGTTATTATCTAATTATAGGGGTTTTTATTAAAATTTCCCTAATGACAACCAATTTTATTGAGAAAACTAGTTTGGTCCCCTTTTTTTTTTCAAATTTCCCTGTTTAATAATTTCTTCCTGACTTGTGCTGATTTCATCCCCAGTTTCATCCCCAGTCAGACTTTCTAAGTAGTAGACTTGTTCTTTGAAGCGCAGGAATGCTTGTAGGAATACAAAACAGAATACCAGTGTTGGGCGGTTCTTAGAAACAGGGTCTGAAACAGAAACAGACCCTGCCAGCTATTAGGTCAGTTTTTTTAACAGACCCTGGCGGTTATCTTACCGGTTCTTAGGATTCATAACCAGAGTTCTCAGAAATGAACCAACTGATTCTGATACATAATCACAGTTCTCAAAAACAAAAATGAAAAATAAGTAAAAATTAAATCAAATAACCGCCCATAAAACTGCCCGTTCTTTCATAAAAACTGCCGGTTCTTTAAGGCTGTTCAAATACCTTTGGTACCAACGGTTCTTTGATTCGTGATTATTTTACTTTTTCAAAGAACTGGAACTGACAATTCTCCAATAGTATCTGCACCCAGTTTGACACTAATTATATATTACTTTCAGAAAAATAATCAGGAAATTTTGAACACAAAAAAAATTCCAGAAATTTTGATTTTCCCTTTGGGAAAATGAAAGGGTTTAGGGTTTTAGGGTTTAGGTTTAGGGTTTAGGGTTTATTCAACAAAGATGTGTTGAAGTGGGCAAGGGTTTAGGGTATTGTAGTTTTGACATTACTCCATGATCCAAAAAACCATACCCAGTTTCAAGGGCGGCCATCTCGATGATGTGTCTCTTCCTCATTGGACATCCATGCTCAAGTTAATCTTCCATATTCAACTGCGCACTTGCAGTTTTTCACTTTACATCCATAACTCATTGAGTATGTGGATAGAAAAGATACATTTCATCCACATGCAAAAATGAAATGACATGTAAAACCCGTAACATACCTTTAGGCAAGGACTAGACATTCACTTGGGTCTATAATATGGTAATGAGCTGCAATTAGCTTGTCCCTCATGGACAAAAATAGGTGTGATAAAAGTGGTTTGCCTTTAATTTGTGGATGAAAGTAGACAATATTTCATCAATGGATCCATCAAATGTTGTTTAGATGAGTTTTTGTGATGGGATGGAGACACAATATATATATTTATGCTAGGCCAATGATATGAGCAATTTTTTGGAAATGTTTTAAGCATGTTTGTCATTTTTGTTAACAACAAATAAATGGCTAGATGTTTTAAAATGTTTAAAAGAAATAGTAATAGTTTTCCATCAACATTTTAAGACTAACTTTTCCACATATAATTCCAACAACCTATGCCTCAAACCCCTTAAGCTTGTAGCCAACACCAATTTTTTGTTCACAATGGGATTTAAACCCTTCTTACCATAGTCACACAAGCCAACATCTTAAAAATCCAATGTCCATGCCATCATCTTATTACACAAAAGGTTGACAATTGCATATGACATGTTTGTTGTGAATTGTATTGAACATCCAAACATTGACATACGTTTTCTTTCTTAAATTTCATTCATATCTAGCAATTGAACTCTTCTTTTTGAACCATGTCCAAAGCTTTCCACATTTATAATAGATAGAAATTATGAAATCTCAATTCATTTTAAGGGAAAAAAAAATTAAGTTCAATTACAATTCACAACCATGTCCAAAGCTTTGCACATCTACAGTAGATAAAATTTATGAAATCTCAATTCATTTTAAACAAAAAAGCTTCTACAATTCAATCACCTTTCATAAACTAAATATATATTTTTTCCAATCATGTTCAATTGGAGGAAAAGGGTAATGTGCATGGTACAATGTACACAATTTATACCAAAACTAAAACTACATATAATATCAATAACTCAAGTACATCTTCAATGGAAGAACATTTTACAACATAAAAAGATCATAATCATCAACAATACCATAGCATGATGTACTAATGAATATTTTAACATCATATAATATAAATTTCACAATTTCAAAATAAAATAAAAAACTTTGATTGAAAGAAAATTGGTCCTTATGGAACCTTGTTTTTTTGTGTATGAAAAAAATCATGAACAAATTCCTATAAAAACTAATCCTTTTTAATCTTTTTTTAATTTGCACAAAAATTATTGCAAACTAAAAAAGTACTTTAATTGATAATTGAATTGCTAATATGATACATTAAGGGTTATTATACCTAATCATTTATAGAATGACTATATATATATATATTGTAATATTCATTTGACAATAAGACATAACACTCTTTCAAACCAACTTCATATTCATTTTTTTGTTGCAAATAAAAATATACAAACCTTATTGATATGCCCATATTATGACATAGGTGAATCACTTGGAAAACATATCAAATATTATATTCATGTTTTGTTGAATGCAAGTAATGACCAACATGTGTTCTTGTGTCATGCGGAATATTATCCCATCATTTTCATTGGAATGAAACTTTAGTGAAATGAAACCATGCATTGCATTGTATTTTGTTGCATGGTAAGTTCATAAAGGGAAAAACTTGAACCCCAAGGAATGTGTGGCATGCTAAGGTAGGATAACAAATGAAGTGGAAAGGCAACAAAATTGGTCATAGACAAATTGGTGATCTTATAAAGGGTATGTGTTTACTTTTTTAACTAGTATAAAAAAAACTCCGACTAGTTTGTTGTTTTGTTATTTGCATTAAATTTTGGGATTGTGTGCAACATTCCCAAAAGACAACCACATGATGTTTCCATCAAAACATATTCATGTGGAAATTTTAAGATGTGAATAGGGTTGTGATGTTATCAATCTGCTTGATGCAAAGGATGATTTTGAAGCATATGGTGGACTTCAGTCAAACATCAAACATAATTTTCCAATGTATTGAGAAAATAATTAAAAGTAACAACAAGATTCAAATAATGACAAATTGAACAATAAATGTATAATGGATGAAGACAAGAAAAGAATCAACAAGAGGTAACATGATAATGAAAGCCACACATAAGGCATGATTACATTTTATTATGACAATGTAAGAACCTTTAACAATGATGAATGTTATTTCAAAAATCGTAGCCAACAATGTAGAAGGAGTTAGCATGTTATCAATGTTGATTAGAACCACCTTCCAATGAAGGGAAACCCTAAGGTGAGATAATCAAGGATACAAATATTAAAGTGAACAAGAAGGGGGGAGGTAAGGTAACTCAAGAGGAGGTCAAAGTTGGCAATATTGACAAGAAGATCACTATGATTAAATTTTTTTAAAAACATGGGAATTTGTAATAGGAAAAAAGTAATGTGAAACGGTAATAAAAACATCCAAGGAGTCATACAAGAAATATTCATAATGTTATAGAAAGGGGACCAACTAAGAAAGAAAAAACCCCATTTGCAATAGGCACCAAAAATCATAAAATTCAAAGGTTAACATAGTTATGGTTGAATGGCATTACCCTTTTCTAGATGTATGCATGTCAATAAAATGTTTAACCAAGAACAATTAGGACTAGGAGAAGATCTTTACCAAAATGTAATGGAAAATGTGCCCACGAAAAGGCTCTTACCACTAAAATCAAACTAACTTGGCTAGAGGTTGAAGAATTTCTTGAAGTCAAAGATGTTGTATGTAGCATAAAAGGATATTAAGCACAATTGTTTTCAATAGTGTACTTGAAGAAAAATAATTTCAAGATTTCTTTTGTCCTAGTTGGGATGTTTTGGGAATTTTTTTTCCTAGAGTAAATTTGACTTTCTTTTCTTTTCTCTTTTTGAAAAATTTGCAAAATGTTTTATATAGTTAAATTTGAAGGAAAGAAAAACCTTAGAGGGAATCATGGGAATTGATTAGGTTTTAAAGGATTTGAAACCCAATATTCAAACAACAAAATAAATTGTGAAAGTAAACTAAAATGGCTTACTTGATTATACTTCCATTTCATACATAATTGAAAACTCAAGACAACTTGAGATCATCCATCATCCATGTCATTGGTTTTGTAACAAAAAATTAGTTGAAACCTTGACATGTTTGGAAACATCCATGTACTAGTTATGAGACTCTTGTTGGAAAGATGTGCCATACAAAAAAATATTAGCTTTTGGAATATTGAGCAAAAACTAGTGGCATACACATTGTTGCAAAAAAAAAAACATCTAGATTTGGGCATGCCAATAGGCACACACTATCACAACCATGGTGAACATGTAATTGAATTTGGATTATTGTTTTGGTATTGGGAAATACCAAAATGACATTAAAAGCTTGGAACACCAAGATTGAAAACACATGGAAACATGATAGCTAATGAATTTTTGAAACATGGAAACATCAATAAGACATGTTAGAAATTTGGAGCTAATTGGAAACTTGGGAATCATACATGCAAACATAATTAAGATAATGAGTGAGATGAAAAAAACAAAAGCTCAACATGTAGCTAAATGTTAGATTTATGTGTTTAATAGTAAGGTCATGAATGGGTGCAACCTTTCAAGTATAAAGAGTTGTAATTCACCTAAAAACGTATGCCATGTAAAGCTCAAGGTTGAACCTACTTATGGTTAGGAGGAGAGTTTATTTCTTTGTACTATACAATATAATGTAATGTAATTTTTATAAGATGTAAGAGTAGGTGGTTGCGTGAATAAGCAATCCAAGAACTAGAAATGCCTCTTTACAATTTCAAAGATTTTAATGTAGTTTTCAGGCATAACTATTAATATTGTTAAAAAAACCAATTGCCATTGTTGATTGAAAACAATATTGTCATTGATAATATTTTGTTCAACTATAATATTAACCATTGGCATTGTGGTATTTCTTATAGTGTGTGTTTACCAAATTGATAAGTTGAATTGTATGAATTATAATATTTTTTCAATTAGATTATACATGTTATTGATGAGAAATGAATTTTGGGGAGTGGTTGATAGATTTAAGCCAAATCCAAGGGCACCAAACATTGCTTGACATATGGCTTGAAAGTTGAAAGACTACAAGGCACAAGTAAACAAAATTATTGACTACAATTATTTGTAGATACAAATTACAATATAATTAAATACCTTTCAAATAATGTGAGATAAATTAAATATGAACACATAGATATGGACTTTGTTAAAGGGTAATTCTTATGTTAGTGGAATAAGTTTTACTTTTACTAGGTAGTTAGTTAGTTTAATAGGGTAGTCCAATAAATTTACAAGTTGTTAGTAATAGGTTTACCTACTACCTCCACCTACTTAAGAGGTGACACAAACTAATTTAGCTAATTCATAAAAGGTGGTAGTTGGAAAGTCAACTTAACTAGTTTTAGCTAGTTCTATAAGGGTTAATTCACAAATTAATTGCTATCAATAAAAATGGGACTTAGAAGGGGCAAATTTGGAGGTGTTCATATAATTTGTAAGGAGGAAAGATGGTGGAGGCTTTTTTGGAGGATAAGAGAGAAGGGGAAAACCCTTTTGCTATTTTTTTGTCTTTACTTTTTTGGGGGCTATAAGATTCCCTCTTTCTACGACAATGAATGGAATTTTTTTACTTTTGTTGTACTTGGTACCTTGGATAATGAAGGGCATGGGGCTTTGTATGGAGAATTTAGAAGATATTTCTTTTGTTTCGTGTGCATGGTTGGAATATTCAAGTAGTAGTTTTTCGAATAAAAGATATAGGGATGACATTATGCCACCTTCACAATAGGTACCACAATAGTTAAAGGAGGTAACAAGGATGTTAAAGGTCCTTTTTGGATCCCATCTTCCTTCGGGTTTTTTTTTTTGGTTTACTCATTAAGTGTTTTGTTGAGTTTTATGTTTATTTCCTTTATAAATAGTGTCATTGCCCCTACTAGGTAACAATCCTATTGTAAAGTATAATTATTGTTAGTGGCATCATCTAACTTTGTTTCTTTGTTTTTATGTCTTTCAAGTTTCATACAAACAACACTCCTTTTGTCATTAAAAAGTACTTCTATTACATAGCAAAATTATCTACATGAGAATCCACATCTAGTTACATTTTCATGTTCAAAAGTGGGGTCATATGTTGGCAGTGCCACAAGCAAATGATAGTTGCCTTGTTTTCAACAAAAAATGAATACATGGTAATAGTTTTTTTATCTTAAAAAGGTAGTAAATTCGCTAAAGCAACTTGTTAAAGAGCACAATAGTAATACTTGGAGGAAAGTAATAATTGAGGAACATATTTAATAAATTTATTTTGAATTCAAGTTTTGGATGGAAGATTGGGATATATTTCCTTTTCCATTTTGATTTTGGACGTTAGCACCTTTTGTAGAGTTTTTGGTTTTTTTTTACATGTTGCACATATTGGATTTCTAAATGAAAAGGCAAATGTCATAGTTTTTTTTTGTGTGTGTAGAGTACAAAAATGTAGATACAACTGTCAATAAGTAGGTACTAAAAGTATAGTTTTAGTTTTGAATTATGTAAATTTTGTAAGTTTTGAATAATATTATTTTGTTAAAAGTAGTTTTTTTTTAATTATTATGAATTAAATGATAAGAAAATTAATGCTTAACATTTGGCAACCATCCTCGGTGTGAATTTTGGAAAAGAAATCAAGATTTTTGTGACTTGTTGATTTTGTTGTTTCTAAAAACAAATAGGACATTATGAAAGGAAGTTTATGTGTTATGGCATTTTCTTTATTTATTGGTTTCTTTTAGGACAAGAACTTGAGTAGGGTAGTTGTCATAAAGGCTTTAATTTGTAAAAAAAAATTTATCAAGAAGAACAATGGATGCAAAGAAATATGTTTTGAATGGTGACCCAAAATTTGTAAAGGAAAATGGATCAAGTAGCAAATCAAAAGGATGAAACTATGGAATCAGAAGATAATGAATAGCATATGCATTAGGAATTGATGTAGTTTTTCACACCAAAATGGGTGTAACATACAATACAATGTCTACCAAGAATCAAAAAGTGCCTTGCAAGGTATATGAAATTTTCAACAAAGTTTTGGGACCATGATAAATATTAATTGGGAGAGCACAAAGGTGACCCATAAACCAAAACCATCAATCCTTGAGGGAAACACAATTGGTATTCAACCCAAATGTTTGGGAAGAAAATGAAATTAGGACCACACATGTAGTTTTAAGGTAATGGGTGCAAGGAAGAATAGAAAAGAATGTACAATCCTATGAACTCCAAAATACACATAATCAAAATTATGTTCAACACAATTTTAAAAATGAACAAGGATGGTAAACATCTAGATCAAGGATTAAAGTGTCAACTTGGATATCTACTTCACCTTCATATCAACAACCACTTGAAGAATGAGAAGAAGATTCGGACAAAACTGAGGTTGGACATGCAATGTTGCTAGTCATAGAGCTTGAACCACAAGAAAAATGTTTGGAGGAATAAACATATGTTACTAAAGTGGTGTATCAACATCAAAAATTGAAAGATGGTATTCAGTCTATACTTATTTTTAAACGAAAAGAAATTATAAACAATAGTGGATATAAAATATAGACCAATGAACCAAGGATTAAGTGGGATAAAAAAGGAATGGTCTAGTTTAGAATATGGATTTGTAATAAAGGGATTCCCAAGTGTGAATCATGTACCAAGACTTGTGCATGGCAAATGCAATCATTGTTAATGGGAAGATCATGTGATTTCTAATTTTCCTTTCATTCAAAAATTTGTACAACAAACTTTTGTGAATCATGTTACAAACATGGTTCAAAACAAATTAAACAAGGGAAGACCACAACATCGAAAAGTTGGGTGAGCAAACTTGAGTGGTACCATGCATAATTTAAACTTGAAAAATTCAACACATAACATAGATGGCAAGGAACTACAAAGAACACCAATTGTTGTTCAAATTCATCAACCACCGTTACATCCATATTATGCTCCTAATTGAATGCAAATGACAACCATCCTAATTGGGATCAGATACACCAAAATTGATTCCATTCAACATGTGATTCCAATGCCCATAATTTGTGCCATTAAAGCAATGAAAACTTCAAATGAAATATACAACATCATATCTATCCACATTGAAGTATCATTAAATGTACAAATGCCTAAACCATCATCAAAAGGAATGGAATTAGGGGCAATTATAAAATTGGTGAAAAAAATAAGGTCTATTACAAATCTTAACTTAAATCCACAGTATGGGACCAAAAAGTTCTAATGAGTTCTACATAACTAATAATTTTGTCACATATTATATTAACAAACCCAATTGTAAGCATTCATGAAACATATTCATATGTTATGGGAACAACACCAATTAATCAGGTAACGATGAGACTTTGATAATCAATTATTATAAACCCATACATGTGGTGTTAACTATAATGGCACCACCAACAAAAATGTTTATTAGGTGTAAACAAGTTAATAGGAGCCACTAGTGTGCACCCTTAGATGATTACTTTTTGGGGAATATTCTTGAAATATTTTGAAAAAAAATCTTTAAAAAAAAATTGTACTATTTTGTTAAGGTTTGTGAAAATATGTCATTTTCAAAGTTTTCCAAATCCATTTCAAAGTCCTTTTATTGCTTAAAAGTAATGGTTACAAGTTCTTTTACACTACTATTGAAGGTCCAAATGTTGATGAAATAATTTCATATTTTGAACATTTATGTAATAAAATATTAGATTTAATAATGTGCAAGATTTTAAACTTATTTTCAAGTTAAAATTTTTTATAAAAAAATTTGGTATAAAAAACAAAAAATTAAAGAGTGGTTATAATTGCTTTTGGTTCCTATTAGCATAACTGCACCCTACTTTAATTACATTATCATTAGACCTAGGAGGTGAACTACTGAATCTTCAAGAGCTTATGCAAGAGTAATAATTCAAAATTTACAACATTATTTTCCTAGTTGTATAAAAGATAATTGAATTATCATGAATACAAGAAAAATTATGATTTTGATGTCGCAACCCTAGCCTTGGGCTCGTGACCAAGGCAAGGGGTTGCGAAGGTG
>Ga0116228_10006886_pt1 | contig 10157 bp, 3 predicted proteins | sample S1TSphfallax_2_FD_89694 | JGI IMG/M metagenome (GOLD analysis project Ga0116228, IMG submission 89694) | Host-associated microbial communities from peat moss isolated from Minnesota, USA - S1T2_Fc - Sphagnum fallax MG | ecosystem: Host-associated > Plants > Peat moss > Unclassified | place: USA... | reverse complement strand
TGCCAGTGTATATAGTATTTTCCCTGACTGCCAAGCAGAAATCACCTCTCAAATTTGGCTAATCTGCATCATACAATATCAGAGTTATTAATTGGTTGAAACAATTAACGGGTACCCACTAGTTCAATATAATAAAAAAAGTAAAAATAATAATGTAGTCAATGATGAACATGATTCAATTCATGGAAATTGAATTATATAAATACAAATGTTGATAGAAATTTGCAAGCCAAAATGATGTTTGCTACCAAATTTTGATAAAAAGGAGGGTATAAATAAAACTTTCATGAATTGATATTTCACAATTTTATTTGCCTTCTAAAAAAATTGCATAATTCTTGTCATTTTACATCTTTAGCTTTACATTACCCTTCAACTCTACCAATTTGTTCATCCTCACCAAATTCAATGAATATGTGTGGAACATTGACATCAAAACCTCTCGTAATTGTTTGTAAATCTTGATTGAGTGATGATTAAGATCAACCTTTCAATAGGGGTTCATTTGAACCTTCGTGTATCTTTGAACTTCAACATTAAAATGAATCAATGTTAATATTTGAACAACTAATCATTTAATCTTTTAAGACCTTTTAGGTTTGGTTCTTTGTACTTCAACTCCTTATTTTTGTTGTTATTTTAACATTTTTCTTTCACACAATATTTTTTATTTGTCTTTTTGAATACAACACATCATAAAATGTGAAAGTAGAAATGTTCAAGGAATTAAAGGTCAATATTTAGTGCTAAAATTGATTGTAATATTATCCAAACTTATAGTGATAATGTAGCAAAGATCTTAATGCAAATATTGAAATTCAAAGGGATAATTCTAGTAGTGGAAAATCATACATGTCTCACGATTCTGAAGATAGAATGATGGACATGTCTTTAATTTGCATATGCAAAAATGCTACACATTATTTGGAACCTTGTAAAAAAATGCCCAAGAGTTATGATTATTTGAACATGTGCATTCCATATATATTTGAATAAATTCCATTTTCAACAAAAAAATTTGAAGATGTCATGTGTTCCATTTTAATGCCTTTTAACTTTGGTTGAATTTCATCCAATTTCACATATTTCTTTATTGTTCAACAAACACCAATATGACTCCAACCTAAAGTTGTAATGTTTAAATTTGGGCAATGTGGAAATGCAGCATCCATTAAGGATGTTTGTGATATGTTTGATATTTCTAAAGCTTTGTGCAATTGTTCACTAATTCATCAATTGTTGCAATTATCTCCCTTTATGTTGGCGTTGTCAAATGGCTTTCAATGTTAAAACACCAATTGTTGAAATCAAAATGCCATAGGATTTTTAGCTTCCTTTCGGTAGTGGCGTTAATTGATGGAACCCTTGATTCCATTAGTCTTTACACCCAAAAAACAAGGTGAAAACTTCTACACCAAAAAATTGAATTATGCATTTATGATCATAAAAGAAAGATTCTACATGTGATGGTTGGGTTCCCTAGATCATCTTCTTATGACAACCATGTTTTCACAAATCCTAAAATGTAGTTGACACATGAGGTTTACTTTTTTTATGATGAGGGCTTCTTAAAATATTTTACATATTTGCTTTTAACAATATGCATCCCAACATATAAGCAACCAACTACTTCTTTATTTGGTCATTTTAAATTCAATACCCATATTGTTTCTATTCAAGTCAAAGTAAAGCATGGGATTAAGATATTTAAAGGAAGGTTCCAGAGCTCGAGAGGATTACTTATCCAAATCGAGACAAAAAATGATCATCATATAAATGTTTTACGGATTCAATTGTGTGCCATTTTCCATAATCTACTACTTCAAATTACTATTATGATCCATCATGGGACATATGAAACAATGTAAGGCAAAATGACGAAGATAAAGTTGTTGACTTGGTACAATGAAAGGAGATTCAACTTCTAAATAAAAAAGAAAATACATCAAAGAAATATTGTTCCTCCCATTTCACGATGATGTATAGTGTAGAAGGATTAGGGTACCTTTGTACCTTCAACTTGTGAAAAAAATCCAAATGGAAAGTAACCAACTTTTCATTACATGGGTGAATACAATGGAAAAATGTAGTGGTTTTCTTTTAGAATCATTTTAGAAAAACATGAAAAAGATGCATAGAAATCAAAGCTTGTTAATGATTACAACCTATTAATTTTTAAATGCATTGCAGATAGACTATTAGAAGTAATTTGATAAGTACAAAACCATACCACAATTTTTCAAGGTTGGTTGTTCCTTGAATGTTATTTCAAGCAAGTAATTTTCAATTGTAGTTGAAAGTTTTAATTTTCAACTTTTTTGTGTGCCCAATGCAATTTATTTGTGTTGAATCTCTAATTTCATTACATTATCTTCCTTTTGGAAATCCAATTTTTGACTTTGCAATTGAAATTTGTTTCTTTCCAATCAAGTTTATATTCCATGTTTTTCTCATTGACCACACCATTTTGTTCTCCAAGTGTTATCAAAGCATCAACAAATGCTTTTGGTTTCTTATTTCTCCTTTTACAATCTTCAAACATGATGTCATTCCTCTTGTGAGTTTCAATCACATCATTATTTGATGACACACTTGGCATTTGTTTGCTTCTTAATTTGATTGTCCCAAATTTGGTGGTCTCAAGGGTTTTACAAAATTATGATGGTCTTCTTCTATGTATTGCATTGTTTTTTTTCTTGTACACCATTAGAATAATGTTAAGGGTAGAAATTCCACCTAAACTAGTTAGTCTTATGGGCATCCTAGTAACTAGATTACTAGCAATACCTAGATTATTTATCATCCTTTTATTCATCTCGTGGATGAAGCCATTAAAATTAATTGTTCCATTGAGATGAGTGATTGATATTTGTTTACCAATCATTAGGAAGGATTTGTGTACAGATTAGGATAAGGGAACCTATTTTCGTGGGAGAAATTTAGACCTTATGTGTTCTTGTCATTTATGGGGATTTGAAAATGGACCCCTTATCATTTTTGTACATGGAATTTTGGGGGGATACAAAATAAAATGTTGTATGAAATGCAAGTGTGTGTAAAGTTGTCACCAAGCCTTCTGAGACTTCCAATAAGAGCACTACCCCAAAGGAAGAATGTGTGTATCAAGTGGTGGCATTTTGTTTTTCGATTTAAATTTTTTTGCTTTATTTTCTCATTAATAAGAAAATAATTTATTATAGTTTTGATATTAGTTTATCCTTTTTACTTGGGTTACACTTTGACTATCTTTTTAAAATATGGAGGATTGTTGGAAGATAGTTGATGAAGATGGTAAGGCAATTAATAGGCAATTCGATGAAAGGTAACAACATCATTATAAGGGTGAAAGTGCACTAGGGTGTCACAATTTCAATGGATTAGAATCCTTTTCAAAGTCCTTTTATATTGTAGTTAAAACTAGCTTAAAATAAGAATATTTAGATGATATTGAAAGTAATAATTTTCTCCATTTCCAATTTCAAATCATTATGCTATAAGACATATAAAAAAAATCACAAGAGATTTTTTTAATAAGTTATTTAAATGCTTAAAGTGGATTAAAAAATCATTATAGTTTTTGGGATTTAAAAAAGTCCATAACATAATAAATTAAAATCACATTCCATTCATTCAATGGATCTTTAGTTTCTCAAACATGATTCATCCAATATCTCAAAGTTTCAAACACATAAAATTAACACATTGTAAGATAAAAATCCATATCCATGAATTTTGCAGGTGTGACAAAAAGTGTGGGCAAAATTTAAAAGTCCATTACTTATTGGCTATCCATGGTTTTGATTTGATTTTTTCATTCTTGGAAGGTTGATTATGATAACTTTAGATAAATGAGTCTTTTTTTCTATTATTTCAATGAATTTTATTTAATTTATTTTCTTGTGTTTAGGGAATATATGAAAAACTACCATTGTGATGTCCATATAAGGTCACTGTAGTGTGCAAACACCCATAGGCAAGTAATAAGGTGGAATATATTGGCTTATTAGTTTGGTGTACTATCAATTTTAAAAAGTATTTAAACATGGGTTAAAAGCTAGTTACATTCATGCCTTTTATATGGATAACTCAAATTTTCAATTTGTTTTTTTGTTTTTCATTGTAATTTATTAATTTTAGGTTTAAAAACATGACTACATAACAACACATTTTAGGCTTTAGGACTAGCCTTTACAACTACATATTAATCAAGGACACATGTGATTAATGACTAGTGAGTTGCTAAACCCATGTCATTTCACCCATTTAATCATTTGAAGGACGTTTAATGACAAAGCTAAATCATTTTAATAACTAGGATTTTTTTAAAATAATGAAATTCCATGTCATCATTAAAATTGGTATGACATGTAAAGTGCATGTTATTATAACTTAGTTGTTTTATTCAATTAAGTGTTATAAAAAATGCCTTGATGGATAGACGACATGTGTTAAAAACCTATAAACACGTTATGAATCTTACACATGACCAAAAGTCAACCTAGTTTAGCCCATGTAGCTAGTGTAACCAAAAGTCAACTTAACCTAGCCTAACCTAGCTAGGTTATGCAACTTAACTTAACTCACCTAGCCAAAAATCAACCTAGCTTAACTTAGTTAAGCTAGTTACCTATGTTAGGCAACCTAAGTTACCTAATTTAGGCTAGGTGGCCTAGATTAAAAACAAATGTTGGACTCCTGGCCCAAGAAATTTAGATTATATTACTTAATTTAAGTCGAGTGGCTTAGGTATCATAGGTTATAAGAGTGTGGATTTGAACCCCTTGCCTTCACTTTGGGGTTTAAGTTTTCATCCATTGCACTACCACATTTATTTATACAAATTATACTTAACATAAAGTTATAAAGTTAAAAAAGTTTAACCTTGAAATCACCTTGGCCACCCTAGGTTGACCTAGATCAATTTAACTACTACCTACCAATATAGTTTAGACCTAGACTTCCTTTGGTTGATTTTAAATGAATTAGTTTGTCAACCTATACTACTTACTAACTTAACCTAGGTTGACCTAAGCATTCATAGGCTAATTTTGTTTTATCCTAGGATAATTATGTCACATTTAGTCACATCATAGTTGCATCTAGTCGCACAAACTTAAAATGATTACAAACTTGATAAAATATTTGGTAATGAAGTTATTTAGATTGACTTGGCAAAAAATCTAAAGCTAGGAACTTAAGCAAGCCTACCTAGGTTAACCTGTCAGTAAGGTAACCTATTTTAGTTATATTTGAACATAATATAGTAAATTTTTTATTTCTAATTAAGTAACTTACAAGGTAGCCTATATTATGCGATAGTTTTTTATTAAGTAACAAGCATACATAGGTTAATTTTATAGATATGTTAACCTGAACTAGTATGTTGAGTAATTAAAAAATCCAAAAATATGATTTTTTTAGAATGACCATTAATATTGTAGTCATAATTACAAGTTAATAATAGATTATTTAATACTCATACACATGCATGTGAATTCATGACTTCAAAAATTTCATGGCACACAAAAAATTATGGCATGGCATGATAAATATTGGTGCCATAAATTCAAGACATGGTGTCACAAAAAATCATGGATTGCCATGAAAACCTATGACACCTTGTTGCCAAATGGCATGTCATGTCATCATCACATGGAAGACCAAGTTAAATTATTAATCACAAAGGACAACAATATTGTTAGAAAACTAATAAATGAGAGTTATTCATCAAATCAATGACATGAATCATGATGTTGATAAGTAGGACAACATCATCTTGTTAACATATAGTATGCCATGTCACCATCATGGGAGATTGAGTCAATATTAGTGACAAAGGTTGATGGTTTTTGGAATTAACTAATTAATGAGCAAAATTGAAAAATAATATGATAATTTACCAAAAATGAACAAGTTGTCTAATTGATTATAATTGCAAAACCATGAGGGTCAAAAATTATAACTAGGAGCTAAAAGGATTACTTTGGAAAAAAACCGCACATCATTTTTCCTCAAAAAAATCTTTTACATGCAATTGAATTTTTGAATGAATTTTTTTGTAACTTGTTTTTAAAAATATTTAAATGTTCCTCAATGCATCACATTTTTTTTTCAATCATTATTGAATAAATATGAATTAAAAAAACGTGCAGATTCCTTATAGTTCAATGTTTCATCTTGAAAAATGATCAAAATTTGAAGTCAACACCAAAAATTAAAATTTCACATTATTTAATTTTATTATACTCTAAAGTATAACTTTTCTTCATAAATCATGTACATTATAACCCATTTATGTGTGGTAAAAGATTCTTGAAGCTTTGAAATTTTGAAGCAATTTTGAAACATTTTTTGAATTTTTAAAGTTTTTATAATTCCACATTTTAAAAAATATGAGTGTTTTTTGAATGTGGTCAATATATTCTTATCATCTATAATTTTTTCAATGAAAATTCTTTGATCATATGAATCCTTTTGATAGTCTTTGCAAAATTGACTCCATTTGACGTAGTAAATGTACATTTTCAAATGTTCTAAATTAAAACCAAAACTTTAAATTGGATCAAATGAATTTTTACTCTAAGTTCTTTAACATTCATATGAAGGAAAAAGGATTAACTTGTCATGATTACTATGGTTTTAAATGGTAATATAAAATAAATGTTTGATTTTGACTTATTATGTCTAACATTTGATGCCTTTTTTGGCTCTTAGTTATGTGTTTTAACCCATGATGCCATGTGGCATGTTGATGTCTTTTGCCAATACTTGGTGATTGTTATAACTAAGTAATTATAAATGTAATTGAAAAAAAAAATAGTCATTTTTGTGTCCAATTCAAAAGGCAATATTTGTTATAGTGAGGGTAAAGTTTTTGGACTTGCATTTTGATGCAAAAAGCTACATTGAAGGATCATTTCTAACATAGTGACCAATCAATAAATCCAAAGTAGTGTATGAATCATCATGTTGATTAATAGTCAAATATTTTATTACCACCACAATGCCAAAACATGTATTTTACGATTGGTCGTATTTGATTATAGTCATTTTAAAAGTCGTTTATGCCATTTTCTAATTGTTTATCCCATTGTAGTCCAATAGGACAAGTCATAAAAGATGTGGAATGCCACATCATCATGTTGTGAAATTAGAAGTTGTTATTCCAATCACAAAAGCTAGGGTATTTTTAATAATAAAATTTAATTTATTTAAAACATATTATAACAATTTCAAGAACAAAAATTTATCTATTTAAAAAAACCCATTGGATGTCATACTAACTATAATAGCAAAACCATGACATCACATGACATTTCAATGGCCTTATCAACTACATAGTGATTTTTGTGACTACTTAGTAGTTACGACTATAGTATAAAACAACAATAGTCGTTTCTTTGGCTAATAAAAAAACCCATAATATGTTTTGTGCTACCTTCCCCATGGTGATCATTGAAGGTTGCTCTTCTTGTAATTTTTGAAAATTTACTTGGCAACCCTTTTTCCAATTGTTAATTCTTGGGTTTTCAAGTCTCTAATTTTACAAACTAAAGTCCCAATTGTGGCATTCGGGTTCTGAAATTAAAAAATTGAATGTAGCCATGTAGTAAAAAAATGTCAAGGACTTCCATTGTAATCATAGGTCCCACTTACCTTATAATGTAGGAGTTTATCAATTCTATTTCCAATATTTCCCCCATGTTGCAACTTGTCATCATGGGTGCAGATTAGCTCAAATGAACCAAAATTGATGTCAAAATGTTAATTTTTGACACTTATCTTATTACATTTTTTTATGTGGTGCCACTTTAATGGCATGTGAATCATGGAAAGTTGTGCTTATTGAATAATATAGATATTGAAAAATCTAAAATGAGTTCAACTTCCAATATCAAAATTTGGTTTGAACAAAAGATGTTTAACAACTTCATTCAATAACATTATTTTCATAATGGGCTTTTAGTTTTCATAATACAATTTGTTTCATTCTCAAAAAAAATAGTAATAAAGTACTATTAAAAAAATCTAAAAAACACTCAAATTTTCATTTTTTAGATTTTGTATTTATCAAAATTTAAGGTTTTTAATAAAAGTTCATGAATCCTTTACAACATGTAAATGTCATGCAATGTATATGTTGTTTAAAGAAAAGTTATAGCTTATAATATAAAGAACTAAAATTGAAAATGTTAACATGTTTCGGTATGATTTGAAATTATAACAAATTTTCAAGTCAAAATACATGAAATTCTTACAAAAATTATGCAGTTTCAAAATTTGTATTTATTCAAATTTGATTGTAAGAAAATGACAATTGGGGAAACTATAAATACAATAAATAGAACTTTTCAAAATATTTCATTTGAAAATTCCTCTTTACAAAAACATGTTTTTTTGGTAAAAGGATTTTAAAAAGGACAATAGTCCTAAATGCAAAGTAAACATATTAATTCATTAAATGTTGTAATTTGGACCTTCGTAGTGAGGTCTTGTGTTGCATAATAAATCACTCATGTTGGGAAATTGCACCTTCATTGTATGGTAGATGATAAGTTCCACATCTATGGTTTTGAAGTTGAATCAAACTTTATAATGAATGAATTGGTAGCTGACTTATGTGTATTCCACCATTGAACGTTTGTGGGTTTCAATGGCCCCAATCTTTTTTGAAAATATGACTTCAAAAAAGCCCCTTGTGAAAAATTAAATTGTTTGGAAGATTCATGAAAATGAAAACATGTATTATTTGACATCCTTATGGGTGGGGTGTCCTTGAATAATTGGGCCAATTATTATCCTTTTGGTCCTTTCTAAGACTAATGTGGTTTGGTTGGACACTTTATCCATGGACCATGGAGATGGGGGTAGCCATTTGAAGTCCATTTTTGGGTGTTGTGGCATTGCTTTTGTTATTGGGGGCTACCTCCAAATCTTTTTTGAATTTTTCAAACATCAATGTTGCCAACTTAAAATGGTCTATGCATTAGACAAAACATTTTGAATGTTTATCATAGGGTTTGGATGGTCTTAGGAGGGGGGGGTGGGGGGGGGACCCCATCTATTGGTCATGCATTATGGAATCATTTTCCTTTTGAAGGCCTTGTGTGCTAAGCCAACTAAGGAGGTAGGCTCTGGGCTCATTGATGTTTTGAAACCATACAAGGTTAAAAGTTTAGTGCAAAATCCTTTTGATGTTAACATTTTGTTGTGGCCTTGTAATCATTTAGTTGAAAATTGGAAAAAACCCTAAATTTTGTCCCCCATGTTCAATAGGGTTGGTGGAATGTTAAAGGAAAAATTCAAGATTTAATGAGAACCCAAGGGGGGGATATGTGGAGTCCAATGATTAGTTGTTGATCCTAAAGTTTTGAATGCAATGTCTTGGGTAGGGGTGTTTAGTGGTGTAGTTTAAATAATTGGTTGTGCATTGGCCATTTGTCCTATGGAACTTGGAGATCCAATGTGAAGGAGTGGGGAATTTGTCAAAGGCTACACATGTTTAAATAAAGTAATTGAAAGGAATGTATTCAAAGAAATCCATCATCACATGTTAGAAAGTGGGATTGCCTTTGTGGTAATTTTGATGATTGAGATGCTAATGTCAATTGCCATGTGTCATTTGGGGATATATGGTCAAGAGGAACTATAGGTTCAAAATGCCAAATCAAGTTGTTGGTTAAGTAGAGATGGGACCAAAGATGTGTGGCCAATTGATAACTATTAAAATTTTGGTGAATGAATACCTTGGTGTTGAGGGGGGTAGCTTTTGGTGTTGGTAATCAACTATCCATGGTGTTTGTAATCCAAAAATCCAAGACCTTACATGGTGGTTATCTCCCCATTCAAAGATTCAACCAATCTTGGTTAGATATCCCATCCACCTTGAAGCAAACACCTTGATGAAAGGATACATGCATGTTAACCTTGGGTTAATCTTTTACCTTTTACCTCAAAGGTTAGTGATTTAGGGGGCATCTCGATAATTTTTATTACTATGAATTGTTATCTCCACTTTTAGGGAATAAGGCCCTCTAATCTAACTAATTTTTAAGGATGGTAGGTAAAAAGTTAACCACTTACATTGTAGAAGGTAGTAGTTGGCTAACTATTTGCTTATAAGGTAGGAGGCAACTTGTAGAAAAACTAAAAACAAC
>Ga0116228_10006885_pt1 | contig 10158 bp, 8 predicted proteins | sample S1TSphfallax_2_FD_89694 | JGI IMG/M metagenome (GOLD analysis project Ga0116228, IMG submission 89694) | Host-associated microbial communities from peat moss isolated from Minnesota, USA - S1T2_Fc - Sphagnum fallax MG | ecosystem: Host-associated > Plants > Peat moss > Unclassified | place: USA... | reverse complement strand
CTCCTGTCCCCTGTTTTCTTTCAAACTCTGACTGCACCATAGCCTTCATATATATACACTGAAATCACCAGGATCGTTGTGGCAACCAGCATCCTTGATCAAGGAAGAATCCTTCCTTCACTGCAATCACAAGGATTATTGTGCAACCCATCCTTGATTGAGGAAGAATCCTTCCTTTACTGCAATCCCCAAGGATTGTTGTGTAACCATCCTCGATCAAGGAAGAATCCTCCATAGCAATCACAAGGATCCTTGTGCACCCCATCCAGGTTGAAGGAAGAATCCTTCACTGCAATCACAAAGGATCCTTCTTCCTTCACTCCAATCACAAGGATCCTTGTGCAACCATCCTTGATCATCAAGAAAGAATCCAAGTTTACTGCAATTGCAAGGATTCTGATGCAACCATCCTTGCTCAAGGAAGACTCCTGCACTGCAACCACAAGGAATTCTTCTTATGCATGATCCATCCTTGATCTAGGAAGAATCCTTCACTTTGCAATCATCAACATCTTCTTGACATTATTGAAATGAAGAAATTTTCTAGAGGAGTTCTTTGTAGTTTGTTGTTTCACATTGCTTACGGGTTTGCATGTGTTTTGCTTCCTTTTACAGGTTTGCAGCAACAGAGCTGCAAAGCAACTTATTAGTGGAAGTGGCAGATAGCCACTTTTATCTTCACAAGGTATGAAACTCTTACTGTACTTCCTCTTTGAAATTTTTGTGTCTATCAAGATCCACTCTTTGATTTTTCAATCAACATATGATTTCCTTCAATTGCTGCTTGCTGCAACCACACATGATCAACCAATTCTGCTACAAGAAAGCTCTCAAAGAAATTTGTTTGTGTGTGTGCATTTTGTCTCTGTGTTTTGTGTTCATAGTTCCCTCTTCTTTCAAGGAGTGGACGGCTCAACAGACTTGTGTTTGAGTCTCGAGACACAAATAAGTACCATATCAAGCTTGATGGGATGCCTGGAGGAGCTGAAGCCTTTGAGCTTGCTGCCAAGTTTTGCTATGGAATGGAAATTGAGCTTACTCCGTACAATGTAGCCACACTTCGCTGTGGTGCTGAGTATCTTGAAATGACCAACAGTTTGGAAGATGGGAATTTGGTGTCAAAGACTGAACATTATTTGAACTTTGTCGTGCTGGCTTCATGGAAGGATTCCATCACCGTTTTGCAGAGGTGTCAAAGTCTCTCACCTTGGGCTGAAGATCTGCAAATCACAAGAAGGTGTAGTGAAGCAATTGCATGGAAGGCTTGCACTGATCCTCATGGAATAACAACCCACTGGTCCTTTTCTAGTAGTAATGATGGCACCAGCAACAATAGCAGCAGCACCAGAGCTGCAAATTGGGATGGAATCAAAAACAACAATAACAACAATGACAGCAGCAACACACCAACTGTTGTTGGCAAACACATTCCACATGACTGGTGGATTGAAGATGTTGTGTGCAACCTAGATTTGTTTGAGACATTCAGCATAGTGATGACAGCAATCAAAGCCAAAGGCATGGCTTATACTCTTGTGGGTGCTGCGATTTCTCAGTATGCATATAAGTGGCTTCCAGGACTTGCAAGGAAACCCAAAAGGAAAGGTGGTGGTGGTGGTGGTGGTGGCGAGTCCTTCATCACAACAACAGATCATCATCACAACACTGCTGCTGTTGATGTCACTCATCCACAACACAACTTAGGCAACAACAACAACATATCACAGAACCATATTACAACAGGAAAGGAGATTGTGCTAGTCCATCATGATGAGGATCATCAGCATACAAGGCACATGAGGTTGATCACACAGATGCAGCAGGATGCTGCCAGGCAAATGGTAGAAGGGATTGTGAGAATGCTTCCTCCACAACAAGATGCAGTCTCATGCAATTTTCTGCTCCAATTACTGCAATTTGCGTGTCAGTTAGATGTGGGGTTGACATGCAGGACAGAGTTAGAGAGAAGGATAGGATTGCAATTGGAGCAAGCTTCTGTACATGACCTTCTCATCCCATTATCTTCTTCTTCCTCCTCCTCCTCCTCCCCTGCCCACAACAATATTACTAGTACTCAAGGCTACTCATATGACATTGACATTGTGCAACGGATTTTCGACCACTTCTTGCTTAAGGTGGGTCACTTCTGACATGTTTCCTCTGCTCCCAATATATCAGATTGGCACTTGCTTATGTGCAAATTGACCACATCGATTGCTGTAATATTGTCACAGGGTTTAGGGTTTAAGGTAATAACACAATATAAGGTTTACCTGAGATCTATTGTGACACATAACTCATGTCCAAAATAAGCCATATTTTGATAGAGCCATGATTCATGACACATCTGTGAGGTAAACTTTTTTGGGTTTCATCTATTTCTATAGAATATATGTGTAAGGTGAGCTATGTGGTTCCATCCATTGCTATAGAAAATTATCTGTGACATGAACTTTTTTTGGTGACTTCATCCATTTTTCTATAGAAAACATTTGTGAGGTAAACTTTATGATTCTCATCCATTTCTATAGAAGATATCCATGAGGTAAACTTTGTGAGTTCCATGCATTTTTCTGTAGGAAAATACCTGAGGTAAACTTTGTGGTTTCACCCATTTCTACAGATAATATTTGTGAGGTATTTACACTGATTTGACATCAGTGTAGTATGTGCTGTTACCATATTCAATAGTCAAGGCCTACTGCTGCCCTTGTGCGAAAAGCCATATTCTTCTGTTGTTGTTGTGATTTTGGGAGCTGACTCTTCTTGCACATTACGGGTGTGTTTTGGTTTCAGGAGCAAACAGGCCTGAGAAATAATAGCCCAACAAGAAGCAACATTGTTGGTGTGGAGAAAAATTCACATGTGTTTGAAGGAGGAGGGGGCAGCTTAGTTCCCAACAAATTACCTCCAACAACACCCCACACAACAAAAACCAGAGTTGCAAAGCTTATGAATAGCTACCTGACTGAAGTTGCTCGGGATCCCAATTTGCCTTTGGCCAAGTTCCAAGCACTTGCAGGGTCCCTGCCAAAGTTCCCATATGCTTCAGATGATGGGCTGTATCGAGCTATTGACACTTATCTTAAGGTAATAACAACAATCTCATTCCAAAAAACACTAAATACTGTATCAACAAAAAAGTCTCTATTATTTCACATTGGGTTTCCTCTTTGTATTGTTTTCCGATTCACTCATGTGTTGTTGGATCTGAATCTTGCTGTTACTTAAAGCAACTCCACCCGTGCTCAGTATGTGACCCTGCAAATTAAAGTTGGATGAAGAAAAGTCAAAACATGCCAGTTTGGCTCAGCAAAATGGTTTTGACCCAGCATTTTTGCACTGAGGCTGGTAAAAGGCACAGCAAAGCCTGACACCTGCTGTTGATTGGCTACATAGTTTGATTGGTCCAGGTGGAGTTGCTATTAGTAGTCTCCCACCTATTTGCAGTGCCAGTTTCAGTTGAGCTTGGAAAAAAGTAATAACTAAACTTGGATGTGAGAAATAATTCTAAGCAGGGTCACATACTAAGCATGGCTGGAGATGTTCTTACCATTAGGTTATAATGTCATCTCTTAGGTTGACTTAATTCGTGAGAAGTTCTCAATGGTTAAAAACCCATCAAATTTGTTTTGTCTGTATATCAATGACATTATACAGTAAGTTCTCCATCCACTAGGATGTACAGGCCCTTACATAATTTTATTAAGGTCCCAGAAACTCTTGGTCTGGTATATAGGCCTGTGGTCTGGTGATATTGCAACCTGCCTGGTATCAATGCTGGTATCAAGGACCCAACCACACTGGCAATAACAGCCTTGTGCCAGTTTTTATTCCAGTTTCAGCAAGTATGAGGCAGGTATACCAGTTTTAGGTGTATATGTGCATCATACTAGCTGAACATCAGTCTCCAACCCAATATCAGGTGCAAGGCTGCCATGTAAGTTTTGAAAAGGACCCACTACCAGGAGCAAGCTGGTAGTTTCAAAAGTTGATACCAGACTGACACTGGTCCTAGCCAGGTTGTACAGGCCCTTACATATTTTGTAAGGTCCCAGCTAGGGTGTCCTCATAATCTTAAGGGTTTTCAAGTTCTCAAAAGGACCTATCTTTCAAACCTACCTACATTTTCAATACCTCCACCCTGCAGCCTTCTGGCCTACCAGCCTACCAGCCTTGACAGGTTCAAGAAGGGATTACATAGGCACATAGGCCAAACATTCTAGCAATTTGTGTGTAGTTTTTGGGTACATAAGAAATGTGAGAATCTTTCTTTTCCTTTTGTTTTTAGGTCTTCTTCTTGTTCACTTCTTCTGAGCATTAATCATTACTCCACTGAATAAGTACAGCTAAACACAAACATTTGCTTGCCTGGTTGCTTGCTTCTTGTTTTCTTATTTTTGGCTGATCTAGTGATGATGAGTTGCAATGTTTGCCAGATGCACCCAACAATGACAGAGCATGAAAGGAAAAAGCTTTGCCGAGTTATGGACTGCCAACGACTCTCACTGGATGCATGCTTGCATGCAGCTCAAAATGAGCGTCTTCCTCTCCGTGTCGTCGTTCAGGTAGTTTGGCTCTCCATCTTTTTTTTCCCTTCATCACAATAGGACTAACATTAATGAATTTTGCATAAATTGCTAGGAACTGGGATTCATAGTTTCAGTGGAGCAAAATACAAACCAGAAAAACTAGTGATCAAAGAGATGGTAAGTAGTTAGTACCTATTGAACATTGGAGTGTGGAGCTTTTTATTTTGCAGGTCCTTTTCAGTGAGCAAGTAAAGCTCAGGAATGCCATCACTGGCAATAGTTCACTTGAGAGGAAAACCCAACACCACCACCACCATATTGATGTTGGCTCTCCTTCAGTTCATGAACCATCATCATCACAGGCAGGCTCTAATCCCCACATTCTCGTACCCAGATTAGATGGCTTAAATATGGGTCGTGTGTCACTGGAGGAGAGCTGGCAAAGTGCGCGCATTGAAATCAAGGCACTGCACCATGAAATTGCAACATTGAAGTCCAAGTTCTCAGAACTGGAACATGAACATTATACAGGCATGTCACAGCAGGTATCATCATCAACCATCATCATCATCTCTTACTTTGTCTTCTTCCCACTTTGTCTTCATTGGAATGAAATGCATAAAACTTCTCTTACATCCTGTCAAAGCCTTGAAGACTACAATTAGTTCTGTACATCCTTTTGAACATGTGATTGAGTGTAGTAACATACCCAAAGAAAATATAGGGGGGTGATTCTGAGTAAATTCTGGAGGAGTGAATAGCTGTAAGGATGTTGCACTTTCTTTCCTGAAAAATGCAAAGAAATCCTTCTGCTTGATTTTGAACTTGTTTGAATTTGATTGATGTTGTGACCAGATGGAGAAGCCAAAGAAATTGAGAAACCTATCCGCATCAGGAGGATGGACATCTGGTTGGAGAATTCTTAGTAGTCATATCAAGGCAGCACCAGTGGCATCTAACACCACACGCAAGCAAGGGTCTGGTCACCCAAGCAGGGATGACTACTCAAGTGCTCCAACTTTTGTGGCCTCAACTTTCACAGGCCACAATTCCTCTGCAACTACAACTACTACTACTGCCATTGAGCGCCGGAGATCACATTCCATAGCATCAACTGTCTCTGCCAAAGGATGGCGAAATTCCATCTCTTAGTCCAAAGCTCTGTATCCACCCTAACTCATTGCTAGGAAATGCAGTAGTATTACTCCAGGTTGCAACTTCCTGTCAACAGCCAGTCTTTGGGTCTTCTCAAGAACACGATCAGATTGACCTCCATTGTTGTAGTTGCGGGCTGTAAATTATCTGGGGGACACAAATCATAAGTGAAGTGACTGGGGATCTAGAATTGCTTCAGGGAGGAAGAATGGCCTGATTCCAAGCTATCTCCATTCACAACCCTTGAAGAGCGGGGCCTGAGACTTTCTCCACTTGAAAGGGACCAAGAGACTTTCTCCCTGCTCATCAAGAGAGAGACATTCAATTGCAACTACTTTCCTGAAACAATGTTAGATCCCAAATCCTTCTGCATTGGTAAGTTTTTTCCCCTTTGATCCAGCAACCCAACTGACTGGATGTCAGGGATTCAAAAGCGTAAAACACCTGCCACATAAAAATTACTTAACTTGCCTCATCTTCTGAAACATAACAGATGATTGGGTTAGTGTGCAGGACCATATGTTTAATATGTCCATTCATGAAAGTGGAAATCCATCCAGTTGAAATAGGAGAGAGTTCGGGAGCACCTTAGATTTACTTCATAGCAACTCTTTGTATGACACCAGAGACACTGAGAAGAACCAATTATAGTATTGACTCTGCTGGTTGTTATCTTCACAAAAATTGCAAAAACAAACAAATGGGTGTGATGCTTTTTCCAAATGAGTATTATCTCCATCTGCTTTGTTATGAAAGCAGAAATGACCTGCACACCTAAATACCAGTTGCTCCAAAGTTTGCAGGTTGTCTTCAGAAACTATCAATCTGGTTGTGGGTTTTGAAAGCTGAAGCTCCTAGGTTGGCAGGTTGTCTTCAGAAACTATCAATCTGGTTGCAGGTTTTGAAAGCTGAAGTTCCCAGATTCGCAGGTTGTCTTCAGAAACTATCAATCTGGTAGCAGGTTTGGAAAGCTGAAGCCCCCAGATTCACAGGTTGTCTTCAGAAACTATCAATCTCATCATGGGTTTTGAAAGCTGAAGCTCCTAGGTTGGCAGGTTGTCTTCAGAGACTACCAATTCTGGTTATGGGTTTTAAGCACTTCTTCAGCAATCGGTGTGCTAGGGATCATATCCTGCAATTTATATATCACAAAAGTAAGATGGCAACTTGCTCATGGAGTATGAGAAAATACACTCATATCCATCCTTTAGGACTCCTACATTTTGCAGATATGTTGATTGATATTTCGGTCATTAGGTCAATTGATCACATGTGATTGGTCCTAGCTTTGAGTTCTCTCATATATGTAATTTTGCGGATGATATGCATCATGACACATGAAAATGAGCCATAAGAGGGAAAGATAAAAGAGATGAAATGGTTGGTCTCTCAACATAGGGGACCACCAAGAACCAATCAATGAGCAGCAAAGCAGCAGCAGCAACAAGTGACCATTTTTCTTTTTCTTGGGAAAATGAGAGAAATATATATGTGTGTGTATAACTGAAACCAATACAAAAGTGAGCTCAAGAAGCACTTGATGGAAGACAAACCTGAAGCTGCTTTTATGAAGAAGCCTTTGTATGCTGCTGCTCTCTGCTTGATTCTGATATGCTTCTCAATGTCCCTGCTATCTTTTTACAGTCATACTCCATAACCTTTATCCAGTTCTCAAAATCACCAATCTCCTGCAATTTATTGAACACCATAAGACAAAACCTCAGTTGGATCCAAAAGCTGCAGCCATGAGTGTCTCTGAGATTTTCCAGATTTCTTCAACTGCTCTACTATCCTTTGCACAGAAGATCACAATTGACAAATGGATTCAAGCATTTTGCAGCCTACAAGACTGGCAATCTTTCAGGCTGTGGGTTTTTATTACATCAACCACAATCTTTTTTTGGGGTGCAAAAAAGAAATGTGGATGGATAATAGAAATGTTGAGAAAAATTCAGGTAGAATTCCTCCATCTTTGAAGGACAAATATAGCAATGAGGGTCATGTTGTTTGTGATGATTCCAGTTTTTGTTACCACCCAAAGAATCAACTCAACATTTACACATAGCATCATTTCTTTCTGAAAGGGATTGCTGTTTTTATCTCAGCTTTTGCACATCTTGTGCATGTTTCTTTTCTTTGCACAAGAACATGCAAAAGAGAACAGAAAGAAAACACAAAAGCAAAAACCCTGAAGACATCCAAAGAAACCATATCCTGAAGAAATCAGTCAAAAAATTAGAAAATAAAAAACATAAAGAAATCCATGAAGAAGCGACCATATCCTGAATATATCAGTCAAAAACAAACAAAAAAATGAATAACCCTCAAGGAAGAAATCCACAAAGAAATCATATTCCTGAAGAGATCAGGAAAAAAGAACACAAAAGGAATGAAACCCTGAAGAAATCCACAAAGAAACCATATCCCAAAGAAATCAGTAAAACATATCCTAAGGAAATCAATCAAAAATAAAATAAAGAATAACCCTCAAGGAAGAAATCCACAAAGAAATCATATTCCTGAAGATATCAGGAAAAAAGAACAAAAAAGAAATGAAACTCTGAAGAAATCCACAAAGAAACCATAAAACATATTCTGAAGAGATCAGTCAAAAACGTAAAAGCAAAAAACCTGAAGAAATTCACAAAGAAACCATATTCCAATGCAATCAGTAAAACATAGATCCTGAAGAGAACAGTAGAAAACACAAATGAAAAACCCGAAGAAATCCATGAAGAAAACCCATATCCCAAAGAAAGAGTCTTAAAGATCTATTTGGCAGCAGAAAGAACACAGACTAAGGGAGAGAGAAAGAGAGATAGAGAGAGGAGGAAAAGGAATACAAATGGTAGGAGGAGAAATTGTGTGCTGCTGACCTTGAGAGCAGAATCAAAAGTATGGATAACATTGAGCCACTGAGAAGTTTGCTTGGAGAATCGTTGCACTGTGACGCCCATGGATCGAGCTTCCATCTCAATTTGCTTCTCATTAACAAACACTTCTTGAACACCACCATTGATGCTCTCCACCAGCAAATCTGACACTACTGCTGCTGCCTCCAATGCCGCTTTCTTGGATGTCTCTGTGTTGGATGCCCAATACAGAAGAATCACAATCAATCTGTGAAATCAATCTCAATCAACATAACCTCCAGCCACAAATAAACCCCCCCCAAAAAAATAAAAATACTGAAGTCCTCAAACCCTAATCTGGAGCTTGCAAAACCTCACATCAATCAATCTTGCATCCCTTTGTCTTGGATGCCCAAAACAGAAGAATTGCAATCAATCTATGAAATCAATCTGTGATCAACATAACCTCTAGCCACAAAACAAACCCCCCCCCCAAAAAAAATTCACGGGGTGAAACATCCCCAACCCCTAATCTGGAGCTTGCAAAACCTCACATTAAGCTTGCATCCTCTGTCTTGGATGCCCAAAAGAGAAGAATTGCAATCAACCTATGAAGCCAATCCTTGATAAACATAACCTCCAGCCACAAAACAAACCAAAAAAACTCACAGAGTTAAGCATCCTCAATCCTCAAACCCTAATCTGGAGCTTGCAAAACCTCACTTCAATCTTGCATCCCTCTTGCATGGAGCTTGGAACAGGGGACCGAGGAGTTTGTTGGGAGAAAAGAAAGGCATGCAAACAGAAAAATTGGTCGTGAAGAATCAGCATACCAGAGTTGCAGAAAACACATTTGCAAAAACAGGTAGAAGATGGGAGCTTTAGGGATGAAAGGAAGAGAACAAGAGGAGGAGTAGGAGGAGGAGGGGACATACGAACACGGTCTCGAAGATGAGCAGAATGATGAGCATGTTGTTGCATCATGTTGGCAAAGGATGCTTCCAAACCTTCTTCCATCTCTCTCTATACTCCAAACCCCCAGTCTCTGTTGCTGTTTTTCTTCTCTTGCTTCTTGCTTTTCCCTGGATTAGATTTTCTCTCTGGGACTTATTGCTGCTGCTGTTCTCTGTCTCTGTCTCTCTCAGCAAAAATCAATCTGGAGCAGAAAGGAAAAAAAAATCTGTATCACAACCCACATCAAAGCTCTGGCTCCAATGAAAAGAAAGAATCCTCCTCCTCCTCCTCCTCTCCTTGGGTTCTCTCCGCAGAACTACAAAACCTATCTGCAAATCAAACCTGGAACAACAACATCTGCAGCAATCATGGAATGTAGGATTGGGGTGGGCCGTGGCAATCATAATCTTGGTGGCGAGGGCGTAGAGTTACAGGAACCCAGAAGAAGCAGAAGAAACGGTGGAGGAGCGCCAGCGGATTCATTCCCACTCTTTTTGGAGCGTTTAGGGTTTGGGATTTCTCTTTTATGCGTTGTTTGATTCTTCGGATTTCTGGTTGTGGGGGTCAGGAGTGTGTTGGGTTTCCGATTTTTGCTTGTGGGTCGGTACTCTTTGAGTCTTATATCTTGTGTTTCGTTCTTCTGGACTCCGGATCTCTCTCTCTCT
>Ga0116228_10006883_pt1 | contig 10158 bp, 3 predicted proteins | sample S1TSphfallax_2_FD_89694 | JGI IMG/M metagenome (GOLD analysis project Ga0116228, IMG submission 89694) | Host-associated microbial communities from peat moss isolated from Minnesota, USA - S1T2_Fc - Sphagnum fallax MG | ecosystem: Host-associated > Plants > Peat moss > Unclassified | place: USA... | reverse complement strand
TTTTCGAAAATCTTTGTATAGAAGAGGACAACATTATCAAAAACATTATTTAGATGTCCATTAGTTCACATCTTTTGCAAACAAAAAAACCTTATGTGTGACCTTATGTCATTGAGGCTTGATACCACAAGTCCATAGTGTACATACTCTCTTCAAATCTAGAATGAATGTATGAAGGGAAAACACAAGTAACATATCTAAAGTTGGTGACTCATTAGGCATGGGCATCCATTTCATGGAAGCAATCTAGGCATGCATTCTATGGCCACATTGCAAGATTGTGATGTCTTTTAATAAATCAAACAAATATTGCAAAAGGAATGATCATATGAATTGACAAACTATTCAAGATTCACCGACAATAGGTCACAATTTCCAACTAAGAAGCATTTAGTTCTCACAAATTGAAATACAATTTGATGAAATAACCCTATGCAACCACAAAGGGAATTAAATAAAACCTTTGGTAACCACAATAACACAGAACCCTAATGTTGACCCTAATAACTATAAAGGGGAAAAAATAAAATCCTACAAACTACAAAAGTGAAGAAATGAAACCCTTGAAGAACTTATTAAATCACTTGAAGTGAACCCCCATTGGGGACAAAAAAAAATCATTTGAAGTGACCCACCGTTGGTGTAAAAAAAATACTTGAAGTTAACTCCATTAGTGGCAAAAAGAATAACATCATTAGAGTTGCCCCATTGGAGGTGAAAAACAAATTCACTTAAATGACTCCCACCAATTGTGGAAAAAAATTTCTTTTTCACATGAACTAAACCCACTAGCTAGAGAAAAAATAATCATTTGAGTTAAACCCCCACCATGTAGTTGGTAGCTAGTGGCTAATACTATCTTTTAATAGGTTAATATCTTATGTAGTTGAGGAGATTTGAACCCACATCCTTATTGTTGCTCCTTGTTAAACCCTCTTAATGTATACTAGTGAACCATTTTATTTTAAGTATATCCCAATGTATTTGTTTGAATTTGATTCTATTAAATCTACACGATTTTGTTTTGTGAACTTAGGGCTTTTACTTTTGTTTTTGTGAGCTTGGGGTTCTTTAATATTTGTTCTTATCAACTTTTGGAGTCCTCAATTTGTTCTCTTCAAATTTTTGTAACTTTGAAGGTTTTTTATTTGGATATGTTGAAATTTTAGAAAATTTCAATTTTCTTGTTATTAATTTGGGTTTTTTCAAAAAAAAATTTGTGTAGTGTCACAAGGACGGAGAGGGGGCATTTGCATTTCTTCTTGTGAACTTTGAAGGTTTTTTATTTTGATATTTTGAAGTTTTGAAGTTGTTCAATATTTTTTTTTTCATTTTGGGGTTTTTTGTTTTTTTGTGTGAAATTTCACAAGGAGGATAGGGGGGGTTTTTTTTATCTTGTGAACTTCAAAGGTTTTTTATTTTAGTATTTTGAAGTTCCGGAGTTTTTCAATTTTCTTCTTGTCATTTTAGGGGTCTTAAAAAGATTTTGTGTGAAGTTTCATAAAAGGGGAGAGGGGGTATTTGGCTTTCTTTTGGTGAACTTTGAAGTTTTTTTATTTTGATATGTTGAAGTTCTAGAAAATGTCAATTTTATTTTTGTCATTTTGGGGGTCTTCAATTTTTTTGTGTGAAGTTTCACAAGGGGGGAAAGGGGACATTTGCTTTTCTTCTTGTGAATTTTGAAGGTTTTTTTACTTTGGCACAATTTTGAAGTTCTAAAGTTTGCAATTTTCTTCTTGTCATTTTGGGGGTCTTTAATTGTTTTGTGTGAAGTTTCACAAGGGGGAAGAGGGGTATTTTCCATTTTCTTGTGAATTTTGAGGGTTTTTTATTTGGTATTTTGTTCATTTTAGAAATTTTCAATTTTTTTGTGTGAAGCTCCGCATGGGGGGGGGAACAAAGTTGAAAACCCCCAAACTTTATAAGAATAAAGTTTGGGGGTTTTCAACTTTGTTTTGATGGAGTTCAAGGATCATTGATTTTGTTCTTGTGAATTTTAGGGGTTTTCAATTTTTAAAAAAAGTGAACTTGTTTCCCGCTTTGTTTACATCATTTAATTAATGTCTTGATAAAACCACTTCATTTTATTGACCCACAACTATAAAAAAAACCAATTAATACCACTCACATTGTTCCTACCCATGGCAATATCCTAAATTAAATTTGGGTATTAAATTTTTGTTTCATACATTTTCCATATAACCAATGAAGATGTTTTTCTCTTGTCAAAATAACAATGGGGTTTTGAGGTGGATGGGATGAATAAATACATTGTGGTATTAAATTATTAAAATAAAATAACAATAAAATTAAAGTAAAAAATCTAAAGTGTGGATGTATGGGTTATTGAAAATTTGAGGGGGAAATAACTAATTTTGGGTAAAATTTTGAATTTTTCACAATCGCCAATTCTGACTTTTATATTTATTTATCCCTAATTTAATAATTGTCCAACATTGAAAAAAATATCAAATTCCCAAAATCCCATTTTACCCCTCATGTTATAAATTTTTTTTACTCATATTTTATCTTAAATTATGAAATTTGTTCAACATTATTTCAAATATTAATAATTTGTGCTTTAAATTGATGAGCTAGAACTTGAACAATGTGTTAGATGAACCAAATGAAGTAGCCACCACTCCATAGTCTTTCCCCCTCGTGGCAAAACCAACAAAATTTTATTTGAATATAAAAGCCCATTTTACACTAAGGCCCAATCCTAAGAAAGCTTTGACTTGCTTTAAACAATTTAACCTCATTTCTTAAGCTAACTTGGGCTCATATTAGAATGTTTTTGAACATTTGGAACCCAAGTAGTGTAAAGTCAATATGCCTAAGTCTTGGGCTCAAAAATCAATTTCTTTTTATATATATATTTTTCTTCTCTTTTCTTCTCTCTTTCCTCATGTTCTTGCCATTTCAACAAGTTTTTTATGTACCTTAAAAGCTCCACCATGTATGAAAAAGGTGACACAAAATTCATCTTTCCCTTATTTTCTTTAGGGCAATTTGTCATGTGATGAAACGTGTTGTTGCATTGCAACAACTTATAGTCCATTAGCAAAAGGGATTATTGATGATGATGATGGCCATAATCTTTATCAAAGGAGAGGTGGTCAAAGGGAAAGAATAGTTTGGTAACATGTGTTGATTTCTAAACAATCAACTAATTGGTAGTTTCATTTAAAGAATCTTTTAAGCATGTGCAACATTAAGTTTCAAGACTTTTGCATATTTATACAAATTTTTTTTCTTTCATAATCTCATTTTGATACTTAATGAAAGAGCATGTTTTTTAAAAAGGAAAAGAACTCCCATAACACCTTCAAGGTTTGGTAACGATAATTTGTTAACAATGTGTGGTGATTTATATGGAGTTGTTAAAATAATAGTGAAAAACTCTTTTGTGCAACCATTAAAAAACAATTGAAACCTTTAGTTTTGAAAAACCCACAACAAGAATCATAAATGTTACGGTAATAAAATTTGAAATTTTACAAGACATACCCTATGAAACATACCTTATGAGATTGGGGCAATATATGATATCCACATTCCCATTCTTACAACTTCTATAGACTCAATATCTAATTTATTGTGAACTTTAAAAAGTGTACAAAGTAATGTCCAAGTTAAAAATAAATGAATATGGATTCAATACACTTTTATATAATGGCCTTTAGTGACTAAAAGACCCAATGATAATATCATGTGGTAGCATTGACGTTAAGGAAAATAATTTGAAAAGATGTTGATGATTAAATTTTGAGATGCACATTAAATTATGATGCTTATGAAATTATTTATTTATTTATTGAAAATAATAGTTTAGATGGTAATCTTTCAAATAAGATTATGATAAGTTAAACCATAAATAATTAAATCCTTATGATAAATATCTTACAACACCTTGCCACATGGCCCATGTGATTCAAAATATCTTGCTTTTGTGTTACTTGTGTAGTTTATTTTAATCTTAAAATGGACTTTCACAATGTGCCACTTTTGTTCCATCATGATGTGTTTCACCCTCATATGATAAGTGTATCACTAAGTATAACTTTATCATAAATGTATCGTCATTAATTAGTAAAAAAAATTAACTCACAACACATGGTATTGGAAATTGTCAATACATGTATGGATGCAATCCAACAAATGCCATACACTTTTGAGCATAGTGTATCTATTGAAGGCCATAATACATTTTTATTCATGTATTATGATTAGGTGCTACATATTTTGTTGAAATCATGTAAGCACTATGCATGTATTTTAATGAATGGGTTTTATATTTTTTGCAAATCTAACACTTTTGTATTTTTTCCTTCACATTCACCAAGATCATTTCATTTTCAAGGGTTTTGAAAATCTTACCTTTTTTTTTAGCATGAACTTCACAATTTTCGCTCTATTTCACTATAATTTTTTTTCAATAAACACACATCTGAATTTCCCCAATTCTTTTTATTTTCATTTTTGTCATCTCCACACCTTCTTATTTTTATTGTTGTATTCCCTCCCTTCCCTATTGCCTTTTTTTTAAAATTGGAGGGGCCACAACATGAACTTCTTCATATCATTTGTCTTCAAATTGTGTGTTTAGTGTTCCCCTTTCTTCCTCCCCATCTCTTATTTCTCTTTCATGAGACATGCATTTCATTCTCTTGAGGAACTTCATAAATGTGGTAGGCAATGAAAACAACATGTTCCTTTGAGCAACCCTTCTTTGGTGATATGTTGTAAAATTAGTAGTGGGCAAACCACTTCACACAAAAAGTTGAGCATCCATGTTGTTACCATCATAAAAAACTTGTGGAGTATTTTGCAAAGAATCTTCCATGGTGCCAAGTAGCTTTGATTCAAAAGTGCAATAAATGAAAAGTCAAAGAAAAAAGCTATGGAAATAAAGGTGAGGAAGAAGATTAGCTCGCATCTTCCTTCCCTAAATTTCCTTCCTTCCACATCCTACAAAATGACTCCCATCCAAAGGCTAAGATTGGAAAACAATAATAATATGATATTGATACAACTAGTGGATCAAGCCCAAGAAATTGGGTCTTCATTTGTGAAAGTTTTTTTTTTCATCAACTAGCCCATGAATTTGGTGCCAAAATAATGATATGTAAGTAACCACTACATTTTTTAGTTAGTGGGCTTGGAACTAGTCTAATTTTTAATTGTCAACCTATATGACTAGTGCTCCATTTTAAATTGGGCCCATTTTTGGGTCCTAATGTAATGTGGGCCCAAGAGTAAAGAGTTGTGATTATGTGTGGGGGTGAAACCCCGTGATGGGGGCATTTTCAAAATTAGGTCCCTAGGAAAAGGTGATAATGGAGTTTCATCCTACATTTCAGAATATCATGGGCTCATCATCTTTACCTTTTGTAATGCATGAAGTGAACATTATCATGAATCAAAATATATTTTGGAATGATCAAGCCTATTCGTTATGTCACGTAAAGTGCTAAGTGAACCTATTAAAGTGAATTTCACAACACACCCAACATCATGGGCAAGGGCAAAACCATTCCATGACATTAAGGTATAAGGTGGCAAATTCAACAATTTTTTTAATTTTAATTATCTTCAACAAAGATTTTGATCATTATTAGAAACGTATGATCATCATTGAAATATTATGTTATATATGTGGTCAAGAAAATGACATAATATGTTGCCCATACCTTAATATATGTAGACATGAGAAAGCTAAGGTTTTTACACTTTTAAGAATGGGAATTGCACTTACTATTTAAAAAAAAAAGAGATTTTATGCCTATAAGTATGTGTTTAGTTAAGTTTAAAATCAAGCATAAGATTTGTCCCATTCATAAGGAGGAGACATAAGATCCCTTCACTTTATTAGGAAGGATATTCATGGATATAAAATCACCTCCAATTGTGCACTTGTTAAATGTGAATAATGAGTTATTGTAACAATTGTGACAATAGGTCATTATATGAATCACTAACATAAGGTTGACTTTGCTACTTAATCCCCTTCAATCTAAGAAGGGCTATTGTGGTAATTAAAAAATGAATGAAAAAATGAAGGAGAATGAAAAAAATAGGATCTAACCCTTAAGTAATCACCATCTTTTTCAATGGTGGCAGCTACTTAAGGAAGGGAAGGATTTGGAAAGAAGATCATTCTAATGTATGTGTGAAGGTGGAATTAATGGGGCTAAAATAATAAATAATTCTCATGTGTGTAGTTGATAATTGTACATGTTGGAATTGTATGTAATTGGTGATGTTAATCGGAATCGAAGTTATGGATTTAAGAAAATGGAAGAAAATTGTGTACCCACTATTAAACTAATACTTCAATTATGTTTTATATTTGTTTTCCCAACTACAACAATATAGTTAATCACAAATGGATATACTCATCCTAAAGTGTTTTTGTGTGTTCTTATAGTCTTTAGTAATTACTTGTGTAATTGTTATAACCAATATTATAGTTGCAATACATTGTACCATATGGTACAACATTGAATTCACAATATATATATATATTCTTGAACCTTGGTAAAAGTACTAGGTTTGAGCTTTGATAAGAAGTTTATATTTTATTGAGTCCTAGGAAATGACTTTTTCCAACATGGCACAATAAAGTTTGGATGGAAAATATTAAATATTATGTCAATTTGAAGTAATCAAATGGCTTTGGGTCAACATTTGTGCACAAGATGTGTGGCAAACATTTGCTATTGATTGGCCAAATCGATTGATTGGTCTAGGCGGTTTGCTATTAATAATCTCGCACATTGTACAATCCTAATTTTCATGTTTATGGATGGGACATGGAAGACAATAATCCAAACATCTTGGTTGCAATACTTTATAATGTCAAAGGCCCAAATATTGGGCATGGGTGGAATTGTTTTAAAGTTGCTCCCCGTATACATTAAAAAAAATTTGAATGTTGTACAAGATTACCGTAGTACTTTCACCATTTTGGCATAAATTGAATTATTTTCTGTTTTGCCAAACTTTTGAAAAAATATTTAATATTTGTGCCAAAATTTTAATAAAATCAAAATTTCTATTGTCATGTTTGAAACACATTCATGCAAAAAACATTGTCAAGTTTAAACCACCAACCTACAGGACATTGCCTTTAATCTGAAGTAGTCTAGACACACAAGGGTGTTCCATAATGCTGAAATATCCTTGATTATTATTTTATATAATCATTACATGCAGAAAAATTCAGAATTAAAAAAACCAAGTGTTGAAGTTAAGATTTCAGATTTAATTAATTATTCGGCAGTCTATTGCTGAAATGGTAAAGGTACTATAGTAATCAATTTGAAAAATAAATCTTTAGGCCAACTAGTCGAGAGGGGTGGTTGCTTTTTCACTTGTGGTCAATCCATCATTAGGCCATACAAAACGACATTACATATATTTAACATGTGAAGAATTTGTAGGTTAATTAATAATGGGAGGCTGTTTGTGTAAGGTAAGGATTGAAAAAAAGGTTGTCCGAGGAATGATTATTTAACATGAGGGAAAACCAAGCAAAAGACCCAAATTCCTAGAACCGCCTAATTCAATGTCCTTATTGAATGTAAATATTTGAAATTTTTTGTAATGAATTAAATTTTTTTGTGAAAGAAAATATGGATCTTATTGTGGAAGGTGCCCCCCTAAAAGTTCTTTACATGTAATTGAATGTCAAACCATAAATTTTTAAATCTTATTTCAAAGTTTTGAATTTTGACTCACATTGTCACCTTTATAGTGACTTATTTTAGAAAATATTCAAAATGTTATTACAAATGGTGAAGAGCCATTCAATAAAGTTATTCTTAAAATAACCTTGTATTTGGGCCATTTTTAAAATTTTGAAATCATTTTTCACCCCTAAATGTTGATTATTCACAAAAGAGAGCAAACTCAAACCAAAAGGAACAATTTTCTCACAAAAAGGTGAAAATCAATAGTAGTTTTTTCATGAAGAGGCACTTATTGCACAACATTCATAACAATGACAACAAAAAATGAAAGAAAATTTAATACTATTTACATTGAAAATTATTTCCAATTATCAAGTGGTGCAATTTTTTATTAGCTTGCATACTCATTTGAATGCATTTGGGTCAATCATTTTATAAAAAACTAACCAAATTTTTTAAAGGAAAAATCTATTAGGGCACCCTTTCTACATCTTAAAAATGATTCATGAACCCATATTAATTAGAATGAAAAATGAAATCTCCAAAACCTATCAAGGGTCACATTCAAACATTTTTTTGGTCAAATTTTTCATTTCAAAAAATTGATGAAGTTTTCCCCATAAATTACCAAATTTAGTAGAGTTTACAATATATATATTTTCTAAAAACTTGCCATTTTTTGGTTTTAAAAAAAAAACAAGAAATTTTTGTCATTAAAATAAACTAGGTAAAAATGTCAAAGTTGGACAAAACTCCATGATATCAATTTGAAAAACACACGTACACACAAATCAATTACAAATGTAATTTTGTCAAATCATTTTTTGAGTCATGAATCCATGCATGAATGGTCTACCAAATTGTCTATAACTTGAAATGTTTCTAGATGAATCCATAATACACCAAATTGTCTAGAACTTGAAATGTAGCTAGATGAATCCCTAATATGTAGGCCATAAAAAGTTCAAACATTCAAACTTGAAACCCCAAGTTACAAACCCCACAACCCTTTGGCCCACCCCTAGTTCCAAACATGATGGTCCTTAACACTTTCTATGTACCTTCACACTCTAGATCTCCCACTGCATTTTGATGTGTTTGAAAGTGCAACAAGTACATATGAGTATGTCCTTACAACTCACATGTTGGGGACTTCATAATTTCCCAATCAATCACAAATTTTATTTGAGTTTTTGGCATGGAAATTGCAAGTAATGTTTTTTAGGGTCAATTTTGTGATGTAGCCAAAAGTGGCAATCATCCATAGGATGAGTTGCCAATTTGACTTTAATTGAAATATGAAAATAAAAAACTCATGTACATCGTGTGTACAAATTAACCTTGGTTATTGGGAAAGTTAATTTAACCTTGGTTAATTATATACATATGAGGTAAACATGTTTAGGGAGTTTAGTCCATGATAATGAAAATGGTAGATGTGATCCTTGTGAAGATAATGGTCTAATAATTTGTTGTTTAACTTGTTTTGGAGACCCATTTTAAAGAAGAAACATAATAATTGCCATGTGTTTTCCATAGCTATTGGCCATATAATTGTTATTTCCACAATTTCATGCTAAAGTATGTAATAGATAACCATTTCATAACATAAATGTTTATAGGTAGGTCATAAATTATCATAAGCATATCATTATGTAGCATGGGTAGAAAATAAATATAAAAAACAACAATGGTGACCAATTATGCCATTTAGGAAAACCTTTAAAACATGTCAAATCTACAAGTACAAATCTTTAATCACATGCTTACACTAGTTTATGAGTAGCTTAGGACTAGCCCAAGTACGGTAGCCTAAGAATAGCTACGATTAACCTTAAAAAAATTAGCCCATAATAGTTAGGAATAGTTTAAAGTAGCCTACATTAGTAGCGTAAGGTAACCTATTAATATCCTAAACTATGTAGGTTTGTAACATAAGGTGACGAGGTAACATAGATAAAATAAATAAATAAATAAATATATATATATATATATGGGAGTTATCAAAAAGGAGGAGGCTTGCTATTTAACCGTTTTGACAACATCTACCTCAAAAGAACCCCCAAAATGGTGTGTAATGGTCGCCAAATCCATTAAAAAGAAACCCCCAAATTTGGTATGTAAAAGGTCACCAAACCCAATAGAAAGAAACCCAAAAAAAATTCATCTCAAAATTAAACCCCCAAATTGTCACCAAATTAAACACCCAAATTTTCTTCATAATGGTCACCACACTCATGTCATAAGAGGAATTTGGTGACAATTTGTAACCCAAAAAAAAAATTACATTGCTAATCATAACCTAGATTGTAGTTCTTAACTTGGTAGATTGTTGTAGCTCAACCCATTGATCCATTATTCCTTGAAACTTGCATCTTGTTATGTACCATGAGCTTGAGCTGAGCAATGACACCTCTCTGCATGCTCCTTCCTTGCATGTAGGTACTAAGTTATGGTGAGTAGT
>Ga0116228_10006882_pt1 | contig 10158 bp, 12 predicted proteins | sample S1TSphfallax_2_FD_89694 | JGI IMG/M metagenome (GOLD analysis project Ga0116228, IMG submission 89694) | Host-associated microbial communities from peat moss isolated from Minnesota, USA - S1T2_Fc - Sphagnum fallax MG | ecosystem: Host-associated > Plants > Peat moss > Unclassified | place... | reverse complement strand
CTGACGACGCATCCAACGCATTGTAACAATAGGTTAGCCTGGAAAGAGCAGGTCTCAGGACGCGTGCATGGCGCAGCCGGAGGCGTTGTTGCCCCGCCGGGCCAAGACCGATAGGTTGCGTCCAACAATTGAGGAGCTTGGTTACCATGGATATGTCCGGTGACAGATTGATCGCCGCCCCAAAAGACAAGGTTTGGGCTGCACTGAACGATCCCGATGTGCTGAAAGCTTGCATTCCAGGCTGTGAAAGCATCGAAAAACTCTCGGACACCGAGATGAAAGCTGTCGCAGCCGTGAAGCTGGGGCCGATTGCCGCGAGGTTCACCGGAAAAGTGCTCCTATCTGACCTCGATCCCCCGAACGGCTATACGATTTCCGGCGAGGGCCAGGGCGGCGTTGCGGGCTTCGCCAAGGGAGGTGCCAGCGTGAAACTGACCGATGAAGAAGGTGGCACAAAACTGGCTTATCAGGTCAACGCGCAGATCGGCGGAAAGATGGCCCAGCTGGGCGCACGTTTGATTGATTCGACGGCTAAGCAGATGGCGGAGAGTTTTTTCTCTAAATTTTCGGCCGTCGTCGCCCCCCCTGCCCCGTCGCTTGCCGCCATAGGCTTTGCCGACTCGCCCTATCATGGTTTGGCAGAGGATCATGACCACGACCCAAGCAATCCACACTATTTTGGCCTTCCGATCGGCGTCATTATCGCAGCCGGCGTCGCAATCGTCGCAGTGGCTATCGTTGCGTTCAAGTTCCTGTAATGGCTCCATCGAACGTTGATGAGACGGGCAGACTTTTAGCGGAACAAGGCTATGTTGCCGACCGGGCGCTAACGACAACGGTGCATTTGGCGCTGGCGATGGGCCGGCCCCTGCTTCTCGAAGGAGAGCCAGGCACCGGCAAAACGGAAATTGCCAAAGTGCTGGCGGCGGGACTCGGCCGCCGCTTCGTCCGGCTCCAATGTTACGACGGCCTTGATCTGGCGGCCGCCGCCTATGAGTGGGATTACGCAAAGCAATTGATGGCGATTCGGCTCAAGGAAACGTCCGGCGAAAATGAGCGCCAGGCTTTGTCCAACGACATATATGGCCGCGAATATCTGTTAACCCGACCTCTACTTTCGGCAATTGACCCAGCATTGCCGCCCGCAGTGCTCCTCATCGACGAGCTTGACCGCGCGGATGAACCTTTTGAGGCTTTTTTGCTCGAGCTTCTGGCAGATTTTCAGATAACAATTCCCGAATTCGGTACGATTCGGGCAAAGGAAAGGCCGGTTGTGATATTGACTTCCAACCGCACCCGCGAAATTCACGACGCGGTTCGGCGGCGCTGTCTTTATCAGTGGGTGGATTATCCGGATGCGGCACGCGAACGCGCGATTTTAAGAAATAAGGCGCCCGGCATATCTGAACGCTTATCGGCCGAAATAGTCGCATTTGTGCAGCGCATCCGGCAGGTCGATATTTTCAAACTCCCAGGGGTTGCTGAGACCATAGATTGGGCAGCGGCCCTTACCGCGCTCGACCAGGATGAACTGGCACCCGGTGCTGTAGAGGATACGCTGGGCGTTTTACTGAAATATCAGGATGACATTGCGAGCGTTAAGGGAGCGGAACTGGCCCGCTACGTTGCCGATGCAAAAGAAGCGGCGCGTGCCGCATGAGCGATAGCGCCGGCATGCTGGCAACCAATGTGATGCATTTTGCACGGCTGTTGCGGCGCGCCGGATTGCCAGTAGGCCCTTCGGAAACCATCGCCGCAGCGACGGCTTTGGAGCATATCGACATCGGCAAGCGACATAGCGTGCAAGCTGCTTTGCGCGCCGTGATGGTCCACCGACACGAACATCGCGAAATCTTTGACCAGGCGTTCTCTCTATTCTGGCGTAACCCTGACGCTTCGCGCTTTGCCGCGGCACTCGCGGCGATGGAGGGCATGCGAGCACCTGATGAAGAACGCGCGGCACCCGGGAGCCGGCGAGTTTCGGAGGCAATGGCCGCGACGAAGGAACGGCCACCGCGCGGTGGCGAACCGCCGCAGACATTCGATGCCAGCCTTACGTTCAGTGAACGTGAGAAATTGCAGACAATGGATTTTGAAGCGATGAACGCTCGCGACATCGCGAATGCGAAGCTGCAGATCACCAAACTGCGCCTGCCTTTGGATGAGCGACGCACCCGCCGCTGGCATACGGATACGAACGGGTCACGGAGAAGCCTGAAAGCGACAATTCGTGGCAGTATGCGAACGGGCGGTGAGATTGTCACTTTGGCCCGCACTGCACAGGTGAAGTTGCCGCCGCCTTTGGTTATCCTTTGCGACATTTCCGGTTCCATGGCGCGATACGCACAAATCCTGCTCCACTTCGCCCATAGCGTAGCGAATGACCGGCATCGCGTGAGTGTTTTCCTGTTCGGTACTAGGCTATCAAATGTGACACGTCAGCTGCGGGACAGGGACCCCGAAGTCGCGTTTCAGATGATCGCCGATATTGTGCCGGACTGGTCTGGCGGGACGCGGATTGGTGAGGCTCTCGCCAGCTTTAACCGGCAATGGAGCCGCCGCGTCCTGGGCCAGGGCGCCGTTGTGCTGCTCGTCACTGACGGGTTGGACCGGGATGCGGCGCAAGGGCTCGAGGATAATATTGCGCGGCTGCATCGCTCTTGCCGCCGCTTGATCTGGCTCAACCCGCTCTTACGTTGGGATGGATTTTCACCGAAAACGCAGGGCGCTAAGGCGATGTTACCTCATGTCGATGAATTCCGGCCCGTGCATAATCTGGCCAGCCTACAATCGCTGATCGAATCTCTGTCCGCTCCGGCACCGCCGCGCGGCTCGGCAATAAACGCGTGGAAGGAGACGCCATGACGAATCCGGATGATGTTTTGACGATTGCCGCTGAATGGAAGCGTGAAGGTGAGCGGGTCGCGCTGGCGACGGTCACGGAAACATGGGGCAGTTCGCCCCGGCCGGCCGGTAGCCGTATGGCAATAACCGATTCCGGCCGAATCGCCGGTTCAGTTAGCGGTGGCTGCATAGAGGGTGCGGTTGCCGATGCAGCTCTCAGCGCCATGAAGACGGGGGAGTCTAAGCTCCTAGATTTTGGCGTGACCAATGAAATGGCATGGGAAGTAGGGTTGGCATGCGGCGGTAGAGTTAAAGTGTTCGTCGAGCCTATCGAATGACGCCTTCGACCATCGCCGCTTTGAACCTCGCTTTGGGTCAGCGAAAGCCTGTTGCGTTTGCAAAGAATCTCAATACTGGCGCCGAGTTTCTCCTTCCGGCCGCAGATGCGCCAACCTTCCTGAATGAGGCGGGATTGGCAGCCCTTGCCGCCGATAAGACGGCAACCCATAGAATTGCGGAGGAAGATTGGTTTATCGAAGCGCGCAATCCTGCTCCGAGGCTTATCCTAATCGGGGCGGTTCATATCGCCCAGGCGCTAGCGCCTCTTGCCGGAATGAGCGGTTTTCAGGTTATATTAGTCGACCCACGCAAAGCCTTCGGCAATCAGGACCGGTTCCCCGGTGCCGAGATCGCCAATGAATGGCCGGATACGGCACTGGCGCGATTGTTGCCGGATGCCCGTACTGCCATCGTGACATTGACGCATGATCCAAAGCTTGATGATCCGGCATTGGACAGGGCGTTGAAATCGGACGCGTTTTACATTGGCGCGCTCGGCTCAAGAAAGACTCATGCATCCAGGCTCGAAAGGCTGGCCGCACTTGGCCATCCGGCCAGCGGGCTAAGCCGTATCCGAGGACCAGTTGGTTTGGATATTGGTGCGGTCACCGCGCCGGAAATTGCCCTCTCCGTAATTGCCGAGATTGTCGCCGTTCGCCGCGGCGGCGGATTGGCAGATCGAACGTCATGATATTCGGGCGGGTTCCATTGGCGGATGCCCGGGGCGGGATTATAGCGCATAACTTGAAAACGGCTGATCGAGTCATTCGCAAGGGTGCGTTGCTGGACGCCGCAGCCTATGACTTGCTTCGCGCAGCCGGGTACGATGAAGTCACAGTTCTGAAGCTAGAACCGGGCGACGTACCTGAGGGCGCGGCTGCGCTTCGCCTAGGCCAGTTGCTCCTGACCCCATGGCTCCGCAGGTCGAACGATGTCCACGGGCGGGTCAATCTTTTCGCGCAAGCCAGCGGCCTGCTTCGACTCGACACCGCAAAAATCGAACAGCTCAACCAGATCGACGAATCAATTACATTAGCGACACTACCAGACCGCAGCGTAGTCGCGAAGGATGACATGATCGCCACTCTGAAGATCATTCCCTTTGCTGTTCAGGCCGACGCAATGGACCAAGCCGTTCGGCTGATTCAGGAAGGCATTCCGGCGTTTACCTTGAAACCGTTTCGACCGCTAAAGGTCGGTTTGGTGTTGACACAGCTACCGCACGTCAAGGACGTGACAATCTCCCACACGATAGAGGCGACAAACGACCGGATTGTGGCGCATGGGGGCATTTTGCTCCCGACATTGACAACTTCGCATGATACCCCCTCGCTCGTCGGAGCCATCACGGAACTGCTGGAAATCGATGCGGAGGTTGTCCTGATTTCCGGAGCTTCCGCTGTAACCGACCGGCAAGACGTCGCTCCCGCTGCAATCGTCGAAGCTGGAGGGGAAATAATCCACTTCGGCATGCCGGTGGATCCCGGGAATCTTATCTGCTTCGGAAAAATCGGCAGCCGCCATGCGATCGTTCTGCCGGGTTGCGCACGCAGTCCGAAACAGAATGGCTTCGATTGGGTTCTCGATATGATTTTTGCCGGCGAAGATATTGGGCCCGGCGAAGTTGCCCGGCTTGGGGTTGGCGGGTTGCTGAAGGAAATCGAGAGCCGACCGGCGCCCCGCGCGCGCGAGAATGAGGCGGGGTTTGGAACAGTCCCCGCCGCAAAACCCCGGATTGCCGCGCTGGTGCTGGCGGCAGGGCTGTCTAGTCGCATGGCGCCGAAAAACAAGCTCTTGGCCGTGTTGCCAAGCGGACAGACGATGATTGCCGAAACCGTGGATCGCATTCTGGCAAGCGCTGCCAACCCCGTGATTGTCGTCGTCGGCCACCAGGAACAGCAGATCAAAGCCGCGCTGGCCGGCAAAAGGGTCCGCTTTATCTATGCGCTCGACTATTCGGAAGGAATAGCCGCAAGCGTCCGCGCAGGCGTTGCCGCAGTTTCGGATGGGATCGGAGCGGTTTTGATCTGCCTGGGCGATATGCCGCTCGTCGAAAAATCGTCGCTCGATCGGATCATATCTGCATACGATCCGGCAGAGGGGCGGGAAATCATCTTGCCTGTCTACGATGGTCAGCGGGGAAATCCGGTCTTATGGGGCCAAAGGTTTTTTAATGACCTGCGCAACTTATCCGGTGATTCAGGCGCGCGGCAGATTTTACACAAATATATGGAATACGTATCCGAGGTAAGCGTAATCTCAGATTCGGTTCTGCGAGACTTTGACACGCCGGCAGCACTCGGAAGTCTCACAGTGCCTCATGTAACTGATACATAATGCTCGATGAACTTTGCAATTAAACCGACGAGTTGATTTGAGACAGTTTCGCCAAACGCCGCTGAAGCGCGCGGCTTTGCCTGTTCAATAATTTCATGAGATATTTTATCAAACTCAACCGGTACGTTGATCGGAATGCCGTCAAATTCGACAACTCCGAAATCAGCGACCGGCAGGCCTAGGGCCGATCCTTCCCCTGTTACTGGCGGCTGGCCCATCGCGACATAATCCGGGCGAGCGGCCATCGTCAAAGACAATAGCGGTTCGGCGCCGTGTCCGAAAGAAGCATTGTGCCCAATCTGACGCTCCATGAGCAAACGGGCAACCTTCCATAGGTATATCGATGGAATGACAGCGCCATCAGCGAGATTGATTTCCAAGGTTACATCATGGATTGATGGGACATTTCCGCCGTGGCCATTCAGGATCACAATTCTGGTCAGCTGATGCCGAAGCAGGCATTTGAGGAGTTCCGAAAGCATCGCCCGAAACGTGGTGGCGGATATCGCAAGCCCGCCAGGGCTGGAACCAAAGTAATCCGCCACGCCGAACGGTAAGGCCGGCGCGACAATGGCTGCTACCCCGCTTTCGCGACAGAGGGATGCCACCTTCACCGCCAATATCTCCGCCAATATGTAATCACCCATGGGCAAGCATGGTCCGTGATCCTCATGACTGCCAAGCGGCAAAAGGATTACCGGGTTCTTGGCCGCGAGGGCAGCAAAATCACAACCGCTTATGTTTGCTAATTTCAGCTCGGGCAATGTATTAACCATATTGATCTTCTATCATGGCGTCCGGTCAGAGATACAACGATAGCTCATCAATACAGTAATTTCAATAGGTTATGGATTTTATATGCCGAAATTGAACAAACAGATCGTCCCGGTCATCCTTTCAGGCGGTTCAGGCACCCGGCTTTGGCCGATCTCGCGCAAGAGTTTTCCGAAGCAATTCTGGCCGTTCATTTCGGAAAAGACCATGCTGGTCGAGACTGCACAGCGCGCCACGTCCGACCGTTTCACTGGGCCGATCGTCGTCACGAATCAAGAGCACCGTTTTGTCGTCGCTGAGCAACTGCGCGATGCAGGTATCAAGAAGGCGAAAATACTGCTCGAACCGAAAGGGAGAAACAGCGCGCCGGCGATCGTTGCAGCGGCTTTGCTCGCATCGGGAAGCGATCCCGAAGCGATCATGTGGATCATGGCGGCTGATTCGGCCATTAGCGACCTGACGGCGTTGGCCAAAGCCGTTGATCGGGGCGCCGATGCAGCTGCTCTCGGATTCTTTGTTACATTCGGCATGCACCCTACGGCGCCAGAGACAGGATACGGCTATATCTCTCAAGGCCCTGAGATTGCCGGGCTTGATGGCGCTTTCAAAGTCGCGAGTTTTATCGAGAAGCCCGACGCAACACGCGCCGCCGAATTGCTGAGAGCCGGAAATCACTATTGGAATTCCGGTATGTTCATGTTTCGCGCGGACACGCTGCTCGGCGAAGCACAGAGATACGCGCCGGAGGTGCTGAGCGCCGTGAAGGCGGCGATGGACAGCCGCGTGACCGATCTTGATTTCGTCCGCCTCGGCAGTGAAGCCTTTGAGGGATCGCCGGATATAAGTATCGACTACGCGATCGCCGAAAAAACGGACAAGGCTGTGGTTGTTCCGGCGGATATCGGCTGGTCCGATGTTGGGTCTTGGACAACATTGAGCGATATCTCTCCAAAGGACGCACATGGAAATGTGGCCCTAGGCGATGTCGTGATAGAGGATTCGCGCAACAACTATGCGCGCAGTGACGGTGTCGTGACCGCCCTGCTCGGCGTGCAGGACCTTATTGTTGTCACAACCCAGGATGCAGTGCTGGTCGCCCACAAGAATGACAGCCAGAATGTGAAGAAAATCGTCGAACGCCTCAAAAAGGCCGGCCGGCCCGAAGCCGATAGTCATAACCGCTCCTACCGTCCGTGGGGGTTCTATGAGAGCCTGATTAAAGGTGACCGGTTTCAGGTGAAACGCATCGTGGTTTGGCCAGGACAAAAACTATCACTGCAAAAACATTTCCACCGTTCCGAGCACTGGGTCGTTGTCGCGGGATGCGCATCGGTCACATGCGATGCCGAAGTTCGCATGGTTCAGGAAAATGAGAGTATTTACTTGCCGCTCGGCGCTATTCACCGGATGGAGAACCCAGGCAAAATTCCTCTCACGGTGATTGAGGTGCAATCAGGACCTTATCTGGGCGAGGACGATATTATTCGCTTCGAAGACACCTATGGCCGCAACTAAATACTAGGCTGATTAACCTCATCCGGTGCCTTCAGCGCTAAGGAAAGTGCATGAAGACCAGTCTTGAATTCATCATCGAGGGCATCGTGTACGACGCGCGAGCGGACAAGACGTGACTGCCCTGTAAACGCCTTTGAAACCATCAAAAGCCGGTAATGCGTCTCGCCCCCCGCCGGTGCGCCTGTCCTATGTGCGTGTCCCGCATGTTTTGCGCTCTCATCCTCTATTTCAAGCCGATCCGGACTGAACCTCGCCAGGAGAATATCTCGAATTCTATCATATCGGGAGTTCATAATAGGTATGCCCTAGCCAGGTTTTGAGTTGCCAACAGATCAAATGCGCGCACATTAGGGTTATGACAACGACGCGCCGCAGAAGGGCATATGCCCCAGATCCAGATGCTCCTGAGCAACTCTGCGATGCGCCGGGATGTGCGCTGCCGGGTGAATACCGAGCGCCGAAGTCCCGCACAAGCTTAAGGGAGTTTCAATGGTTCTGTCTTGGGCACGTTCAAGCTTTTAATTCGTCCTGGGACTATTATAAGGGCATGTCCCCCGGCGAAATTGAGTCTCAGCTTAGGGCCGACGCGTCCTGGCAAAGGCCCAGCTGGCCTCTTGGTCAGCTCGGCAAGTCTGCCCGATTTGAAGCCGATATCGAAGAAGGGTTGCACGCATTCAGCTTCGGTTCTCGATCTGGGAACCATCAACCGGCGCTATCGGCACCGCCCGACCTAAGGGAGGCCCTGGATGTATTGGGGCTGGCCTGGCCTGTATCGCTGATTGACGTGAAGGCGAAGTACAAGGAACTTGCCAAGCGCCACCACCCGGACGCCAATGGCGGGGACAAAGAGTCGGAAGAAATCCTCAAATCTATCAATCTCGCTTACGCGAACCTCCGCGGTAAGCTGACCGGACAGCTTGCGCACACGGTACGCCCGGCTGCAGAATAGGTTGATGGGGATCAGATGACCTTATATGACCTCACACGATGTCTGAAAGCTTTATGTTTTTCAAAATAGGACAGACCTTCTGATGAATAATATCGCCGCAATCGCGGAGCCGCGGACCAATCCCACTTCAGCGATAAATACGCCAGATATAAAGCTGGACGCGCGCAAGGTCTTTGGCATTGACGTTGATCTCGAAGTGCCCGCCTTCTCAACACGCACTGAGCATGTTCCCGAGGTTGATACGGCATATCAATTTGACAAGGAAACCACCCTCGCCATTCTGGCTGGATTTGCGTTCAACCGGCGCGTGATGGTTCAAGGCTATCACGGTACCGGCAAATCAACACATATTGAACAAATCGCCTCTAGGTTGAACTGGCCCTGTATTCGCGTGAATTTGGATAGCCATATTAGCCGCATTGATCTGATCGGGAAGGACGCCATCGTGTTGAAGGATGGCAAACAGGTGACCGAGTTTCGGGAGGGGATTTTGCCCTGGGCTCTGCAACATCCCTGCGCGCTTGTTTTTGATGAGTACGATGCGGGCCGGCCTGACGTGATGTTCGTTATCCAACGCGTATTGGAGGTTGAAGGCAAACTGACGCTCCTTGACCAGAATCGTGTGATCCGGCCGCATCCCGCATTTCGTCTCTTCGCGACAGCGAATACTGTTGGTCTGGGAGATACCACTGGGCTGTACCATGGCACCCAACAGATCAATCAAGGCCAAATGGACCGTTGGAACATTGTCGCCACGCTTAACTATCTTCCGCACGCGCAGGAGGTGGCGATCATCATGGCAAAGCTCGGCGTGGAGCCTGGTGACGCGGTCACCAAGAAGCGTATGGAAAGCATGGTCGCCCTTGCGGACCTGACGCGCGCCGGTTTCATTGCTGGCGACATATCCACCGTAATGTCGCCGCGGACCGTTATCACATGGGCCGAGAATACGAAGATTTTTGGGGATATCGGGTTCGCGTTCCGGCTTACCTTTCTGAACAAGTGCGATGAAGCCGAGCGCAATACGGTCGCGGAGTATTATCAGCGTTGTTTCAACGAAGAAATCTCGACCGGACTTATGCCTGGCAGACCCAACTGAGATGCCTGAATGACCGCCGACCAAGGACGTAGCGAGGAATTCAAGCGGGCAACCGCGGGCGCCCTTCGCGCGATCGCGCAAACGCCCGATGTTCAGGTTGCTTATCAGCCAGGTCCGTCCGGTTTGGCCGGAAAGCGCGCAAGGCTTCCGTCTCCGTCACGGGCTTTGGCTGCACCGGAAATCGCAAAATTGCGCGGTGTGGCTGATTCCCTGGCGCTGCGCCTTCGCCATCATAGCGACGCCATCCATTCGGCGCGAGCGCCGGCGTCCAGGGAAGCCCGTGAAGCATATGATGCCCTTG
>Ga0116228_10006881_pt1 | contig 10159 bp, 7 predicted proteins | sample S1TSphfallax_2_FD_89694 | JGI IMG/M metagenome (GOLD analysis project Ga0116228, IMG submission 89694) | Host-associated microbial communities from peat moss isolated from Minnesota, USA - S1T2_Fc - Sphagnum fallax MG | ecosystem: Host-associated > Plants > Peat moss > Unclassified | place: USA... | reverse complement strand
TGGTCAGATGGATGTTCTAGTCAATTTAAATCATCAAGAGCATGGTTCTTTGTGGCTCGATACCCATCTTTGACTTCCTGCATAGCCCTACCTTCAAGTTGCTAATTGACTTGGAATTATTTCGCTTCAGGCCATGGGAACGGGGAAGTGGATGCTGTAGGAGCATTATGCAAGCAAGAAATCCGCAAGGAACAAGTGAAGCCAGATGGATTAAAGCTTCAGAATGCTCATGAGGTGGTGTCATACTTGAAGGCACAGGCAAAGAAACATCATGCTTCACATATCAAAAACTATGAAGAAGGTTTATTGGGAACTTGAAATTGGTGACATCAACCAGTCTTGTCATCATAGTTGTAACACAATCAAGGGCAGCAGAAGCATGCATCAAGTGAGATCAATGTTAGCAAGAGATCCAACTCTGATTCAATTCAGGCAAGTATCATGTGCTTGCATGAGTTGTGCAGATAAGAATTCAGACAATGAATGTGAACAAGCTACTCTTGTGCCAAGTTGGAGGTTGTCAAAATTGGTGCCAAATGATCTACTACATGTTAGGGGTGCAATCCTACACCAAAATTAGGATGAAAAGATTGAGTTTGGCACAGGTGGGGAATACCAGATAGCTGATGATGTGCAAGTGGGAGAAAATATTGCAATTCCTTCAAATGATTTTGATGATTCATTTTGGATTATGTTGGTTACCAAATGTGTACATGTGCTTGCGGAATGTCTGACAGATGGATGGGACAACCAATATGAAATAGGAGGTGTTGCATTTGTGGTTATTACCATATGATAGGCTACAACAAGAGAGTAGGTCCTATACTCTTGGAAATGACAAACCAATAGCTTATGTTTTTAGCCATTTAGTATTGGCTTCTAAGTTCACAATGCTGCCCACTAACCAACCACACAAAATAGATCCCAAAATTTTTAACTTAATCATGAGACCATGAGCATCATTTTAAATGCATTGGAGTAGGTTAGATTGTTGGATGGAGATCAATAGAAAGATGGAAACGTAGCTACACTTTTCTTTTGATACATTTTTTCTTGCATTATTGGAACAATGTATTTGATGAGATTGAAATGTTAGACTTAACTTCTCTTTGATGTAAGTTGTCTCTTGCATTTTGTGGAGCAATTAGGCTAATGAGATAGGTGTACCACATGAATACATAGTTGCTAGACTTGGACTTTTCATGACAAGTTAATGGACAAGTCATATAAATTCAATTTGTGGAATTATAACTATAACTAACTAGCTTTCTAATTTGTGACAAAGTACTTAATATGGGGATAGTAAAAGCTACATGTTTGTAATGTTTGATTTATTCCCATTGATAGTTAAATTGGTGCCAATCTTGGTGACCTAAAGCTTAGGTCTAAACAACATATAATAAGCCAATGTTTTTACTTCGCATTTAGTACTATTGTCCTTTTTGGGGTCCTTTTTCTCAAAAAAAATGTTTTCTTAAAGAGGAATTTTCAAATGAAATGTTTTGAAACTTTTTATATATTGTATTTATAGTTGCCCCAATATGTCATTTTTTTTTTACAATCAAATTTGGAGAAATATGAATTTTTGAAACTGCACAAATTTTGTCAAATTTGGTGTTTCATCTTTAAAATTTATCATAATTTCAAATCATAATAAAACATGTTAACACTTTCAAGTTTAATTTTTTATGTTATAAGTTACAAGTTTTTTTTAAACAACATATAAATTACATCACATCTACATGTTGAAAAAGACTCATGAACTTTTTTTAAACCTTAGTTTTTTATAAACACAAAATCAAAAAAATATGAAAATTTGAATGTTTTTTAAATGTGTCTAATAATACCTTATTGTTGTAAAAAGATTAAAGATGAAACCAAACCAAACTTTGATATTGCAATTTTGTTTGATTCATTTTAGATATTTCAATATCCAAATTATACAATAAGCACAACTTTCCATGATTCACATGCCATTAAAATGGCACCACATATACAAATGTAACAAGAATTATAGAAAAGTTGACATTTTGACATCAATTTTGGTTCATTTGAACTCATCCACACCTGCTTGTCTTTAATTGCTTTTATGGACAATAGGAGGTTGAGTTCATAGGCATTTGTTGCCTACTTTGTCATGTCTTGCCAATCTCTTTCAGGTTCTAGTGTGTTTTATTATTATGTCACATAACTACTGTACATTTATTTTCCAAGGTTTGTTGGCTACTAATTTAAGAGCCAAGATTGAATTTTGCATGATCCTTGCTTTAAACACATATTTAATTAATTTTGGACTTTAACTTTAATTTTGGACTTAATTAAATACCAGAAGGGCAGCCAAAACACATGTAGTGGCCACCAAATAAAACATATTTCAACCATCTTTTCATGTAATTGCATAAATTTTCAATAAGAAGTTGAATTTGACACTAAGCTTAATAGGCTAGGGAACAAAACCCATTTGGTGGCCACCAAATAAGATGTATTTCAACCAAGTTTTCGACATTTGCTAGCATGCCAACACGCACTTTCATAAATTTTCATTAAAAAACTTGATTATTTAGTGGCTTCTAAATTACTAAAATTTCAAACATATTTTAGTTAATTTGCATAAAATTTGCACAAGAACTTGAATTTGGAACCAAACTCATCAAAGTTCAGAGTCAAACTAATGTGGTGTTCACCATATTTTGAGTAATTATTTCCATCCCCTTATTGTCAATTTTAAACAATATCCTCAAATAAAAATATGTTGAATTCAATATAAACTGAACTGGTTGGCTGAAATGAAGGTTAAACCTTGTTGACCACAAATCATAAACTTAAGTACATGATGGCCATTTTTTTATTTATATGTATCATTAATGGAAACAAATGTTGACAAAATTTTCATACACCCATCACATGACAAAGAAGATTTTAAACATATCACCTCTATAGTAGTTTTAAATCATGCACATTAAGATGACATTTTAAAACAAGCAATGTCCATATTGACAAAAGGTCGGCACATTGGAATGTTTATAAAGAGGATAAACATTAATATTTTTTTCAATGAACACACATAAGCACATTAAATATATTCCAAAACATTAAAATCCCATTTGAAAAAAAAACTAAATCTACTTCAGAAACCATAAAATATCACTAACATTTCTACTTCATGTTCATAAAAAATTCAATTTGCAGCTACAATGCACAAGAGTTATTGTTAACTGCATCAAGATTAACTTTTGCCTTAGATGCATGGGTTGCATTAATATTTATAATGGAATTAACTATTGTATTAATTATAGTTGAAAAAAAAAACACGACAAAAAATATTTCAACCCATTGTTTTGGGTTTGCATGATTATTCTTCCACTTGCTCAACCATCAATTATGATACAATTCCTCATCATTCATGGCTCCCTTTCTCACAAGAACCCACCATTGAACATAAACCTTCCTATAATTTTCATTATCTTAACATCTTACAACATCATTTTCGGCCCTTCCCATCTAGACTATAAGGTCTAAAAGCCACATTAGAACAAAATTACCAACAAACAAATCATGAAAAGACATGTATGCAACAGTGCTCAAAAAAGGGCGCATGTTTCTAAGCCCACAATATAGAGGGATGATAGGATCTTCAGGGTCAACATCAACAATGGTATGAATGGATGCACATTCATAATTAGCTCTCCAATTGCTAGAAGGCCAAAAGCCTGCCAACAGAATAGAACTTTGTTGTGGGATAGGATTTGATAACAACTCCAAAAAGCTTTCCCATTATTTCACATAAAGACCAACAACTGTAGAATATGAATTTTCCTTCGACATGTCAAGCTTCCAAAACTCAATATACTTCAAAATCCCACTACTAATGAACATTTCCTTCTCACCTACCCTTAATTCATCATTCCTCCATATCATGCGAAATGGAATAGGATTTGAAACCCCTTATCATGTGAAATGGAACATGATTTGAAACCCTTGCCAATAGTTTTGCCTATCTTGTGCCATCCTTTTTCCATAATTGTATGGTTAGGCCATCTTGAGGGCTCCACAAAACATCAATAAAAGATACCTTGTATTGCATCACTAGCCACCTTACCTCATCCATAAAAAACCAAAACAAATGCATTATATAAACAAAGATGTATGAGCCATTGTTCAAATATCCATTGACCCAAGATTTGAAACCAAGGATTTCCTTAATGAATTGCGGAATGAATGGATGATCTTGGGAAAACATGAATGTTTTCATCAAATCTACCATGACATAATTATTCTACTCTTTTAATTTCTTTGAAAAATATCCAAAACTTTCATCAATATTTTCATGTGTGTGCCCAACTACAAGAAACCCTAATTGAACTTCTTTGAAAACTTTTTAGGTAGTTAACAAGGAAAGAAATGGCAATAGGTGATGATTTTTGTTATATTTCACACAATTGTCCATATGAAGAAGTAGCTTCCTTGGCAATGGCTTCACAGCTACAATTTTGTCCACATGCTTCAATGCATTCAAACAACAAGAACTCCCTTGTAGGATTTGTTGGAAGAATGCATTTTTGGGTTCAAACTCAAACAAAAACCATGACTCCCCAATTGGCTCCTTTTTTAGAATACAAAACAAATGCAAAAGTGACCCAATCGTGAAATTAGGATCTTTGCAATAAAACTCATTAGAAATATTGAATGAATGCTTTATCCCCATGGCCATGAGCAATCATTCTAATCAATGTCATTAATAATTGCCCTAGCCCAAACACCATATTGTTCTTCACTTGAAATCGAAGAAGAGCTATCTTAGAGTGGTCCATCTTATCATGAATTACACATAAGAAATCTTTTCTAGATTGCATAGATTTAGCTTTCCAAGTGTGATATAAACACCGACAAGATTCTTGGCAAATGTTATGTTTTTTCAATTTAATCTCATGTTTGTTCACATTAAGGTTGTTTTTTCTTACTTTGGATATCAAGTCTTTCAAGGATTCACAAACAGTACACTTGGCAAAAATAGATCCTCTCATCTAGACATCCACATTTAGATGTTTTTTCTTTCTTAATCAATTCATAACAGACTATGAAATACTTCAAATTTGCAACTCCTTGTTAATCTACAAGAATGTAGAAGAAACCAACTATAATAATGACAAACAAGAATGTTCAATATCTATTGCAACTTCAATTACTACCATGTTACTTTCAAAACCTAGTGGCCACTAGGTCGACAAACGGATATACATTGTAAGATTCCAAGACTCCGTGACTAATCAACTTCTAAACAATGCCTAAACAAGATAATAAACACATCATTATTTGATTTGGTGGCCACCAAATGAAACTTTAATTGAGCAATATACCATGTCTTCATACAACACAACAAAAATGAATCATTCCAAGCTTACTTAGTCATTGAATTCACAAATTGTCCTCTAGGTATGTTGAAAAAGAAGATGGACATCTTGTCTACCATCTCTGATGCCTTTCATTTGATGTGGCATTACATTAACACATTGCTCAATCAAAGACTAAATGTTTGATTCAACTTATATTGTTGAGGCTTGTTACTTTTGACTCCCCTTATTTCAATGTGGTGGAATCCTACACCTTTTTTTGTTTTCTTGCTTGTAACTCATGTATGTTGACCTAAAAATCCCCATGATTTTGTACCAAGCAATTTTGCAAACATCCTTCTATTGAAGCATCACAAATTTTGCATAGTTGTAATCTCCTCTTCAATGTAACCTTCTTGGAATATCCAACGCATGGGCAATTCTTTCTTCAAACAATTTGTTCCAAATTCATGTTTAAGCAATCTTGTCATTTGCCAAGGAAATGTTGATAGTAGTTTAAGGAACAACATATTATCATTCTAACACCACAACAAGATTCCTCACTTAACACCTTTTCTATCCTTGAGACAAAATTTAAGGACACAATCTCCTTTCATTTTCTCTTACTGATTTTTATTTTTTTCACACTAATCATTCCTTTTACATCCACTTTAGGTATGTAGCTTTCATTGTATGATAGCAAGAGCTCCTTCAATGAGAATCCCTCTATAATTGTCTGAACTAATGGCCATTTCTAAATTGTCATTATTATTTAGATGTTTGCAAGACAGTAAAACATGGTCAAGCCAACATGATCATTTCCAAGAATGTTGTCCAAAATTACTTCCTTCAAGTCAGATGCCATCCCATGACTTCTCACGAGAAAAACACATTCAAGATCTTGAAGGTCGCATTATTTTTTGCACCAATTGCTATGCCCTATTGGTGGAGCTTCTCTTTGGCACATGTCTTTTAAATTAGGTAAACTTGCCACATCATCTTCATTAGCATTAAAAGACTCACTACTTTCATTGTATTCACCCCCCGAAAACACAAGGAGCCTATGGGTAGAAACTTGATGATTTTGGTGTTCTCTAGCAACGCCAACATTCTAAACAACATTCAAACAAACCGCCCTCTTCATGGTAAGATTATACAATTGGTGTAATAAGTTATGACTAGGTTGTCTAATAATTAATAAGTATTGCCATATGACTTATACTAGGATTCATAGCTTAAGTTCTTAATATAAACACATTGGGTATTACTACTGTAGTGGTTGGAAGAACATGTTGATGAACATTCATCACATCCTCCTTTAATAATTACTTTAATCTATCATCAACAAATGGGCATCAGTTGAACATGTGTCCCATTTGTTGACAATATGAATAAGTTATAGTTCTAGCACCTTGATTTCTTCTTGAAACCGGTCTATGATGTGGAACTTGTGATCTTTCACCTTAACTAGGTACTGATATGATTGGCTAAGTGTCTCATTGATATGTGGTTTCTTGTCGAACAACCGTGGGTATTGCTTGAAGTTCAACATGTTCTAAATTTGGTATGGAAACTAATTGATTAGAAGGTCTTTAGTCGATGACGAAGTTGTTCCAACCTATTGAGTAGTTGGAGTTGTTATATCTTCGAATTAGTAGGTACCAAATTGATATTGGTGTTTGGTGGTTGGTTTGAAAACTAATAGATGTTGTATTAGTGTAGGTGCATTAGTTTTGGGTAGATAGTAACATGGGGTTGTAAATTGCCATGGTTGTTGCGTTGAAACAACTTCATCAGGTGGTTAAATAGGTTCATTATTGTCACCATTATAAACATTCAAAACCTTTTGTTGGTGGATATTTGTGGTGTTTGGTGAATGTTAAAGAGCATTGTTGGGTCTATTTACACAACCTATGTGGTTTCATTTTGATGTTGTTCATTGACTTTGCTCATTTGTGTTGCATCCACATTTATGCCGATGATTCATTTCCCGTAGGTTGAACTTGTTGTTCATCTTGTTCTTACGCAAGTTCTGGAATATGTTGATGTTTAACTTGTTTCAATTGTTTTCCAAGATTTTGAATGGTCCTATTCTTGACATTTTCTAAAATCAACAAGTCCTAGGAAAACCTTTGCATTATTTTTGAACATAAAACTAAAACGACCCCTCTTAGCAATCAAAAATTTGTAGAAAATTTCTTTTATAGTTTGGGCACTAATTTCTTTCAAAAAAATTACACTAACTTCACCCTATTTCCTAATGCTTTCAAACTAAACCAATAAACAACAACTTGAATCTTAAAAGTTACACAAAACAAGCAAACATTCTATAAATCAAAATTTCAGGTGACTTTGCTATTCAAATTTGATCTATTTAATAATGAAAACAACTAAAAATTCATGGTACTTTTGTTCCTAAACTTTAATTTATTGCATAATATTCTTCTAAAAACCATAATTTACAAACATGTTTGTCTACAAGTTCGTTCCATTACATCTAAAACTAGAATTTGCAAACATTTTTATTTACAAGTTCATTCCACTTCATGGTCGCCAAATGTTAATGGGATTTTTCTATATCCCATTAATTTCCTACTTTCCAACTTTTTCAATGACAAATTTTAGAGACATCACCACGTATATTTTAAAAACTAAAAGTCTATGTACAATTTTACAACACGCACTTGCTTTGTTATAGTTTCAAGAAATTAGAATTGGCCAAGAAGAATAATTTCATTTCTCAAAGTAGGAGAAAAACAAAGATTATCTCAAAGTTTGAAAGTAGTATCCAAGTCCTCCATGTGTTTCCATCTAATTATATTAACTAATTCAAAAGCTAAACAATCCTCTTGGACCATCTAAACAATCATTAGCCAGGATAATCACTGACAATCCAAAATTAATTAGTGTAAACACTAACAGTCCGAAAAATTTCAAAATTTTGACCATTTATAACATTTTGCCAAAATTTCCTAATTAGTGTACACTCTAAGTTCTGCAAACTATCGGTTATGTGTAAACATGTTTATTAACTTGTTATAACACTACATGTCAGGTTTTATAACCAATTCTGTTACAAATTAAATCATAGATAATTTCTTATTTTTATCAACTTGTTAGGTCGCTTGTTACAAATTCCTAGGTAACATAAGCCTATTTAGTAATGAAGGAAGGAGACTTATAATGGGAGAAAAATAAATATGAACCCTTCACACCAACATACCTCTATCCACATAAACATATTTTTTTTAAAAAATTAATAAACATTTGCAACTTTTCCATATTATCAATTTTATTTATTGTGTTAGGTTTATCTTGGTGGTCACTTCTCCATGAAAATCTATTGTCGTTCATGTATTCATATACACGGAAAAATGGGTATCTATTAAATGGGTACCTATGTGCCTCAATACTATTATTTTGGGAATGCCCCTGCCCCAAGGGTGTTACCAGCTGTAGCACTAAATTTATTTATTTTTACTGTAATACCTGAGGGGTATGAGACGGGTACCACAGTCAAAAAAGTTAAAATTTTTATATCCTGTGGATATCCTTTGGTACCTGCTGGGTATTGCAGTAAAAAACAAAATTAAATTAAATTAACGGTGGGCAGGCATTTTGTAAAAAATGAAATGCCTGCCCCCCAAAAACGGAAATTTCCTCGTCTTAGGAGAGGAGGTATTACACTCGGTAATGTGCCCTCCGAATACACGGGGAAATTCCTGCTCGGTTTTTACAACATTACGACAATTGTGATGGGTCTAAAGAACAATTGACAAAACTTGACCGAAACAAATAATAATGTACGCAAAAGTGCCTCCACAAGGTGGCCGTGCATAGTTTGGACACCCACCACTTTGCCACTACTTCACAACACATGTCTCGGAGATGCTGCTCGGAATAAAATAGTGGGTGGGTGGGTCGAGAGAAAGCTTGGAATTTCAGGAGATTATTTTAAATGCCAAAAAAGAAATTGAAAATATTTTTTTCTCCCACATCAAGGTGTTTTTAATATATTTTTTTTCATCCAAAAAAGATTTTTTTTTTGCATACATTTTAGCCAAAAAGGATTTCATTTTCTTTTATGGACATGATTATTTTTTTTAACACTACAAACACGTTCAGGTGCACTTCTATTTGCATAGATTAAATGTACATTAAAAAAATATAAGGATATTATTCATATTGAACAAACAAAAAAAACAAGGCTATTCATATTCAACAAATAAAAAAAACATAAAGCTATTCAAAATTTGAACAAATCTATGGATGATGAAATGCATCTTTGTATTGGTTGGAAGGTGAACATCCTAGAGTTACTTATTGTATACATGTTTACACATCTCTTTCTTTAGGAAAAGAGAAAAATGGCACACAAGTCTAACTCCCCTTTACTTCCCCAAAATTAAATCCTTTAATTAAATGTTGAAAGTGCAACCCCCTCTATGCATAGATAATGAAAGTTTTTTTTTTATAAATAAGGAGTCCACCCTTGTTTGACGATTGCAACGACTTTTGATGTGAATGGAGGAAATGGTAACCCAAATTTGGGGGGTTTTTTTTCAAGAATAAAAAGAATTTTTATTCATTTTTAATAGTTGTAAACCACTTGGTCAAATTGCCTAGTGTATTTCCAATGAAGTCCGCAAATATGGAAAAAAAAAAATTGTTTAATAGCCATAAAGCACTTGGTGAAGTTTCCTAGTGTAGTATTTCCAAGGGCACGGTATGTCCACAAATATGGATCTTATTACGAGTGTGAGAGATTATAGGTAGATGCAAAGTCTTTCATGCTCTTAAAGTAATTACATGTAAGATCTCTCTTGTGA
>Ga0116228_10006879_pt1 | contig 10161 bp, 6 predicted proteins | sample S1TSphfallax_2_FD_89694 | JGI IMG/M metagenome (GOLD analysis project Ga0116228, IMG submission 89694) | Host-associated microbial communities from peat moss isolated from Minnesota, USA - S1T2_Fc - Sphagnum fallax MG | ecosystem: Host-associated > Plants > Peat moss > Unclassified | place: USA... | reverse complement strand
GAATTCTCATGGTCTAAAAAAAATGTTACAATAATTGTTGGTTTAAAAAAATTACCCAAAATATGTTATGTTTTAAAAATCTCATCAACGGTAGAAGTCTTCATAATGATAGGAGTCCTCATAATGTTTTTAAAAACATTAATTACAATGCTTGGTGAATGATTTTGAATATTTTATTTTCATTAGATTCATTCCAAATCATGACACATGTTGAAAACATAATATATTGAAAGAATTGTTATGTAAACACATTAAAAACTTAAAGCACTAATACAAATTTTGACAATAAACATGAAAACCAAATAATGCTTACATTTGCTATGACTCCTATTAATGCAATTACACCCATTTTGCAACTTCCATTTTGATTACATCTTTATTTATTTTGACTACATAGTCTTCAATTGTTTCATGACAAGAGGGATGGACCAAAAAAATTGTATAATTATCAAAAGTTTTTATTTCATGACAAAAAAATTTATCAATTGAAATATTTTATGCTCAAATTTGTTTGATCAAGATCACATAAATGGGTTATAATTTGGTCCTTTTTATCATAAATTGATCACATGTTTTGAAACATTGAAATTATTGTTTTGTAATGATGAATAAATTAGTGATCATTGACAGGGGTTTTTTTTTCAAATTCCTCAAGTAGGTGTATTGGTGAGGATCCTTAACGTTAATTAACAATAAATGGGGATTATCCTCGTGGACTAATAGATCTTTTTTGGAATCCTGCCTAATTCTAACGACCTAATGGAACACATTGTTTAAATTTTGCAACTTCTAACTTTTTTACCTCAAGATGGCAAATGTTTAAAAAAAATTCTCAAAAATTCCAAGGTTGGATTTGTCAGCCCTATCTTTTTGTTGTTAGGTGGCAAAAAATTTGCCACAAAATAAAACCTTGATTACTGATGCATGGACTCTATAACATTACCAAGTTTTTGTTTCAAAATCAATGAAACAATCTACAATCCATAATCCATGTAACATATGACATATGAAATGGATTCATTTGCATTGAAACATTTAGATACATGCTTTTAGAAGAAAAAATGTGTTTTTCAACTTATCATATTGCAAAAAAATTGCAAATGACACTTTTAGTTGTAAACAACAAGTGGTAAAAAATAATTGCATTTTTAATGAACATGGGTACACAAGATGATAATTTTCGCATGCCATACTGTGAGAATTTTGAAATTCGTTCATCTTATCTTGTTGAATAGGGATAAGATGGTGGTGCCCAACTTATGGGTCGACAAGTTAGTACATGTAGATTCCAGAGTTTTCTTAATATTCTGAACAAGTAAAATGTAAAATATGGGCAGTAAGAAATTCAGATAAATATTGGTTAAGGCAAAATAGATCTTCAAATTATCATCTTCCTGTTCTAGGTTCAAGTATATACCATTGTACATTGGCAGCTTCAGCACAAATTATATTATTTTTAAAAATGCTGAAATTTTCAAAATTTTACTTTTCTCAAAGAAAAAAATATTTGTGAATGAAAATGAAGAATGTTTTGAAATATTCAGGAGTATTTTAATTTTGGAAATGTAAGCTTCAAGTTTTATTAATTAGTTGGCAGATGCGAGCTGAAGCTGTCCTCGTACTATGGTAGTTATTAGCCAAGTAGAATTGCAGCATAGGGATTCATCAAAGTTGAAGCCTTTTGTGTGAATTGAATTACCAATGTTGTGGAGGTAAATCATTTGTCATACATAACTCAGGATACTAGACAAAGGTCTAAACATACTTTGTAGGCAAAGAATAGGTATATGAGAAAGTTCTATAAACCCTAAATCCCTAAAACCCTAAACTCATATATATAAGTCAGGATGCTAGACAAAGGTCTAAACATACTTTATGGGCAAAGAATAGGTTTATGAGAAAGTTCTAAAAGCCTAGAAAACATATTTGTCTTTCTCTGTTGTCAACACCACCTAATAACACCTTTAGGTTAATACAGCAATTACTTCTCCTCATGGAGTTTGCCCCTTAATGCATGTTAATTTAGTTTTTGTATGAGACATGTTCCAGTCAATGGGTGGGAGGAGACTTGAGTTGTGATTCAATGATGGCAAAGAAAATCAGAAACGAATTCTAATCATGTTCAAGTCGATGGGTCCGAGACACATGATTTGATGATGGCAAAGAAATTTAACAAATCTGATGATTTCATATTGATGGGTCAGAGACACGTGATTTGATGATGGCGAAGAAATTTAACAAATCTGATGATTTCATATTGATGGGTTGGAGACACGTGATTTGATGATGGCAAAGAAATTTAACAAATCTGATGATTTCATATTGATGGGTTGGAGACATGTGATTTGATGATGGCAAAAGAAACTTAGCAAATCTAATCATGTTACCAATTTCATGGGTGGGAGACGTGATTCAATGATGGCAAAGAAAATCAACAAATCTAACCACTTACAAAGTTAATGGGTCCATACACACACACACACACACGCAATTCAATGAAATCAAAGAAAATTGGCAAATATAATCATGTTCAAGGTGATGGGTGGGAGACACGTGATCGAATGATGGCAAACAAAATTGGCCAATCTAATCATGTTCAAGTTAATTAGTGTATGTCATGGAAAGTGTTTCAAAATGTTGCCACATCAGATCTATAAGTGTTCCAAAGGATGCCATCCAAGCTGATTTGGTTTGAATTTTGAACTTTGAAGGTCAAGGTAGGCTATTAGCAATAACCTGAATGCAGTTAAATGTATAGCCTCCTTGGGGGGAAAGCATTCCCAAAAGAAGAGGCCAAAGTGCATCAAGGCATTACACCTATTAAATAGGTGTAACCTGCATCCTCTTATAAAGAGGCTATATTCCTGGATGTATGGTTGCCTCCATTTAGACTAAAAACTCTAACCAACTATTTTACAACAAGGTGGTAGCTGAGTCCAACCCCAAGTTTAGGTATGTTGCTCACTTGTGTGGGCTTTACCCATTGGAAAGCACAAGAAAAACATAATTATGAACCTAAACATTGTTAGATCATGAGGCATAAGACGGGAAGGATTCTTATGCTTGGAAGTAGGCTCTCTCACTATTAAGTGGAGTAGGCATAAGATCCCTCCTCTTTACTGGAGGGATGTTCTTGGGTGTGGTGTGGCCTTCAAATATGCCAAGTGCTTTACAAAACTAATGTAAATCACAGGTGCTGCTTGTACAAGCTTTGGAGAACAGTTGGACTTTCAGAGTTGTGCAAATGAACTGGGTTAAAGTGTTAGCCTAGTTGAGAGAAGGATTAGTCGCTAGTCTCTCCAAAGGAAGTCATTTGGAGTTGGTGAAAGTCACATTAAGGTGATGAGTAGCTGAGAAAGGCAAAGTCACATGCTACCAGAGGCAGTGGACATTCAAGGGCCCACAGTTGGCTGTTGGGCATTGAGAGTTTCTAGGATTTTCACACTTGGAACCCTCACAGGCCCAAGGAGATAGTTTAAGGTTGGGTGTTGTTTTACAGGCCTATTGTTTTTGGCACTTGACCAACTCAATTAATAAAGAGCACGACTTGCTTCTTGTGGCCTTGGCAGATGCATTTGTCTGAAGACACTAGGGTTGAACCTTAAGACATACATGTAAAAATGCAACAAGTGGGCCTGTCCCTATGCCTTCAACTTGAAGTGCTAGGATTTCACACTTGTAAAAAACCTAGGATCTTAGGCTTGAAGGCCAAGGACATGAGAATTTGAAAGGTTAAGACTCAATGCATGTAGAAGCTTACTTGACATTAGGGTTCAAGGGACTAGGAGTTGAAGCTTTAAGAATCTAAGACACGAGGGCAAGCTTGAGGGCCTAAACATGATGGTTTGAAAGCCTAAGACATCGGGGCCTAGGGACATTAGGACTTTGAAACCATGGTTTGCTTTTTAAGCCCAAGTTGTTAGACTCTATGTGACAAAATTCTATTCCAAGACAAAGCATGTTTTGGCTTTAGGTTTGAATACTTTTGGGCATTTGAGCAAGGTTGGGATATTTTGGGACATTTTGGCCTAGGGTTGGAATATTTTAAACATTTTGGCCTAGGGTTGAAATATTTTAAACAATTTGGCCTAGGGTTGGAATATTTTAAACAATTTGGCCTAGGGTTTGAATATTTTAAACATTTTGACCCAGGGTTAACAAATCTCTTGAATCATGTCCTAGCTAGTCCAAACACTCCGTTTGCAATGTAAGGCTTTGTTGAGATTTGAAACCCTTGTTTAAATTTTTGTCCTCTTTGGTTTCCGATCATAATTCCAATATCCAGCTTGATCAGGATTTCTTAAGGAGCTTTGCCCCCAAACAATCTCGAAACTAAGTTTTTTGAGTTAGAAGAGCGAAAGGAGAGGGTGTGTGAAAGAGTAATCAGATGATGTGAGCATCTTTTCATTTTTCAACTTAGAATATTTTTTCATCTTAATTAGTTTTTTCTTTCTTTTTGTGGGCACTATTTCAGTATGAAGACCATCAATTTTTTCTTTAGGGCATATTTTTTGTGCAACAAGAAAACACCTTAAGCGACTTGTTGTATGCCATTGGTGAAAAATCCATGTAAACACCGGAAGCCAAATGTCTTACAAACATATTAGACCAAACTTGGTCTCATGAGCAGTTTAAACTGAAAATCCTAAGCAATAGGCCAAAAGTCATGTGAACACCCTAAGCCAAATGTGTTGCAAACACATAAAGCCAAATGTCTTGAAAGTGAATGCACATTTAGGGAGACTATTTGGACTATCATATTTGTAGTTTTTAAAATTGTAAATGAACTTAAAATGTAAAAACATATTGAAAGTTATGAATGAGCTTTTTTCTAAAAGGGATTCACATGATGAACTTTTGAAATGGTGACATTGCATTTGTTGTGCATAAGTATAAAAAATGTGGATTCAAGAAAAAAACCATAATAATGTCAAAATTAAAAATTAAATGCATTGAAATGTTCTCAATGCAAGAAAGTTCAATTTAAAATTTTCAATTTCCTAAGATTTCATTTAAAACAATATATATAGTCCATTGAAATATACAAGCTTTCACATGAAGTTTTTGACCAATCATATGTTTAGTGAAATCGATAAAATGAATTATCAATATTTTTGACTAAAAAATAATGAATAATTATAAGATTTATAATTTGATAATAATCACAATTGCAAAAAAATTAACTAATGTAATGTAAGATATGAACTCTTCAACAAAATGTCAAAAACAAGTCACCTAATCATATTTTTACCCTTGAGCCCAAATGTGAAAAAAACCTAAGCAATGAGTTGATGTGTCAATGTGTTTTGGTCTAGGGTTAGACCTTAAGCCAAGAAGTTTTATCTTGAGCCAACATTTGTTTTGGTTTATGCATTTTGTCCTAGAGTTAATATATAGAGTTTAAGCATTGTGACCTAGGGTTGAAATCATTTTTGGCTTCTTGGCCTAAGGTTGGTCACTATAGCCTACTCTTTGAATCGTGTCCTGAGTAGTTTTTAGTTTTTAATTTTTAATTTTTAAATTATTTTTTTTGCATTCCATAAAACCCTTTAGGTTGAGGCATTCCCAAAATAAGAGGCCTCAGATGAGGTGTAGGTGATAGCTGAATCTGGGTCGACATTTTGGGAATGTTCCCCACCTGCTGGCTTTAGCCCTATTATGAATCTTAATCTACATAAATCACAAGGTGTAATAGGGGCAAAGATTTTCTACCTAAGAGCATTCCATAAAGCCCCTAGGTTGGGATATTCCCAAAAGAAGGGCCCTAGGATGAGTTAATAGCTGAATTGGGGCCCATATTGTGGAATGTTCCCTATCTGCAGGTTTTACCCCTACCTACCATGAATCTAAGCATACATAAGTCACAAAGCATAGTAGGGGGAGACATATTCAACCATTTCTTATAACCCAGATCATCAAGCTCCCAATTTTTTTGAAAGTCTTTGAAACTGGAGGTTTTATGAATCTAGAAAATTTTTCCCTCAAACCCACACCAAATGATGAAACCCTGCCAAACCTTCATAAAAATAAAGCACCCAAGAAAGGGACAGAAAAGAAAAACGAGGACCAGCAAAGTCCAGGCAAGCAAACAGCCCAAAAGAGGCAGGCCACAAGGAGGTAAGGGAACCAGTAAGTACCAAAACCTCCACCAATCGCTTGAAGCATATTAACTAAAGAAAGGAGAGGTAAACCCAATAAAACTCCAACACACTGAAATAAAATTTAAATTAAAAATTGAAATCAAAGGTTCCTTTCAAAATCAACAACCAGACTTCATTGGTAAAAAAAACTCCACATTTCTTTGAGTTCCTTTTCAACATTTAAACATTTCCTCCAAGAAGGTGAAGGTAATAGTGTAGGTGCTGGTTCACCCCAGCCATTAACTGAAAGCTCTGGATAAATTAGCTGGATCAAAAGGGCGGGAAAAGATTAGCAGGATCAAAAAGGACTGGATAGGTTAGCTGCCTAGTCACAATGAATGACAGATTAGCTGGATGAAAAGGCCTGGAAAGATCAGCTGGATGAAAAGGGCTGCAAAGATTAGCAGGATCATAAAGGACTGGATAGATTAGCTGCCTAGTCACAATGAATGGGCAGATTAGCTGGATGAAAAGGGCTGCAAAGATTAGCAGGATAAAAAAGGACTGGATAGATTAGCTGCCTAGTCACAATGAATGGACAGATTAGCTGGATGAAAAGGGCTGCAAAGATTAGCTGGATGAAAAGGACTGCAAAGGTTAGCTGGATCAAAAAGGGCCGGATAGATTAGGTGCCCCCTCAAAAGGGCTGCACAGATCACTAGCTGCCCAGCAAAAAAGGGCTGAACAGATTAGCTGGATCAAATGGGAGCTGGATAGACTAGCTACTTAGGCCCACTTTACACTAAGCGTCAAGGCCAATGTTCAACTCAAATCAACCATTCCTATTGCCGCAAAAGTTGAAATCAGCCCCAAGGGCTTTACATAGCAGTCAAGGCTGAAATAGCCAAAAAAAAACTTTTCAATCTGCCCCAAGTTACTAATAAATGCTGAACTTTATGGCCTTGTATTGGCCCCAAGGCTGAAAAAAGGATACCTTCGAATTTGGGAAGACAGCCAATTTGCAACCTTTGAGGCCAATGTTCCAGCATTTATTAATAATATCCTGACATCAATGTTCTAGCATTTATTAGTAACCTGGGGTCAAACATCAAGCCAAAAATGCTCAAGCCTCAAAAGTTGGCCCCAAGTTTTTTCGGCCCTGATACCTAGTGTGAAGCGGGCCTTAGATCGGGAAAAAGAAAAAGACGATGGGTTTACAAGCTGACGCAGCTGAAAAAACTGAGTTGCTAGATCAAGTGGACTTGAAAAGAGTCAAAATTAGTAGGAAGTGGGCTATTTGGGGGGGCCGGGTGTCAAGAACATTAACTACAGTTACCGCATTCCCTGCATTCATTCAAGTCATCGTCCACCCTGCCCATGTTCTTGCCGACTAGAGTATCGGAGAAAACTGGAGTTTAGTCAATACGCTTTGCATACGCCATTCAATACGAAGCTCCTCGTGAATTGGGGAGGGAAGGGGGGCGCAATCAATCAATCAATTGAATTCAACTCAATTCAATTCATTCATTCAGTGAGTCAGTCATCACGGTCATCACGCGAGCGCATGAATGAACTAACTAACAAACTAATAATAATAATAACATATGCATACACGAATTCACGAAATCATTTGCGGAGGAGTAGTAGGCTAATAATAATAATGAGATGATAATGCAGAGCATTTGATTTGTTTACTTCATTATTTTGGATTGCTTTTAGTTTTTTGGATTTGTTTGGTTCAATTGTCTAGTGTTTAAGGTACCCTGAATGTTTTAAAAAAAGTTTGGGAGTTTGCATTTTGTTTCTTGTTTTTGTTTTTTCACTTTGTTGGTTTATGCCTCCCATTGGTAGTTGTGCAAGGAGGAGAGAGAGAGAGAGGGAGAGGGAGGGAGGGAGATACGGAGTAGGACACAACCGACGACTCATTCTTGTAAACTTTTTCTTTTGCATGAGAAAATTGATATATATATATATATTCTCTCTCTCTCTCGATTACGCTGCGTACAACTCTAGGCCTAGTACTACTTACTGGAGCGTGCACTCCTAGCTAGTTAGATAGTTAGCTGAGGAGGTTTTATTAGACGCCGTCCAATTGTTGTGGCTCTCTCTCTCTCTAGACTCTCTCCTGGCATAGTTAGGTACGTTGTTGCCCCACTTGCTCATTTGCTGCCTGACACTAGTAATGGTCAGAAGCAACGATCTGTGACGTTCATGGGAACGTAGGGAGGAGCATTGGGGGAATGGAGAAACGTCGTGTCTGTCCTTCCTCGCCAAATGTTCGATTGGATTTGTCCGCCGTAGGTATCTGTGTCAGTTTCTCTCTTTGTCTCCGTGTCTGTCTCTGATCTGCTTCTTTGCTTCTCTTCTCTTTTCCCTGTTTGTGCGTGTGTATGTGTGTGCTGCTGTATTTCAATGTGATTCTTTGACGAGAGTCCATGCCGACGTGATTAATCAAGCGAGCAGGAGTTTGGTTGTGGTATTCATTCGTCGTCGTCGTCCTTATTGTTCTTGTTGTTGTTTTGGTTTGATAATATTATCATTATTCCAACATATATACCAGCTTGGTACGCCAAGAATTAATTGTGACTTCCCCCGTTTTGCGTATATCCATCTGCAATATCTATGCATCGCCTTCCTCGTCTTTCTTCTTCCCATTCCAGCTGCTTGTGCACGGCTGGTGGGGTCGTCTTTATATAACGCATGGTAGTAATCTACGGCGAGAGATTGGGTAGTTCTAGTGCGACGATGGCCGAGCTGAGCGCTGCATGGTTTATGCACGTATGGAGCAGCTGCACCATGTTCCTACTCTTTGTTGTGTCTATACTCGGGAGACCACCTCTTCAAAAGTCGACAAGTTTATATCACAGATACATCAGGTGAAGAAGAAGCAGCTAGCCTGCAGTAGTACTAGGTCCTCAGGCTCAGCGAGTTGTGCGGCTGCAACGCAGCAGATGCAGCGGTCGAATTGAGTGATAGTCTTTGTTTATTGGATCAGGGAGCAGCAGCTTCTGGAGAGGTTTTTATCAGTGTCGCCTCGACTACTCTCCAGGAGTTCGAATCCCTGCAGCAACCTTATACGTCACCTCCTGCAGGGACCAGATTTAGATACCCCAGTAGCAGCAGCAGCTTGTGATCACTGTACTCAGCTTCAGGAGCTTGGAGTTAGCTGCAGGGAACATCATTATCATCATCATCATCATCATCATCATCATGGGTGCTAAGAATTCCGTGCCCGCACACAGGCCGTCCGTCCAGCAGGGAGCTGCAGTTGCAAACTCGTCCAGAGCTGCAAATGAAGAATCCGCGATGAAATCTGCAAGGGAAGTCTCGGGATCAGCTGCAACTGCATTTCATGTTGTGTCGTCAGAATCCAAGGATAGAATGCAGCCGGGGCGACCGTTGCACCCCGAACGGAAGACTAGGAATTATACTAATGCAAGCAGCATCACGACGATGTGGGATCTAGACTCGGATATCATGGATTTTCGCCGATCCATATCGTCGCAGCATGCTGTTCAGAAGCTGGAAAGCTTGAATCCACAACGTGTGTCGCTTCTCGATGACATCGAGGACGATTACCCTGTGTACAAACCACGGGACTTTGCAGCATCGCCCATGATTCCACGTCCGGCTCAATCACCCTTGAAGGAGGAGCCTGCAATGCCGGAATTTCTGTCGCGGTCGTCCTGGAGTAACTTTACTACTGTGCAGCAGCAGGATGTGCAGGCCCAATCTTTTGCTCCCCTATCTCAGCAGCAGTCGTCGTCCGAAAGGGCCGTGGCCAGAAAGCCTTATATTGGAGGAGCTGCAGCAGCTGCTGCTGGGATCAGTCGCGGCCCATATCAGCACTGCATGTCGTCCCTGGACGAACCCACATTGGAGAGAGCTGCCTTCTCGTTTGCTTCTCAAATGGAGATGGGTAATCTCGTGCCTCCCTCGTCGGTAACCTCCCTATTCATCACCCGCTAAATTCATTCAATTCTGCTTTTGTGCCAGACCTTGCAGAGATGCAGCTTGTAGAAGACTGGCAATGGGTGTTGATCACTGAGTGTCTTCCTTGCAGTCTTGGATCTCTCTCTCT
>Ga0116228_10006878_pt1 | contig 10162 bp, 7 predicted proteins | sample S1TSphfallax_2_FD_89694 | JGI IMG/M metagenome (GOLD analysis project Ga0116228, IMG submission 89694) | Host-associated microbial communities from peat moss isolated from Minnesota, USA - S1T2_Fc - Sphagnum fallax MG | ecosystem: Host-associated > Plants > Peat moss > Unclassified | place: USA... | reverse complement strand
TGGGTTGTGATTCAGACATCTGAGCTTTACTTCATGAAAGAAGCTCACCTCCAATGTGTTGTAGTTCAGTGTGTTTTGGGGGGTTGTTGATGAGAGATCTCTTTACTTCAGCAAAGAACTGAGTGGTAGTCTGGAACGTTTTGGATCAGTTATTCATGAAAGTTTGCATGTGCAGCTGCTTTCAAGTTTTTAATTGTACAATCTTTCCTTCTTGGGGTGGATGGATCTTGGATCTGGAGTTGCACCAAACTTTGAAGCTGTCAAGTAAAGAGCCTACTTGCAAATGGTCATACACATCTAGCTGTTGGGTGAAGAGCTTTGTTCACTGGAAGAGTATCACTGAATCATGTCTTTGCTATCTACAGATTCAAGGAAAATAGGCCGCAACTTCATGCAAATTGTGTCATTGAAAAATTGACAAATGCATCCACAATTCGCTAATTGCTTCCTATGGTCATTTCAATATCTAAGCTTCTAAGACAATACAAATAAAGAAAAGGAGTTACTACAATCAACATCCAGTAAATCCATTCTTCCTTTCTATTGAGATTAAAAAACCTTTATATGTTTTTGCACACAAAACGAAATTATTTATTACATGATTGTGCCAACAAAACTTGGGCTATGAAAGATCCAAAGGTGCCCATTTCAATGATCACTTAATGTAATGACCTGTCAGATTTTTCACAGTATATTAGGAGGGTGCATTACATTTGTAAGATTCCCTCCTGACAGAAGAGGTCATCTACCCATTTTTCTTCATGTGTCAGAGTTGGTAGTTCAAATTTTGATTTAAATTCTTTTACTGGCCTTTGATTTTGGATGCACCCACCTACAATTCCCACTTTTAATTTGTTTCTTATCATCAGTAGTTGAATTTTTTATGTTCTTAATCTGCCTTAGCTATTGAACATCTAAGTGCTTTGTTGTACATCCTTATATTCTTTTAATGTATGCGCATGCCATGTTCAACACCTTGATTTTTGCTTCACTTAATTAAGGATGTTTTGAAAATGAAATGCTCTTTTCAAAGGGTAAAAATCGTGGGCAAGCATTTTCTCAGGGCAGTTTTTTTGAAAATGGAGAAGTCAGGTACGTAACCTAAAAGAAAGCAGCCCACTAAACAGAAACAGAAGAACAAGACCTAAGGTTGTGTTCATACATTACTATAATCAACAAGACTCAAAAACTTAGAAGAGAGACCTGGGTCTCTTACTTAGACCTAATCTCAAAAGAACTGAATCCTAAAGTAGCTACAGCAACTTTTACCATAAAATTGAATTTAGCAAGATTTTCTGACACACATCCTAACACTGTTGTACATTTCATGTTACTAATTTGCACATCACTTTATGTTTGTTGCAGGTCTAGCCAAAGATTAGGTCCCTCAATGTCCATTCAGTCCATTTTGAGCTACTAACATCCCACTAACATCCCACCCATTGGTATGCAATGCCTTACTATGCTTGACTCACTTTAGGATACCCCTACATCAATCCCCTTCCATCTATGTTGTCATTATGTGGTGCACAGTTTCTATCCAGGTGTCAAACATTAGGTCCATGCGAAAACCACTATAAGAATGGGCAGAATGTGACAGAAACTAACTAAGAGCATATGGATCTAATTTTCAAGATAATAAAGGCCCAACTTCGACTCACATTCTACTTCATTTCAAGGATACCTTTGATGGGTTTTTCATGTTCAACACGCCACTCAATTTGCCAACTCAAACTGACTACATCCCTTTAATGCTACCCAAACAAATACAAAGTTTTAGGATTTCAACATGCACAATCTTCTACATCTCAAACCACCTTGTTCCATCATTATGTCCTAGCACCAACCCCTCATACAAAACCACAATTACATATGTCATTTGTCACTAAGTAATGCAACTAAAAGATTTAGCAACTACTAAAACAACGACAAGCTCTCTACATTTTATTAAAACAATTTTGGCAAATGTATTTAACTTCCTACAAACCACATCTTACATCCACTTTATATTCTCCATTGCATCATCCTTTTTCAAAAACTCCATCAATGTTGTTCCAATCTCCTCCACTAGCAACTCCAAGTTTGTAGAAATAAGCTTAGTCCATCTCATTTCAGTTCATAGGGTAACCTCCTATTTTTGGTGGGTTTTTTTTTAAATCACAAACTTTCCTGGCATTTTTCTTCCATGGCATTCTTGTGGAAATGGAGAAATTGAAATGTAACATGAAAACATGTGTTGTGTGAATGTGGCATATATCATGGATGAAAACCAAACATGGATGATTTTTTTAAACTAATGAAAAGCACAAAATGTGTTAAAATAGGTAGCAATTGATGGAGCACTTTGAAAAGGAATAGGGATAAGCATCCTTTGAATTTTTGTGTTGTTTTTTTTTTTTTTCTTTAATACTTGCAAAATTACGAAGGCTTTTGGATGGTTGTGAATTAAATGGAGACTCCCTAATCAATGATGGATAGTGTGGGTGGCTTAAGTTTGTTGGAAGTAAATCAAGAAGGTTGGTTGGTTGGTGAAGTGATTAAAAGGTCAAGAATGTTGGGGCCAAGGAGGAAGGCAAGCTTGCTACTAGAATATAAGTATTGGTTTTTTTCTGTGTGAAGGGAGGTTCTTTTGTTTTGGGAAGGAGTTTGGAGGATTAAAAGTGGTAGATGTGTGTGAACAAGTGGTTGGAAAAGAATGCTCACAATTGTAGTGTGTTTTTTTTAAGTTTCCTGGTTTTTTTTGTTTTCCATTATCCCAAGTATAATGATAAGAAAGCATGGCAATATAGTTGGAAACAATAAGGATTATGTGTGGAAATGATGAAAATTAGAGGGATTTACAAAGTTGGTTGATGGATGGAACAGGATTCCGAAAGTAACTACGCATGGGGAAAAGTTTACTTTGTGAGGATGTGTATGTTGGTGCCCATTTGATTAAGAATTAAAGTGAGTACCTATGTACATGGTAGCTTCAATTGGAAATTGCCTCATGGAATATTTGGGCTATATGTTGTAGTTTTAAAACCTCAATTTCTAGGGTTTTGTGTTTGGGTTATTTTGTTAAAAAAACCAATGATTAGACCAAATGGAGATATTATTGGTTTGAAAATGAATGTATGTGTTGATGATGCCCACTACTCACCATGATAGCTCATGAAAGGATTTGAAGGGACCTAATCCGCATAGGATCCACATCTAGCTATTAAATTGAAGTCTATGTAATGGGACTTTATGTTGATACTTGTTGCTCTACTTGTAGGATTGAAAGTTTTGTATGACATTACGAGTGTAATGTTCATGATATATCATATTTGATATTTAAGGTGTATAATAATTGATTTACTACCCTTCTATAGGAAAACCTTGGTTTTGATCTTCCAAGTTTAGGGGAGTCAAAACTATTCACTAATTCTCTCATTGACTTTATTGTCTACTTGGTTTTTTGGTTTCATTTTTTACAAACTCTAATGGTGTCGTCAGACTCTGTTGTGGATGTACTCCATAAAACCAATCTTTGGAGGTGTCGTGTTCATGTCATTGGACCTACTTTTGAACTTTGTGTAGCTTGTGGCATGGTTGGTTGTTCCTCATTAATGTCCATCATTTTGTTTCTTGCACACTCTCTACCAATAGGTGTGGTTTCCTCTAATTTGTCTTGCTTCGAAGAACACTTAACTTCACAATTTGTTTCTTTTGTAGTTTAGGGTTTAAGGTTTATGTTTTTTCACCATCAAAATTATCAGATGATGACATATCATAACTATGAGTTTGAGATTTTGAATTCAAATGAAAAATAAACAAACTTGTCCATTGATGGTGAATGGTAACATTCAATTTTGTAGAATGGTGTTTTGATCAAATCCCACATAAAAACAATTCATCATATTTGAAAAAACATTTATTAATATATATGGCACTTTGTATTCAAAACATCACTTAAAGAACACACCTTACATTATTGCATCATCATATGGTATACATGGTAGTATTGATTGAGTTTGATCTACATTTGCAAGCACATCAATATCATGCATACTATGGTTCCCATAACCATAAAGTTTATAATTTGAGCAAAAACAAGATATTACAAACTAAGATGTTCTTTTGATTTTGTTAATGCAATGATTGTGTTCCTAGAATTTTTATTTAATACTTGATATATCCGTGATTTATCTTCATTGATGTTATATAAATAACTTGTACATATGTATGTTTTTGAATTAGGTTCTATTTCAATTTGAAAATATACAAAGTTTGTTGTTTTGACAATTTGTTTGAAAAATGTTTAAGTTGTTTTTAAAAACATAATCCTTCATATCAAAAACAAGAAATTATGGAAACATCTTGAATTTGTTTATTATAAATGTTAATGTATGTTCAATTATGTGTGTGTTCACTTATATCAACACAATGTTTCACTTTATTTGATTGAACATGATGTTCCACTTGAATTGGTTGTTTGATTTTTTCTAAAATACATTTAATCATATGATTGATTAAGATGATGAATTAATTTTGTCATTTGTAAAATATTCATGCAATTTGTGTGTGTGTGTATTTCATATGATTCAAAATTGGTGATTTAAAAAAAAAATTGAAAATATTTCAATGACTTTGGATTTTTTGCACAATAAATTAGATTTGGACAAGTTTTTAATAAGTAAAAAATACTATTGTCACAATTACCCAATCGGATTTTTATTTTATATTTTGGCATGACATTAAAATCAATGATTGGATGATAATGTTCCACTAAAATAGTCCAGTGGTTCAAAATGTTGAGAGCTACAAGCTATATATGTGGGGATAAATTGAAAGTCCATTCCACATTGAGACATTACGTGTTTTGATATTCTATTCCAAATGGTTCAAAATGTTGAAAGCTACAAGCTATATATGTGGGGATAGATTGAAAGTCCATTCCACATTGAGACATTATGTGTTTTGATATTCTATTCCAAATGGTTCAAAATATTGAAAGTTACAAGCTATATATGTGGGGATAGATTGAAAGTCCATTCCACATTGACACATTACGTGTTTTAATATTCTATTCCAAATGGTTCAAAATGTTGAAAGCTATAAGCTATATATGTGGGGATAGATTGAACGTCCATTCCACATTGAAACATTATGTGTTTTGATATTCTATTCCAATGTAAATTGGACTTTGTAGATATTCAATTGTGTAGAAAATTATAGTGAAATCTCCTCCACAAACATCCCCTTGTAACACACTATGCCATTTTTTCACATATTGATGTTCATTTGTGACTATACCTTGATGCAAACTAAACAAAAAACTTGGATTTCATTTTCGAATGCAACATTATTGGGCTTTCTTTGTATTCAATAATAAACATTGACTTAAATGTGTCATACTATTTAGTTTCACTTGATAATTGATTTTTCAATCAATAAAATATGGAATCAAAAAGAAAATTGCCTACTTCATATGTATATGTTGAAATCAAATGAAAGCCATATGAATGTAATACATGTTCAAATGATGAATCAACAAGATTTGATGTGAATGTTTCCATTATTATGAACTTTAATTAAATGTATGCACATAGACATAATCACTCATAGAAACAACATGTGCACACAAATGGCACACAAAATATTTATACACACCCACACATTCAAAAAAAGAAAAAATCAATGATTCCTTGGAAATGAAAAACAATTCAATGTAAAATTACTTTTTTAATTGAAAATTACTTGCATTTTAAAACCACTTGCATTTGAAAATTACTTTCAGAAAAAATTGTTTTGAAGTTAAATTTTTTTGGACATTTGATGTAAACTAAAGTATGAAAACTTTCCTTTTCCATGTATGAAGAAATGAAAAATGGTTATATAATAAAGGTTATTCAAGCCAAGAATGTTATAAAGGGAGTTTTCACATATATGGAATTGTTTATAAGAAAGACAAATATAAAAAGGTCAAACAAAAAACTATAAAAAACATTAAGTGTTTAAGATGGTTTTTGTGTCGAATTTGATTTCAATTCATCAAAGTCAAGCTTGTGTTTCATATTATAATGTACATCATCACTAGGAACAATTACCAAAATAAGAACCAAATCTTCACCATGTAAACTAGCTTCTACTTGTGAGATAAATTGTTGAATGTTTTCCTTAATACCAACAAGGGTGGATGTGGGCAAAAATTATAATTCACCACAAATGTGAATTGAAATGAAGATTTGAACTTGTTTAAGATGAATCAAATTTAGGAATGCAAACTTTGTCATATGCACAATTACTTCAACCCATTTGCCTTCAATAGTTAACAATATGGTTTCATCATTGGTTGCAATGGAACCACAAAGCAGGCTTGATTTTTTTAACTTTGATTTTGAATGATAAGCATTATAATTTTGCTATGGGTGTGCCATCTAAAGATTTAGAAAACCTCTTTAAAGTGTAAAGACAATAGAGCAATGCAAAAAGATCTTAAGTTCCAAAAAAATATTGTTTTTACATGCCTAAACCAAAAACTAACCCCCTTGACTTCCAAATGATAAATTATCAAAATTGGTCAAGGAATCTTGTTCATTTCTTGCCTAATTTCAACAATTTTGCAACTTTGGATTCACCATGTGGAAGGCTACACAATCTTTTTGGACTTTAGAAACAATGGAGAAAAGTCTAAAAGATTTATAAAACCTTATCTTTAAGTGTTTATGATAAATTTGGTTTTTCAAATGTGTTTAAAATCCTTGTGTTTCTGTTTTTAAAAACATAGTCTTGATATTTTATTTATATCCTTTGCCCAAAAATTCTCATCAACTATATAAAGAGAAACTTTCCCTTATTAGTTTCACGATAGACTATTATTTATGTAATATTTCCTATACTTGTCATTTTAACTTTTTAATAGAAATGATGTCAGTAGTAACATGGAAAAATCACTTAATGATTATCATTATTTTTTAATTTTTTTGGGGTTGATTAAAAATCACCTAGAAGCTACCAAATAATTTACCATAAAGTTTAGGTGGAAAAACACTTAACAACTACAAAGTGAGTTTTCAAAAAAATTCTAGGTTGAATGAAATCATCTAGGTGTCACCATGCATTTTTCCATTGGTGGCCAAACTAGGTTCATAAACACCTAATGGTCACTTAATAATGTTTATCCACTTGAACCAAAAAAAGAAAAAAATTTGAAAAACAACTAGTTCATAGGCCTTTTTGACCTTTTTTTTTGTTCCATGGGTCAAGTGAAAAAAATCATTTAATGGACACTAGTGTTTTTCCAACTTTTTTATTAATCTCAAGTTGGATGAGAAACTCACCTAATGGCCACTAGGCATTTTTCCCCCAAACTTTGTGGGAAATCACATGGTGGGCACCAAATGTTTTTCCCCCAACCCTTGTGGGAAATCACTTGAAGGCCATTGAACGTTGAAAAATCATCTAATGGTCATTAAATTATTAATTTTGGATCAAATGAAATTTTTTTGGTAGCCACCTTGTGTTTTTTCATTGGACCTTAGTGGGAAAATTACTTGGTGGCCACCAAGTGTTTTTTTCATTAGAGATGAAAAAAATTGAAAATTAATTCTTGATGGAAATGATTTTGAAAGGACTTTACCTCTCTTAATGCAAGTTGAATATTTGATAATTTGTTGTGTAATTGATGAAAATGAGTTCAAATAATTTCATCAATCACTTGAGTGTAACATTGTGCCTTCAAATATCAATCTCCTTTGGATGTTGTTGCCACATTCTTAACCCTAAACCCTTACACATTGTCATCCATTGTACTTTTAAAAATTACTCATACTCCATTCTAAAATAATTGCCCATCATAAAGTTCATTTTGCTCAAATTCACCCTTTCCATTTGGAATCATCAATTATTTTTCACCCTTTTTAACCTCTTCTCCCCTCACATCAATAATATGACAACAATGGTAATAAAATTTTGATTACAAATAGAGCTTTTTAATTCCTTAATAAAATCCATGTGGAAAACATGATAACCACTTCAAGTTTAAATCCAAGAATTGATGACATAGTGGTTATTGATTCAATTGCAATTACAACATACATGTCATCTTTTTTGAAACCCCTTTTGGATTCCAATGTTTTTGACATTTTTGTAAAAGTTGTTGATGCATTTATATATGAAGTGATTTTACCCTCAAAATGATTGTGATTATAGTTTCCATACCTATTAATCACCTTTTTTTTTAATACAACATATTTAATTACAAAATCCAAATCATCCTTTAGCTTTTTTCATTGCAATAGTAGACATTATGCAAAAAGACATTATGCAAAAAAAATAAAAAGTAAAAACCAAAATGAATTTGACAACAAACAAGTGAGGCAACACAACAAATGCATTTAGCAAAACACACATTTGTAAAGAAAATAAAAAGCAAAAATGAAGCGTAGGCCAAACACAATGTGCATTGTAATGAAAAAAGAAAGACCACAAACACACAATGTTATCTAAAGTTTGGGACAAAAAACCTAAACCCTAATTTTTTACTATTTTTTTTATATCTTAATTAATTTTGATTATATTTGACTTTAATTTAACTTTAAACGATCTTATTCATGATTTGACAATTGAAGAATGGTATGATAATGAGCAAGATATCAATAACCCATCTCATCCCACAAGTTTTAACTATGCACCCCATGGTTCACACACAAACCCTAAATCCTTTACTATTACATAATCCTTCAATTGAAGTTCCAAAACATTTCAATCCCAAGACTTGGCTGGAACACATAACCCCTAAACTTTTTACTATTGTTTCAACTTTTAAAAATTATTCTTTTGATTTTTACTTTCACCAAATATATTAAATATTTGGTTACACATCAATTTTGTGATCACATCTACATTTAGGTCACACAAAACAGTTAAAATTTTAGTTGTTTTCCACTTTCAATTATACGTATCAAGTGTTTGATTGCAAGCAATATATTGTTTGTTTGATTTTTCTACTCCAAATTGGGGGTATTTTTGTTGGTGAAATTTCACAATGTTTGGCACCAAAGAAAAAACAACTACATGTTGTACAAAATATTGATTTTGGAAAAACAAATTGAAACTCACCATATTCTAAAAAGAAAAAAAAAAACTAAAATCGCCATATTTTGGACCATAGTGAAGTTTCCCCAAAAAAATCTCCATTTGGGGAAGGTTTTGCATGTTGTGTATCAAATGTCTTTTTAAATGTATGTTAAACATTATTGTGACTACTTTTATCATAAATTAAGTATATGTTATTGCATTATATACATTTTTTTATGAATTCATACGTATGAGAGAGAAGAAGTAGTGATCAATGTTTTTCTAGTGGGCCCAATTAATTTTGCCCAACCTCAAAAATGGAAAAAAAAGGGAAGAAAGGAAGAAAAAAGTGGGGGTGTTGCCCAATATTGATTTGGGAAAAAAATTTAAAACCCAAAAAAAGGGCTGAAAATTTATTGAATGTTCACTATATATATATAGAACAAAACTTAAGGTTATATCCATTTAAATAATGAGAAATGAAAATAAATCTTTGAGTTGTTATTAGATATGTTGATGTTATATAAAAATGTCAAGTTCAAGCCCCACCCTTCAGAAATAGTCAAACCCTCCCCACCCCTCCCAAAAAAACACCTTTGGAAATGCAGAATCCCCATGCTCCACATCACCTCATCTCACCTGAACCCAATTTTTTAAGAACCCCCTCCACCCCCACCCAAGAAACAATTCATCAGAAAGAAAAAAAAGAAAAACCATTCAACCCTTTATCTAAAAATTCCTTTGGAAAGGGGGAAAAAAAACCCAGCCCTTCTTTTTCTCTTTTCCTAAATTTCCACTTAATAACCTTACCCTACCCCCACTTCACTCTACTTGACCCCACCGAACTTTAAAAACAGAAAACTTACACCTAAACCTGCAATTATATGAGTCTATTACGGCTACTTTTTGTAATTTTCTGCCCCTTTACCGCCTTGCAAGAAGTTCCCCCAATGTCTCCATAAGTCAAAGCCAAGAAACTCTAGCACAAAAGCAACTCCATTGTTGGCCAACAATTCAATAGCATAGAGTTAAATTTAAAATTTGGATGAGATTTTATACAAAATAGGAGCAAATGGCATGCGCATCTAAGCACATGTCCCATTTGTGTAAATTCGTT
>Ga0116228_10006877_pt1 | contig 10164 bp, 12 predicted proteins | sample S1TSphfallax_2_FD_89694 | JGI IMG/M metagenome (GOLD analysis project Ga0116228, IMG submission 89694) | Host-associated microbial communities from peat moss isolated from Minnesota, USA - S1T2_Fc - Sphagnum fallax MG | ecosystem: Host-associated > Plants > Peat moss > Unclassified | place... | reverse complement strand
TTTTTTTATCTACCACTTTGTGGCCCTAACTTGGCCCCAAGGCAGAAAAAAGATACCTATCAACTTGGGAGCCCAATTTGGTGAAATCCACACCATTGGATCAAAACAAACCTTACACTAAATCTTATATCTTTCTTCTTTTTCATTTTATGTTTTATATTGTTGTTTTTTTAGTCGAGTTTTGATGCTTGATGGTGAATGATGGAAGGAGTTTATAATTTTGCTACTTGATATATGGAAGATTTTGGAAGGTTATTATATGAAAAAGGTGGTTCAAATGTAACTTGAAAAAAAAGCAAAGATGAGAAAAGAAAGATACCACGGAAAAAAGAACAAAAGCATATGAAAGAGGTTGAAGCCTTGGTTTTTACTTTTTGACCTTAATGGCTTTACACATGAACTCATTGACACCCAAAAATAATAATGTTTAATTACTAACTTGAGGCCAAACAATGAGCCAAATGCTCAAATTTCCCGTTATTGGCCTCAAGATGTTTTAGCCTAGACTTTTAGTCTAAAATGGGTTTTAATTTCAGGGTTCATTGGAGAAAGGAAAACATCAATATGCAACTTATTGGGTGCCTATTCTTAGTCTTGCACCCAAATTTGCCATGGCACCCATGCGCCTTCGCCTCCATTTTCGCTCTTTGTTAAACACCTAAACTACTTGTTGCTGAGCTCATGCATTCAAATTTGTCTTGTAACCTAGGGTTAACCTCAACCTCTACGGGACTCAACTTACTAAGGATTTCTCAAGTCGTGCATAGCCTTGTCACTCAGGATTACCATCTCATGTCTCTTAGCCTAATTGCAGACCTGTGTTTAGTTTAAGGACGTAGCATGTTGAGGACATCTTCTTGGGCCCCATCCTCAAGCTTTCACTTGTCGGCACATGTACAACTCATGAATGTTATCAAACCAAGAATCGAACTTAGCCCATCATTTAGATTCATAACTCAAGTTGCCATGAAGGTTGCCCTATTATGGTTTTAATATGGGCCCTAATTAAACGAATCCCCTTCACTTGAAGGTTCTACCAAAATGACATGTCACTCTCCCCCACTTTAGAAATGTCAACATCCTCATCAATATTATTTATGATTTATGAGTGACCACCCTTGGGTAATTTTATCGCCTCTTTCCTTTTGATCCCATGGTGGAATTAACTTCTTTTCAATCAAACGAAACCATTCATACTATGTATTTGTAACCTTAGTGTAGGATGTATTATTGAATGTGTCTTTTGTTTTCACCCAATGCGCTCATTTTGGTGTCTTCCCGAAATTTCCCCTTGCGACCATCTTTTTTTTCTTTGGAGTTCACTTAAAATCGATCTTAAAAGTTTTAATCATCATAGTAAACAAAGGTTGCAAACAAGCCAACAAATAATGTCAAACCAAGTTCTATAATCCAAATCCCCATTACCTAGATTGGTGGGACACAATTTGTGAGTTCATGAACATGAAGTTTGATTTTTACACTTAGATATGTGCCTTTCTATTTACACACACCACCACCCCAATCTTGCTTGACCAACCCTTAAATTTTTTTAATTTGGGTCTAACTCCAAATCCATTTCCGTTGGTTGCGACCTCATTGCTTTCTTTAATTGTTTCCTCTACCACAAATTTTAATATTTTCACTATCAACCACACTCACAAAAACCCTTAACCCACTTTAGATTAATGAGGTTAATCTTTTAGTTATTCTACCCCACTTTAGAAGGGGTTGATGCCTTCATCAACATTCAAGCCATTTGTAAGTGCGTTTTTCTTTTTCTTTCGAATTTTTTTTCACTCCAAGTTCATGACCCGTCTCCTATTCAAACTTGTTCACCATCTCCTAGAGGTGGTCTAGATGAGTAAACTTCATCCATACTACCTCCTTATGATGGCAGCCTTTGTACTTCATCATATATTCTTTACCCATGAGGTGTGTTTACTTTGTGTGAAATATGATTTTAATTTTGATTACCAACCTATGTTCAATGGCATCCACTTCTAGTTGCACCTTTTTCTTCCAATTCAATTTTTGTTCATCACTAAAAACAATTTTAGGGTCAAGACATGAAAGGTTGGATGTGCCACAAAATTAGTTGGGATCTTTAAGATATACACATTGAGGTGCAACTTATGTAATATTTCATAAAGCTTTGCATATGTGGTAAGGAAATGTGGGACCATGCCATCATGCATTTTAAAGTCCTAAATGTTCAACCACACGCGTTGCCCAACTTCAAACTCCACATGCTTTCATGTTTTATGGGCATGTTTTTCATAATATTTTTTAGCTTGCTCAAAGAATATTGGCTTGGGCATATAACTCTTCACACCCCTTGATCATCTCCACAACTTCCTTGGATTAATCATTTCATCCCATGGGAATGGTTAAGTCCATTGGCTTCCTAGCTTCTTTTCCCAATGCTAATTCAAATGGAGACATCTTTGTCACCGAATGCATGTTATGGTGTTGTAACAAAACTCCACTAGGCTTAAATGTTTGCCCCAATCCCTTGAATTGGCGCTCACATAGTTTATAAGGTATTGGTTCAATACCCCCATTGACCCTTTTTTGTTTGACCATTAGTTTGTGAATGAAATGTTGTACCCACCTTTCGGAACAAATGCTTTTAAAAGCTTGTCATAAACTTAGTGTTTCTATCATTTACAATGAAAATTTGAGGTATTCCATGGTGCCTAACTCACATGTCAAAAAACAACTTCATTGAATTAAACATTGTTGTGATAATTTTTGTTGGAACCATTTTCACCAACTTAGAAAATTAATTAATAACTACCAAAATGGCGTCCATTCCATTCCATTTGAAAAGTTACATCATGAAGTTCATGGAAACATTTTCCCATGGCTCATTCAGGATTGGTAAAGGCATGTATAGTCCATACTTCTTTTTATAAATGGACTTCATGTTTTGGCACTTCACATAGGTGCTCACAAAATGCTCTACATCCTCTTTCATTTTAGGCCATAGAATCTCTTCCCTATTGGCACATAGATTTGAGACTACTTCCATTTTAGCAATCCTTCTTTTATGGTGATGTTTTTCACCTTTCTCCACTTCCATAATTCCTTGCAATATCTTTGTGCAAGGGGATCTTGCACATAAGCCTCCCTTGTCCTCCTTTCAAAATTATTTTCCCTTTGGAAGATGGCCCTTAATGCTTGAATCTTGGTTGAGGGTTTTTCCACTTGAAATTCCTCCTACTCAACGCATCCAAAACTACATTGTTTCACCTTGGTTTGTGAATTAACTCCGCATCTAACAATACCAAAGTATCATGCCATCTCAAGTATTTTGCCAAGGCCCTTGGTTGAGTTTCAAAATATTTTAAAGAAATGTTGTACATGAAGACTTTAATCTTATGCATCCCCAAATAATGTTGCCATGCCTTAAAGTAATAGATAATTATATACAACTTTTTAAATGAATTAGCCATTGTAATTGTGCTTTGAAAAGCTTCTTGCTCTCGAAAGCAATTAGATGTCCTTCTTGCATGAGGATGAGGACCCTTCTAATAGTGAAGTCACTCGCATTTGTGTGAACTTCGAACGAATTGGTGAAATCAAGGAACTTCAACACAAGGGTTGACAAAAATTTCTCTTCCAAATCCCAATTGCCCGCTATTGTTCGTCTTTCCATTCAAAAAACAACTCCTTTTTTAGAAGGTCCGAATGTGGTTTCACCATCGGTGAAAACAATTTTATGAATTTTCAATAAAAGTTGGCCAAGCCTAGGAAGGATCGAATTCCTTTGACTATGATTAGCCTTTTCCAATTTCTTAGGGTCTGGCCTCACCCCTTCTTTTGATAGGATATGCTCCAAGAAATCCATTTCTTCCTGGGCAAATTCACTTTTCGCCCTAATGGTAATGAGATTATTTTTTTAGAGCTTATTCAAAACATATTCCAAGTGTTCCATGTGTGTTTTCACCATCTTGGAATACAACAAGATGTCATCAATGTAAATGGTAATAAACTCATCCAACTTTTCATGGAAGATTGAGTTCATGAGGGTTGTGAATGTCAACGGGACATTACACAACCCACATGGCATCACTGGGAACTCATATATACAAACCATACTTAGTTTTCATAAATGTTTTTTCAACATCCTCATCCACGATGCAAATTTGACAATACCCCAATTTGAGATAAATTTGGCTAAAGTACTTGGCCTCATTGAATTGATCCAACAAATTTTCAATGTGAAGCAGAGGATAATTGTTCTTAATGGTTATTTTGTTCAAGGCACAATTTGTTAGGCCCACCCCAATGAATTCTCGAATGTTTTTGGGTACTTTATTAAAAATTGATACATATTTGAACACCTCAAGTCTACTTGTTGTTAGTGACAAATAGTCATTTCAAACCATGGGAAAAATAGTTATGCAAATAACCTAATACTTCCTCTTAAACAAAATAAATGACTTGCAATGAAAGGTTCTACAACATCTCCAAAGGTGACAAACAAATCAACACTTGTGGAAAAAATAATTTTAACAAAACTTAATAAATATTACTTGAGTGAAAACAAGACTTTCTTTCATTACAAGAACTTCAGAATGCAAAAATTACATCAAAAACAAGGATTAGAGTAAAAACCCTTTGAACCTCCCCAAAGGAAAACTTCAAGCATGTAAAAAAATAGTGGGGGTCCTAAAAAGAATTGAAAATCTATAGAAATCCTCTTAAACTCCAAGTTACCCAACCTTATCCTACATTTAGAATTTAGAATTGAAGTAAGAAGTGACAACTAATTTATTCGTTCTATAATAAACTTCCCAAAATCGGTTATGTATAGATTTCAATTCTATCTTAAAATCAGTTCTAACATAAAATCAATTCTTATCTCAAAATCACTAAAGTTTGATTTTTGATTCCAAAACATAAATTCCTCAATATTGGCCTAGAAAACTTTTTGGCTTTAATGATGGTAGTCAATACACATCCTCAACTTGCCATCCTTTTTATCAATAAACAAGACCAATGCCCCATAGGGCAATTTGATTTATCGAATATACCGCTAACTGAAAATGTTGTTGATCAATTTTTTTTTGAACTTTTCTAATTCTTCATTTGCAAAGTCATGAAGGAATTAGTTGCTTGTGAATCCAAGAAACAACACACCAACTCATTATTCATCTTACATTTAAACTTTAACAAATTGAAGGCTTTGCTTTTGTGGGCCCCTATTTTGGCCATGAAACCCCCTTGGAAAATCATCTTGGGAAATGCAATCACTTACTACAGGTGGCTTGGGACAGTCCTTCACCAAATGCATGTGATTATCATTGTAAAAACACTTAAGCTTTGTCAAATCTTGTTTGGCCTTTTACACTATTAACTCCTTGCTCAATAACTTATACTTGTCGTCATGAGGCCCCAACTTACCTTGGCCCCACTTGTGTATGTTTTGACCTTTGCTTCCACTCCTTGGGCTAGCATGCTACTTTTGGGTGACCTCATTTCCAGTTTCACCCTTGGGCCACAAAAGGCCTTCATCCTCCACACCTTCCACCATTTTCATTAAGCCTTGGCAAATATTTGAAATGTCCTTAAATAAACAATTTTTTGAACCCAAGGTTTTAGCTCACATAAGAAGACCAACTTCTTGGTGAATTCATTTAAAAAAGGAATAAGCATTAACATTCAATTGAAGTCTTGCACATAGCAGGCCAAGGAGCCCACTCCATCTCCTTGGGTAAGCTCCAAGAACTCCATCCCATCCTCGAACACCAAGTGGTGTGGCATGCACCATTCAATCAGCCATAGTTTGAATTCCTCCCATGCGATGACTTCAAACAGGTTGAATATCTCTTGTTTTTGAGACATCCCTTAGCCCCATACATGTTCCTTGAAGAAAGAATTCACTCGTTATCCATTTCAAGGTGTTGGGTTTTCAAATATGCTTCCATTTGGTGCAACCATGGTCACACTTTCTTCGTCTTCATCTCCTTCCCTATGAAAAAGTATGGCAACCTTGCCTTTATGGCGTCGTTGAAAGAACCCCACTTGGAGCAGCACCTACAACACCCAAACCATTTGCAATTTGGCCCATGATTTTTGCAATCTCATTATGTTGTGTCATGGGTTTAACATGTTGCACCATGAAGATCCAAAAGGTGTCAAGGACAGTGAAAAGTTCTTTGGAAAACTTTGTTTGTCCCTTTGTGGTTTATTTCCTTTTCTTATGCCTTGAAAGCTTTGTCCATTGTAGGACATTCTGGGGCCTATTTGCCCCATTTTCCCCTTATGGGTTCATCCAATGGAACCAACAAAACATTGCCCCATCATTGAACTCTTCAAAGGAGTGCAAGGCCACATGCATCAGTGGCTCTTCACTTGGGTCAAGAATTTATTCATTTCTTTTTACTCTTCTTGGGAGCCATGCGAGGCTTCTTTACTAGTGAAACCATGTTTGCCTCAGTTTTTCCCTTGTTTTGGGCAATGGGGGAAGGAGTCTTTTTTTGGACTAGAACTTTGCTCAACCTAGCCCCATATTTCCCCTTCTTTTTCTTACTGTTATGAAGAGGGGCCATCTCAACTTCCTCCTCCAACAACTCCCTTAAGCTCTAGGCTTCATCTTTGAATCTCCTTCCACCATGGCTTTGCTTATGGCGGCCAGTTCCTTAAAGGCTAATTTTTTTTTCCTTTTCATTTTTAGTCTTCTACTTCCTCTTTGCTTTAAATTCATTGCTATCGCCACTTTGTTTGTTGTTAGTTGTTTTAAGGCCATTTGATTTTTAAAATCACCTTCAAATGCTTTAGAATTTTCCCAAGATTGAAGGAGTTGGCTTTTATACTTATTCATGCACTCGAATTTGCCTTGGTGCCCATGTCCTCACCTTCATTTTCCTCCTTACTAAACACATAAACTACTTACACATGACAAACTTCGCATTGGTGAGTTTTGGCATTTAGACTCATCTCATAACTTAAGGCTAACCATGACTTCTAGACAAGTGGAACTTGACCCACTATAAACTTTCGAAGTGGGGCAAGGCCTTGGTGCCCAAGATTACCATTTCCTATCTTTTGGCCTAACCGTAGATTTGAATTTAGTTCAAGGACTTTGTGCATCAAAGACATCTCTTTAGGCCCCATTTTCAAACCCTCATTCGTCAACACTTATATGATTCATGAATGTTGTAAAACCAAGGGTCAAATTTAGCCCAACACTTAGATTAGCAACCCAAGCCACCACAAGTGTCGCCTCATAGTGGTCCAAACTTGGGCCCCAACTAGGTGAATTCTCTCACTTGAGGATTTGCCCATAAAGGCATGTCATTTAATTTTATTAATTGTAGTAGTTGTGAACTACATCCTAAGAAAATTATTTATAAAATTATTTAAAACTTCAAAGTGGGACCCAATGTTGGATAACTACATGGTGTGGGGTCGTTTTCACTTTTTTTTAGAATTATTGATTCTAGTAATTGTGGGTGTATATGAAAATTGAATCAGTTCCTATTAATATATAATAATAAGGGGTCTAAAAGAACCAACTTGGGTATGATGAATTTTTAAAAACTAATTGGTTTCAATGGCAACAATTTTCACAAACTTGAAAATAATCAATTTTCTTAATTAATTTTCACAACCTAGATATCAAAATCTTAAATTAAAATTTTAAAAAATTGTACTTCGAAATATTGGAAAAAATAAATCTAAATTTATTTATTTTTAGTTATGAAAATGTTTATATATCCACAATTTCATCTTTTTCAAAAGATCCTTCAAATTATTCTAACTCTTCTTCCAAATCTACATCTATCCCAATGAGTTTTATCAAGCTAGAATGGGATTTATAATCAATTCTAGCGTCACTGGGCCAAGTTTTTTGTTCACAAAAATTCATTTATCTAATTTAACTATAAATACCATTTTTTAAACTAATAAGTATCCCAACTAAAAAGAATATCCTTTCAATCTCAATTTGTGAACTTGAATCTCAAGCAAGAAATCCAACTATGGGAAACATAACTTCATGCTTCTCCCACCATTCAAGAGGGCAAGTAATTTCATTAGCATCCACCTGATAATGCTTAAAAATAAGAATTATATTTTGACAATATTTTTTGATGGTTCATTTGTTTTTATTGTCATTTCAAAGATATCCAAATTACAATTTGCATCCATTATTTGTTCAACAAATTCACTTTCAAATTTGACCATTTGATGCAAATGATGATAGCATTTCACAAGCATAGGATGTAAAGACCTTTCATCATATTCCTCAAAACTGTTATTTGTTGTCCACAACCAATAAAAGAAGGTCCATTAAATGAAGGTTTTTAAATCTTGGATGCAACATCAAAGATAACATATTATGGGATCTTTATTTTTGACATTTTTTTAAGAATGAAAGAAAATAATCTAACACAATACATATGTATTTTTTGATGTTGGAAACTAAACAAGTCAACTCAAGAGCCACATTAAAATCCTTTTCCATTAGGGTTTGAAAAGAAGGTGCATGTTCAAGTTTTATTTTTAATTTCAAAGTAATGGATATGGTAAAATAAAGTGTATCATCTAACAACCAATGACCCCTAAATTGATTTAAAACACAAGCAATTACAACTGGGGATAAATATTTAACAATAATTTGGCAACAAATGTGGTTGAAAGTAAAAGCTTAAGCTGATGTATGTTCCACATCCACCATCCCACACCATACCACACTTGCACAAAACAGGAAAGTGGGGAAATACATTTTGTTCATTGATGACACTGAAAACATGAGCAACAATAGCATGATGACGTTAAACAACCATGATTATGAAAAAAGGAATAGCAATTGTGATGGCACAAGGTGAGCATGACCACAAAGGTAGCAATAGTAGCAACGATGGCATTAGGCAACCATGACCATGAAAGAAGCAATAGTAATAATGATGGCACTAAACAACCATGATCATGAAGTAAACAACAACATGGATGGTGCCAAGTGGCCATGGCCATGAAGGAAATAACAATAGTAATGATGGTGCCATGCAACCATGACCACAAAGGAAAAGCAAGCAACATGGATGGCGACATTTGACCACAACCACAAAATAAGAAGCAATAACATTGTTGGCACCAAGGAACCATGACCATGAAGGAAACATGACCAACAATAGCAATGGTGGCAAGCAACCATGACCACAAAGGAAGCACAATTGGCAACAACAATGACACCAAGTAACCACAACCCCAAAGGAAGCACCAATAGCAACCATGGCACAAAGCAACCATGACCACGAAAAAACACGAACAACAACAACAATAAACCTGAAAGCAAAACAAACTTGAAGCTCTAAATTCTCTCACAAAAGTCACAAGCAACTCTAAACAACCAGTTAGACAAAACTGAAACTCGGTCTGATTTTTTAAACTGAAATCAAGATTTTGATTCTTTTAAACGCTGGACCCAAAACCTCTCTAATTTATTTTCTAGAACCTGAATCTGAGGTTCTTCAGAAAAGTCACAAACTGCCTAACACCAGTTTGAAGGACCTCATCTGCAATAGAAAAGTTCCAAAACATAATGATAGATACGCTTCCTTTTGGCCTAGCTATTCAATTTTGTGCAAAAGTGTGGTGAGCTATTGGGAACATCTTGAGAAATACATCATGGACTTGGGAACATATTGGAAATGCATTAAGAATGTGGTGTCACCACATTGAGAACTTGATGTGAACACATGATTGACAACTTTATGTACACTTGGTGAAAAGACATTGGGAACATCGAAATGTAGAATATCTTCAAAACCCCCCTTCCATCCCAAAAGGGAAAAAAACTTGGGCTTCATGGTGCATGCTGCATCACCTCATTACTAGAGCAGAAACAAATTTCTAAACAGTACAATAGGTATGATAGAATGAGCACTTTTTGCCAAATATTTATTTATATTAAAAACTGAGGTTTGAGAATTTCAATTTTAATTTTCCCAAATTTCAACAGTTGAGGAATAAGAACACAAAGTGCATCTTATGTTGCAATGGCTGAGGCAATAATTAAATTTTACCAAGTTTGACAAATATCAATAAAATTTTCTCTTTTCTTCAGCTGGACCTTTTGCAAATTATTTTGAGCTGAACATCAGTAGTAGATACTGTATGTCACCCATTTTTGTCTAGACTTAATGGACCCCCCAC
>Ga0116228_10006876_pt1 | contig 10166 bp, 7 predicted proteins | sample S1TSphfallax_2_FD_89694 | JGI IMG/M metagenome (GOLD analysis project Ga0116228, IMG submission 89694) | Host-associated microbial communities from peat moss isolated from Minnesota, USA - S1T2_Fc - Sphagnum fallax MG | ecosystem: Host-associated > Plants > Peat moss > Unclassified | place: USA... | reverse complement strand
GGTATAACAAACTATGAATCTATGAATGTAACAAACCATTCCAAATCCTTGAATCTCAAAATGGATCAAACTATGAATTTAATAAATCTTGAATGGATTGCAACTCCAATTCAAGTCATTAAACTATGAATTTACAAACTTGTGAAGATATCATGATGTGAATCAGAGGCTCCAAGTCAAGTTAATGACTCAAAACAAAAGAACATATCAAAAGACCCAAAAAATAAATTGCCTTGTATATTGCATTTGTTGCCAAACCAAGATATTTGAATTTTGGATTGGACTTGAAATCAACTAAAAAATTAATGGTTATTTAGTAGTTTTATAGATGGTTAAAGCATGGCTAGAAGTCATGTTAATGTCAAAGACCGATGAATTGCTTCTAATTGCATTTGTGCTTAGGAAGCTTATAATCAAACATTTGATTCCAAAGGTCATCATCAATATTGCATGTAATTGATTTTTCAACCTAAAGCATGACTTCCTTTTAGTCAACATCATTAATAGTAAAAACTCTTGATGTTGAAACAAGACCTGCAATAACACAAACTTTCAACATGAAAACAACACCAACAATAATAAAAACTTTCAACTTTAAGGCAAGAAATTTAATGACAACATCAATAATTCTTAAGCTATTATTGGTAGGAACAATTGCATTAGAAGGCGCCATATCAAGATCTTCAACAAAAACCTCTTAAAAAAAAACTAAAAAAAAGAACTAAAGAAAATATTTGCTCATTCTTGCATGAATAAAAACAATGGATCAACACTAGAAACTAATTTCTTATGGCCAAGAAAAATTGAATCAACAAAAGTCAAATCACATCATTGTCTTCAACATCAATGTCTTGCATGGCAAAAAAACAATTAAAATCCAATAGTTGGAAAAAAAACAAAAACATGAAGACCAAAAGTCAAGAATTAAAAAATAAAACTTGCCTTTGTCTCCTCAAATGCTTCCTTTTCCTTATTGAAAGCTTCATCATGATAAAGGAGATAAGTGATCTTCAATTCACTATTATTGATACATTACGAAGCTTTGTTTCGCAAGTGTTTGTTGATTTGATTGTCCTTGCAAACAAAAAAATGCAACACAAAAGTTTAAAAACAAATGAAAACACTTGAACTAAAAAAAAACAAAGATAAGGAAACCCAAAAGAAAACATAAACTCAAATCCAAAACAAAAGGAAGGAATAATAATAAAAATGGAAAATTGGATGTTTCATATGAAATTGAATTTCAATGACTTATCACCTCCATAATGTGCTCTTGTCAAACAAGAGCTTCCTCCATTTGTGTAATCCCCACCCTCTTCTATTCTTTTTAATAGGACTTTTTCTTAAAGAAGGAAAATCAAATGTTAAGGTATCAAAAATTAACTAAAGCTAGTTGTGACCAATAAAGAAGTAGTAAACTATACTTCATCACTTTTTCTCCATATAGGTTTGGGGTGTAGGAAAAGAGGGTGAGGACTTGGTTTTTCAAGTTGGGTAGTAAGCTATCATGTGGGCAATTTTTTTGAAAATGGAAATGACATCTTACATAGGGCAATCAATAATGGGTCTATGTAGATCAATAGAACATTATGTAACATCAATATGCCAATTAAAAAAAACTCCATGGTGAAACCCAAAATCACCCCAATAGATAAATAAACATTTATAAAAAATAAAAATGAACCTTTTGTAGTTCAACGTAGCTCTTAATAAATAAAATTTTCACACAAAAATACACAAACCTCATATTAAACTGAGTTAACAAATTAGTCAAGAGATAACATCTTTTGTTCTTTTTTAATAAAAAAAATTCCAACTTCTTGATAAAATTCCCAATATTAGCATTAGATGCCCATAGTGTAGCTTCATCATTGACAACCTTGACTCCATGATATTTTGCATCAATATAAATATTAAATAAAACTATGAAAAAATATCTAATTCAAATTAATAACACGTAGATTTTGCCTTTGTTGAATCAACTTGCCAATACCTTTGATCAATGATTAGATGTTGCATTATAATAAAACCCAATTAGAATTAAACCTAATGAACAACATAAAACAACCAAACCACATCATCAAAAAACATGAATAGAAAAAAATAAAAAATAAAAAATAGAAACAAAATAAAAAAGTTGGATCAATGTACACAAGCCCCATGACAAAATCTTCTTGTTAAGACAAATCAACAATAGATTTTCTTTGTGTCATAACCTTGGAGCTTGCACCATTCATCAAAGGCATTTTTAGCTTATGCCTTAATGTGTTTATTAGCCACATTTGTTAACATTGTCCAACTTTGTTTCATCAAAATCAAGAAATTGAGATTTGCAAAATATTAGGAATTCCAAATAATCAAAATCATCAACATTCAAGAAAATTGTAAGATTGTAAAAGTCTACAAATAATATTATCATTTGCTTCAAAAAATTAAGGAGATTGAAAAAACTCAAGTAGTTGTAAGTAAATATTAGATCCATCATTATAGTCTAGACCATAAAATCCCAAACTTGCAAAATTAGAAGAAGGTATAGATGTTGTAATAACATGAGGTGTGGATGGTGTAAACCTTGATTTAAAAGGTGCAAGCAAGATATTTTGTACATACTTGTCACCTTCTTTTCTATTTGAAAACATGAAAAAAATAGTTTAAAAAGTTTTTAACCTTCTTCTAACATTTCCAAAGAAATGAAACTTTTAATGTTTTTCATGGGCATCTTTAGCCACCTTTTAGCTTTTCAAAGTGATTTGTGTCATATCATTTGGACTTGAAAAAGTACCCCAAAAGTATCCCCAATAATTACATCATTTTTTAGGGGTTAGGGATGATTTTTTGCTATGAAAACAAACTTCATTAACCAAAAACAAAATATTAAAATGTTCGTCACATCATTTTGAAGTGTTTTAAAAAACACAAAATACTTGCAAAAGCATTTAACCTAATTTCAAATGCTTGGACTTTATTTTTCAAACTACCACAAATTTTAAGTCAAATTCAAGTACTTGCAAATAGTTTTAAAAACATGATTATAACAATTTACCTTTTGAAATCCATGCAAACAAGAGTCAAAACATAATGTACCCAATTTTATTTTTATTATTCTCATAAAATCATTTACTTGTTAATCCTTTTATTTAGGAACCCCATTATTTTGTTGCTTACATTACTTTTTGTGTATACTTTACTATGCTTTCACCTTAAAAAGCTCAAAAGGCATTGATGGTGTAAACCCTAATCCATAAGCTTTAACATGAATTAATTGGCTAAGTTGAGTAGGGCTTAAATTGGACAAACCTTCAAACAAATCATCAACAAAGAATTTAAAACATTTTTTACAAAATTATTAAAGGTGGATATCTTCTAGCCTAACCAGTTTAGTGGGTATCTTAGTATTTATTTAATTACTAGTGGTAGATGCTATCTATCATCTCCTAGTTTATGAAAGGATGAAGCTACTATAGTTAGTTAATTTCTTGTGAATGAAAGATTGGTTTGTGGTTAACCTAATCAACTAGGGGATTTTTGGGGAAGGATTAAGATAAATGCTTATTTTCTAGGGAAAGATGTGGACCATATGTGTACTAATTAGGAGGGAATGATCATTCTTGAAGTAGCATGGTTGAAGTGGAATAGGAGGAGGTATGGAATTCCAAGATTTTGGGAGAGTTTGGTAGGACTATGTTGTACTTCATTATATAGGATTATATGGAGAATGAAGGTCATGGACCTTGAGTGTATACTTTTAATTTCTTTGTTTTTGCCTTGACTTGAATGTGTGAGTGGAAGTTCAACTTTCCATAAATACTGCAACTTTTTTTATTTTCTATATTACATGTTTTTTATTCTTAGTTTCACTTGGAATAGCATTTTGGAGCTCCTAGAGTATGATGGTGGGTGTAGTAGAAGGTATTTAAAGTTATGGAAAAAGATAACTCTTGGAAGACAAGATGCATAATGGGGAAGGTAACATGAAAGAGTTGTTGTTTTGTAACTTGAAGAATTTTCCTAAGGATTGGAAGGGTGACCTTCCAATCATTCAATCTCTTTTGGAACTTTATATATGTTCATGTTTTCACATATTATAATTTATAAGGATTCGTGGTCTTTGCCCACTTTCTCTAAGTTAAATTATGGAAAAGCTATTTTTTTGGCTGTGGGATCATAGGGAAAAAAACATGTTCTATAATTTGTATTTTCTCCCTTTAGAGCCATACTAAGAGAAAAAGGAAAATAGTGACAATGAATTCACTAATGTAGGTAGGATGACTATAGGATTGTCCTCCCATATTCCAACCCAAAATATATTATTTCAACCTTTTTTTTTTGGTGTGTCTTTTCATACCTTGATTTCATATAGGTATGAATTAGTTTTTTGTATTTCAAAAACTTTTGGTTTGCAATTTTATTTTTATTTATTTATATATCTTAACAAAAGAACATATGTCAATAAGTTGATGGTCCTTTGCAATCAACTTTGTATTTTGTGATTGGAAATTTGTAATATAAGCAAAATGTTCAATCTAGGATCCAAAAAAAAAAACTGTATACAAATTAGGTCAAGTTTGAGAGCTAAAATTTGGATTGTTCATGAAATTGAAATTTCTTAAATTAAAGACATTTGAATTTGAAGTAATTTTTGTCAATGAAAATTCAGCAAAAATAAAAAAATATAAAGAAAAATTGGATTTTAGATTATGTTCACACTTTCAACTAGAAACTATTGGGCCATAACACTCCTCATATCATTGGAGCGCTCTTGATGGTAGGGGTGCAATAGCTTGGTTTCATAATGTTTTGCATTATACTGTAGAAGTTATTGAATATTGAGTGATTTTTTCACTGAAAATTTAAAAATTTAAAAAAAACTGCAAATTCTAAAGGAATTGGGGTGTGCCTTTAGTATTACTAGAAAGATATCAAATTTTAAGATTTAATGGAATTTGTTTCATAAGTTTTGAATTTAAGATGTGGGACATATTGAAAATTGAAATACTTTTGTCACTAGAAATTCAACAAAAATCGAAAATGTCAAGGGAAATTGGGTTTTAAAGAGTCTAGATGTAATGCCAAAAGAGTAGGGAGTAAAATATAACACATCCTCATCATATCAATAAGCATTGAGAACATAATAAATAATTAATGACTTGATTTGCTCATCAACAAGATTATTAGCTTTACTTAAATGTCTTATAATTTTGATTTCTAAGGCACAATTAAAGATTAGATTGTTCCAAGTTCACTCTCACGAGCTATCGTTGTTTTCAATTATAATTCTATCAAACAAGATTTCAATCCCATAACACATTGCATGCTCTAACCATAATTTCCAATTTTGCCAACTTAACATAGGGTAATGAACAGTTACAACATAAAACCCACCCAAAATAGATAGATTAACACTCTGAAAACACCACCAAATACTCACATTTGCTTACAATGTAATAGAAGCTTTTACAAGAAATAATAAGTCTGGCTTCTTCACACCACACAGAAACTCAAAACACACTCAAATATACCAAATCCTAATATACGAAATCACACAAACAAGCTTCATCATGTCCATGTGCCTCTACATTGTAATATTTTAGCAGACCTTTTGACAAACAGTCCTAAATTCCTTGCATAGCAGAATGATCAATAAAGAAGTGAATAATCAATAAAGAACCACTTGTCAAGAACATTTATCTCTTCAACAAGACACATGATTTCCTCCACATCTATATTGCCAACTTCAAAGATCTAGACAAAAAGAGCTTAGTTGAATTAGGACCCCTTTTAAGAAGTCGAAATGCACGCGCTTCACAACAAGTTTCAAAAACATCAAACTATATTTCATAACATTAGAGATCAATAGAGCCATGGCAAACCCATTACCAAATCCAAGCACTTAACAAATTCGGCAAACAAACAAGCTTGAGCTTATACCAAGTATTTTGCCCATCATAACTGAGCATCGTCGCACATAACCACCCAACACCTCTGTTGAATGATGAAAGACAAAAAGTAGCGAACACCTTTGACACAGTTGAGGTAGACAGTTCACACACAAAGCCACCACCTCAGCCCTTAATCCATGTCACACAGACTCTGTTCGCACTTGGGCCCACACTAGAGTATAACACTCCAGGAAAGAATTACATCGATGGTAGGCCCTGTGCCTGTTTTAAGGGACGTCTAGAAAAATGTGACCTCCACCATTTCTTGAAAGATTGTCGCAGCGAGGTCCCGTCCTTTACGAAGACAACGACTTGGTACAGAGCATATGCAATGAAAAGGCCTGCAACGGCCATGGCCACAGGCGGCGCGAAAGGTGCAACGCACACAGCACCCTTGGCGATAATAGGGGCTATCATAAAGGCCTTCGATAAGAGAAGATGAAGGACAGAATGGGTTATCAGTGGAGCATGGACAGCTTGAGTTGCTGAAGTCGTGTGTACACCACCGTTGAGTATCAGGGGAACAGTGGGAACATGGTGCACTGGAACTAGTGAGTTCATGGCGTGCACAGCATGGAGTAACTGTGGACCATGAGCTTGAGCTGCTGTATACCCTTGTACAGCATTTTGTACATCGGCTGGAGTAATGGGAATTCCAGCACAACGTAGAGCTGTATAGAAAGTAGCAACCTGTGTAGCCAAAGTAGAATGAGCTACGACAGCGGCCCCGGCAGCGGCGACGCCAATAAAGGGGGAAAGTTGAACTTCCACAGTTACAGCCTTGCCAGCAGCGGATCCGACGGAACGCAATACCTCATCTGGCATGAGAGGAGGGGCATTATTGAGAAAGCTTGCAAGGTAGCTCCTCCTCTCTGGACTGAGAGAGGGCGTCTCTGAAAACTTTCTGATCACCTGCTTGAAAGTTGCGTCGGCATAACTCCGGCAGTTGTCGCTCAGGAGATGGTAGTCAGGACTCGGCTCTTTCAAAATGGCCACCAAATCCTCCATCCGGATCTCCCCGCAATCTTCCAGGTTCTCGCATACGTACCTCGGCACGACATCTCTGCCCCAGCGTGGTGGTCGTGTCACGGAGATTCCAGTCTTGAATTTCTCTGCTTTGATCAGGAATATGAGGTTTTCGAATCTTACGCGAAACCCAACGAAATCGTGCAAGATCATACTGCGTCCATCATTGCAGGGCTCTCTGTAATGCCCTATTTCGAGTACAGTAATGGTCTCGTTACGCATGTCACTCAAGTTTCCATTGTCCTGAAAATCGCCGTTTTTCGGAGCACAAGAAACCAACAATTTTTCGCAGCTAGTGGACTGAGCAGATCCCATGTTGCGTACACACCTGTAGAGTAGTATGGATGCAGCTGTTGTCGTTGCACTAAGAGGGCTGGACGCTGCAAGCAAGAAAATCACACAACGGACGAAACCCTTTTGAGATCTCTAAAAACCAAGGGAAGTGTTCCTGGGAACGCTTGGCATGCTGTGCGACTACAGCCGGCCAAACATATCCTCACAGCTTGTGCAGACCAGACTATCGATCGTAACGAGCAAGCGAAAAGAAAATTTCTAATTTAGAAACACAGAAACTTGAATCCAGGGGCTGTGACAATTTGCTCCTGATAATTTTGGAAAAGGAAAAAAAAAAATCAGGAGTTAAGCCTAGAAAGAGCTTGAAAATCTAACGACGAAGTGATGAAGTGACCGTGTAGAAAGGGTTTAATGCGAGTTATGTGCTCTGCTAGCGTGTGTTGAAAGAGAGCTTGAGAGCGACCAAAGTAGTTTTAGGTTCAATTTTGGTTCTTTTAAATAGGGCCCATCCATGAGTGCATGCCGAGCCTTTTCATGTAAACAAATCCTTTATGTCGGCATAGAGTAAACCTGTGTTCACCATTTTCAACCTGGACCAAGAGAGTTGAAAATGTTAAATGTAAACCTGACAAAGTAATTGAAAGACTGTGGTCACCATTTTCAACCTGGACCAAGAGCGTCTCCCCCACAAACCGTAAGCAACTCCTTTATGTTGGCCAGACTGAACCAGCAGCCACCAATGCACCAGTTGGCCGTTACGTCCACTGGATGGGCTGCGTTTTCTCATTCGGCGCCAAATGGGGTCCAATCACAGTCCATTTCTTTTTGCTGCTGACCACTGTACTTCTTTTTCTTATTTTGTTTTTGGTTCTTGGCCTTTTTTCCCATGACCTGCCACCCTGCTCACTTTCTTACCTCATTAATACTACACCAACCTTGGTACCTTATTTATTATCCCATATTGACATAACTACACAAATAACTAGTTATCCTATTGATCTAGTTATTGTACTAATCATCTACCTTATTAATCTAGCTATCCTATTAATTATATGCCTTATTAACTTAATTATTGTACTAACTACTTACCCTATTGACCTAGCGACCGTACATACACAACCACCTTATTGACATAAATATTTTACAAACCTAATCACTTTGAAAAGGTAACTTGTTTCTTATGTACTAACTTGCTTATCCATCTAACTATTAAGGAAGAGAAAGGATTCGATGCAATGGAGTGTTGTCTTGTTGATGAAACAATAGGTGAAGACTAGTTTGCTTCTTGTTTGGACACACATTAGTGTCAAATGTACATATTGATGTGAATTAATTCAAAATAGCAACCCCAAGTATTGTATACTATCCCTTTTTCAACATCTACAAAGATGAGATATAAAAAAAAAGATTATGCAATGCCACAGGTTTCCTCCCCATAAACTGGAGAAACCAGAGGTGGGGCGGAAACGGCGAAGGTGCTGGTGGCTTGGTGAAGAACAAAGGCATTTCAGTTCAATAAATGGCAACCGCAGCTTCCAGGCAACCAGAGAGAAAGAGAGAGAGAGAGAGACATTTACCGATCACGCGCCGCATAGTTCGCGAAGCTCCCAGGCAGGGCACAATTTAGCGTCGCTGCCTCGCCGACAATGACGACAAGCTTTAATGGAGGGATGGGATGATTGATGTTGTTTTCTCCGTTCGTCGTTTTATACGTCGTTGTCGGAGAAGATTATTGTGCGGCCACGGAATTCAACGACTATGGATGGATGGATGGATGGATTATTCATGCTGTTGAGCGGCCCCTCATCAGGCTTTGTAGTACCTGGTGGGCCATCGGTCATCCTGATCGACTTCTCGCCAGCGTTTAAAATAAATTGAAAATCAATTTTGTGATGTAGCCACCACAGTGGCAAGGATCCACATGAAGATTTACTAAAATTTGGCTACAAACTGAATTTGAAACTTTTTTTTTTTGAAACTTCTTCTTTCTATAGTTTTGGTTAACCTCCTTGAATAATGTATACAAATCTGGCAAAATTTTCTAAAATTTTGGTCGAATTGTGGCTATTCAAAGTCTTAAAAAGTTGATGATTTTAGCACTTTCAAATTCTAATATAGCTTTTTGGCTATATGTAGCCAACATGTTTTGTGTACCGATCTGATCTTCTCATCGCCTATGCGTGAACACACAACTGGTTCACACAGTTGAAGTGATCAAGCCACCAGCACCTTCGCCGTTTCCGCCCCACCTGTGGTTTCTCCAGGTTTCCTCCACAAGTTTGACACCAAAGTGCCCATATTTGTTATTTTTTGAAGACTAAAATAAACTAGATTGCATTCTTCCATGCCATCCAAAAAAGTGGGAGGAAATTCAAAATTATTAATTTTTCACTATTGGGGGCAACACACAATTATTACATCATTGGTGAGTTTATGTACATTCTTTAACTCCTATTTTTTTGTAATCCAATAGGACCACCTTTCCAAGGCAAGACATAAGTCACAAATGTTAGGGTATGCAAACCCATTATTATGTTATAACCTTTAGTGGAAATCTTTAATGTCATACAAACTATTCAATCAAAACATGATTTGCCTTTTCAAATTATGTTTAAATAATTATTTTTTATGAAAATGTATAAAGATTCGCAAAAAAATAAATTTAGTGTATTTGGATGGCATGTTCTACACCAAAATTCAGTTACTTCTCCTCTACATTCTTTGATTTTTTTGTCTTTATCTTTTGTTTGTTTTTAACCAATTACTATCCTTGGAAGCCACATTTGTGGTTTATACATAAGCTTCTTGGAAGCTAGTTCATTATTGTGCAACATTGAAAAACAAATTTGGGGGGGAAAAAAATGAAAAAAAAACTTAGATTCTTTGATGGTGTGCTCAAAGAATTGT
>Ga0116228_10006875_pt1 | contig 10167 bp, 9 predicted proteins | sample S1TSphfallax_2_FD_89694 | JGI IMG/M metagenome (GOLD analysis project Ga0116228, IMG submission 89694) | Host-associated microbial communities from peat moss isolated from Minnesota, USA - S1T2_Fc - Sphagnum fallax MG | ecosystem: Host-associated > Plants > Peat moss > Unclassified | place: USA... | reverse complement strand
TGGTATCCGTCGGGAATGCGGCTTCGCTGGCCGGCGTCTCGGTACTTGCCATTGTGGCTCCCGGGGTGGGTCATACGCTGGGCGTCGTGGGTACCTCCGGGCTGTTGTATGCCAGTATCGCCGACTACCTGGCGTCGGCAGGTGTTGCACCCGCGCTGGCGAAAAGTGCGGCGATCGTCGAGGTATCGGGGGTCTACATCCTGGTGGGCGTGGGCCTTGGGGATAGTACCGATGCCTTGCTGGCCCTCGCCCGGAATCCCGGGTGGCGGGAAGCCCTGCGCTTGTCGGCGACCATCCTGGCCACCATCGGTACGATGTCGGCGGGCGCCCCTGCGGCTGACAAGGCCGACACGTTCAACGTGGATGACGCGCGGTATGGCTTCTTCAGCGAGCATCCTGATCTCTCCGACCGGCTTGGATACTCAGGCAATGGCGTCGTCCTGGTCAGCCAGGGCGTATTGCAGACAACGGACGATACGGTCTCAAGGCGCGACGGCGAGCGCTCGTTCTGGGATATCTTCTTGTCCTCTTACGATCCCTCCGGCACGCCACGCGGTACGTTGTCCCAGTGATCGTAACATTCGGGAAAAAACACCCGGCGCCCTGTTTCCCCACAGTTGCGCCGGGTTCCGTCAAGGAGACGGAAATAGATGAGGCTCAGAATCGATATGAGGCGCCAAGGTTAACGATCATGCTTCGATTCGACATGCTGGCACGGAATGCCACGGCTTCGCCTTCGATATGTCCTTTGCCCAGGCCTTTCTTTTCGTAATACTTCTCGTAGCTGGTCCGGGCGAAAAGTGACCATCGGCTATCGATGGCGTAGTCGGCCTTGATCGATGCGGCAATCATCTTCGAACGGCCGCCTTTCATTCCGGAGACGTACTCTCGTTCGATGTGATTGTCATGATCCTTGCCGCGCGCCCACAGCGAACCTGAGATCTCGCCGGAGAGAGTCAGCTTGCCTCTTTGATAATCGGTACCCATGCCGAGGTAGGGCGCTCGCCAGCGCTGCGTATATTTCACGCCTGAACCGTCGTTGTCGTAACCGACCGTGTCGCGAAAGGATTCCGGATCGAATGCCTCTTCGGGGTCGGAAGACGAATAGATGTAGCTTCCCTTCGTGGCATGCCATGCCAGCTTCTTGAGTCGATATCCGGCTACGGCACGAAACGCGAAGTCACCCGACGAGGCGAAGGTGTAGCCGACGCGTGTGTCCAGGCCATAAGCCGTTTTCAGGCGCGTATCGCCATGCCGAGAGTAATCGGTCCATTCGTTGATGCCGGCATCCCTGCCGAGCCAGTCATAATCGGTCATGAGCGTGTTGCCCGACTTCAATTTCGTCCATGCCTGGGTATCCCACGACCAGCGGTCGTTGATATGGAACCTGAAGTCTGCCCCGATGACCGGCGCGGCTCGTGTGCGCCAGTTCAACTGGCTCAGGCGCTGGCCTTCGTCATAAACCCTTTCCGTTGATCGGTTGTTCAGTACGCCGGTGAATACGTCGACACTGAAACGCTGGTTATCGGCGACGGTTCGCCGCGTGCGGGTGTCGATGTCGCCTGCTTCGGCGAAGGGAGCTGCAAGCGCGGCGAGGGAGAGAAACGCTGCTTTCCGGGACGCTTTCATGATCGGTCATTCCTCGTAACTGGTGTGGTGGCCTGGGGAAAGCCACCTGTCCAAGCTATCGGTGACATGCCGCATACGCATATAGGATTAGTCCTAAAAACATGACCTTGTGTCTTCATATCGGTGATTGGAGACGGTGCCGCATTGAGAACGAGGCAGATCGGTGCGGATCGATCATGTATCCGGGCGTTTTGTCGCAGTGACCTGCCGAAATATCGTCTTGTATGACCAATGGCACGGGGGCACGGAAGCTGGCCGGGCGTTAATGGAGGGGATGTCCATTGCCTGGACAGACGCATTGAACGCTTATTGCTGGATGTCCCATGACGTATCCGATATCGCCCTCACCCGATGCCCGGGTTTCGCATTTCTCAGGCAGGCAACGCCTGCGTTGGTTCGCGATTCTGTGCTCCGCCGCCTTGCTTGCATCGCCGCATGTTTTTGCGGATGACAAGAAGCCCGACGCGTCGGCGCACGAAGACAAGAAGCCCGAGCAGGACCTTCCGCCACTGCCTGCCGACAAGACCATCCGGCAGAGCGTGAATGTCGACGGGCACAGCCTGTCCTACGAGGCGACGGTGGGCACCATCGTGGTGCGCAACGACAAGGGCAAGAAGATCGCCGAAGTGGTCTATACGGCTTATGTGGTGCCGCATAAGGGGCCGGGCCGTCCTGTGACGTTCGCCTTCAACGGTGGCCCGGGCGCCTCGTCGGTGTACCTCAACATGGGGGCCATCGGGCCGAAGCGCGTGCAGTTCGGCATGGATGGCAATGCGCCTTCCGATGCTGCTGTCACCAAGGACAATCCGGCCACCTGGCTCGACATGACGGACCTGGTCTTCATCGATCCGGTAGGCACCGGTTTCTCCCGCTCGCTGGAAGACGATGACGCCACCAAGAAGGACTTCTACGCCACCGAGACGGACATCAAGTACCTGTCCCGCGTGGTCTACGACTGGCTGGTGAAGAACGGCCGTCTTCGCGACCCGAAGTACGTGGTGGGTGAGAGCTACGGTGGCTATCGCGCGCCTCGCATCGCCTACACGTTGCAGACCAGCATGGGCGTGGGCGTGAACGGCCTGGTGATGGTGTCGCCGTATATCGATCCGGCGGCCATCGGCGACGGGGATTCGCTGTCGCCGCTGCCCTGGATGATCAACCTGCCGTCGATGGCAGCCGGTCACTTCGAAGAGCAGGGCCGGTTCTCGCCGCAGGCGGTGCAGGAGGTCGAAAACTACGTCCGCAAGGACTTCGTGGTGGACTTCCTGGCCGGGCGTTCCGATCCCGGCGCCGTGGGCCGCATGGTACAGAAGGTGGCCGGCTATACGGGTCTCGATCCCTCGCTGGTCGCGAAGCTCGATGGCCGTGTGGACATCGGTACCTTCCTGCGCGAAGGCCATCGCGCCGACAAGAAGATCGGCAGTGTGTACGACTCCAACGTGACCGCATGGGACCCGTTCCCGGGCTCGGCCCACCGGCAGTCGGGCGATCCGATCCTGGAGGCGATCATCGCTCCGGCGACCAGTGCCATGGTGGATTTCATCACCCGCGAGGTGGGCTGGAAGGCCGATGCGCATTACGAGGCGCTGTCCGACAAGGTGAACGAAGCCTGGGATCGGGGCTCGCCGGACGACAAGCCGGTGGCCGACCTGCGCAAGGCCATCGCGAATGACCCGAACATGCATGTGCTGATCGCGCATGGCTACAACGATCTGTCGTGCCCTTTCTTCGCGTCGCGGATGATCCTCGACCAGATGCCGGCGTTCGGCCAGGCAGAGCGGGTGAAGCTGGCGATCTATCCGGGTGGCCACATGTTCTACGGCCGGCCGGACAGCAATCGTGCCTTCAAGGCCGATGTGCGCGCGATGTTCGGTAACAAGTAAGTCAGGCGTGCGCGGGAGCAGCATGCTCTCGCGCACGCTGCCTGTTCATGCTCGCATCGACGTTCTGTGTCGGGTAGAACCTGCGTGGCGCTCAGCAGCCCGTGACCGGGATATCGTCGGGAAGATATCGCACGGAAGGAATCATCGCCGCCTGTCCTCGATGCGTGCCATCAGCATCGGTGAGCTGCCACACCGTGACGTTCTCGATCCAGAAACGACGCCCGTCGCGGGTGATGCGGATGCCCCGGTAATCCGAGACATAGCCGTGCCGACTGACCTGATCGAGAAACGCCTGGCGCTCGCCCTGTTCCGGTGCTTCGGCGGACAGGCGCGAGGGCAGGGCAGTGATTTCCTCCCAGCTGTAGCCGAAGATGCGCTGCACGCGCTGGTTGCCGTAGACGAAAACGGGATCGGGCAGCGTGTTGTGGGCCAGGATGCCGAAGGGAGCCGCCTCGTAAAGCCATACAGCGCCTTCCTGCGGGGTCAGCCCTTCGGGCACAAGTGACTTGCCGGTAAGTCGCCGATGATTGTCTGCCAGCAGGATGAAAAAATCGGGATCGTCGTGGAGGGACATGGAAAGCTGCCGTGTGGTGGGGATGTCCCAGTGATAGGTGCGAGGGGGCATGGCCGTCATGTCCGAATGCCTCATCGTTGACGGATTCCGTGTTCGTCAGGCCCGGCCCATGCTCAACCTCCGTGATAAATGAACGAACATCATGGGAGGGAATAGCAAATATCACTTCAATCAGCCGATATTCGTGAGTGCCCGTGTTTCTAGGATGGTTCCATTTCCGACGATGGAGTTATCGATGAACGCTTCGACCTTTGTGCTTGTCCCCGGCGCATGGCACGGCGGATGGGTGTGGAACACGGTGGCCGCACGATTGCGCGCCCAAGGACACCGCGTCACGACACCGACCTTGTCCGGCATGGGGGATCGCTGGCGTGAAGCAACGGCAGACATCGGGTTGTCCGACCACATCGACGATCTCGAAGCCCATCTCTTCATGGAAGACCTCGACGACGTGGTGCTCGTAGGCTGGAGCTATGGTTCCTTTGTAGCGGTAGGCGCCGCCGCACGGATGCCCGGCAAGGTACGGGCAATCATCTACCTCGACGCCATCGTGCCGTCGTCCGGCTGTTCGGTGGCGGATTACGCGGCCCCTGCCACGAAAGACTTCCTGGCGACGCTGGCCGCCGAATCGCGCCTGCTGGCGCCCATGCCCTTCGATGTCTTCGGCGTGACTGATGCCGACGTGATCGCGCATGTGCAACCGCGTCTGGTCGACCAGCCACCGCGAACCTTTCTTGAACCGATGCCCTCGATCGTCGGCATCGAGGCGATTGCGCAGGCCTACGTGCACTGCATGCGCACCAACATCCCTTCGGTACGCGAGGGCTACGAAGGATTTCGCAATGCGGGGCGCGGCAAGGTGATCGAATTGGATGTGGATCACCACTGCATGCTGACGGCGCCGGAGGAAACGGTCCGTGCCCTGATCGAATGTCTGCCCTGACCGGGGTTGCCGTGGAATTGATCCGGGTAGAAATGGAAAACAGCCGCCCCTGAAAATTTTGCTTGTCTTGGCAACTAATAGGCTTCTATCATTTTCACCATGAAGCCTCGCGACAAGCTCTACATGCGACTGACCACCCTGGTGCCGGCCACGAGCCGGCGCTGGATGCGGCTGGTCGACCTGCGCCTGGGCGACATGGACATCACCTCGGCGAGCGTGGTGCCTCTCATCTTCATCAGCCGCTCGAAGGGCGGCATCAACCAGGTGACGCTGGCCGAGCAGGTCGGCGTTGTCGGTCCCACGCTGGTGCGCACCCTGGACAAGCTCGTGGAGCTGGGCCTGGTGGTGCGCGAGAACGATCCGGACGACCGCCGCGCCAAGACGCTGTGGCTTACCGAACGAGGCCAGGAGCTGGCCGATGTACTGGAGGCGCGGCTCATCGCCGTGCGCCGCGAGGTATTCGACCGCCTGCCTCCCGAGGACATCGAAGCGGCGGTACGCGTGCTTCAGACCCTCGAGGATATCGTGGGCGGCGAGCGGGACGACGCAGACAGCTGAACCATGAACCTGCCGACGGCATCCGAATGGCTTTACTCGGGGAAGGCTTTCCTCGCGGCCGTGCTCGCGTTCTATATCGCGCTGCTCATTTCCCTGCCCAACCCGTACTGGGCCTTTGCGACGGTGTATCTCGTCTCGCATCCGCTGTCCGGCGCCACACGCTCCAAGGCGGTGTATCGCGCGATGGGAACGGTGATCGGCGCGGGCATGGCGCTGGTGCTGGTGCCCATGTTTGCCTCGAGCCCCGTGCTGATGGTGCTGGCGATCGGCCTGTGGAGCACGCTGTCGCTGTATCTGGCGCTGCTGGACAACAAGCCGAGCACGTATACCTTCCTGCTGGCCTCGTATACGACACCGCTGGTGGCCGTGCCTGCGATCATGGCGCCGGGTACCATCTTCGATATCGCGGTGGCGCGTTCGGAAGAGATCCTGCTGGGCATCGTGTGTGCCAGCGTGGTCAGCACGGTACTTTTTCCCAGTCGCGTGTCGCCGGTCATCGACGACCGGGTGGCATCGCTGCTGGACGATGCCGGCGCCTGGGTGGCGCAGCGCCTGCGCGCCACGGGGCGTCGTGAACGCGTGCCGCTGCGATTGCGCCTGCTGGGCGACATCGTGGGGCTCGATGGCCTTATCACTCACCTGGGCTTCGATGCCTCGCGTCGCGCGCAGACCGACGAGGCGCGCCAGATCCGTTTTCGCATGACCATGCTGGTGCCGCAGGTCGCGTCGCTGACCGACGCGATCCACGCCATCGCGCGCGACGGTGATGTACGCGAATGTTCCACCCTGCTGCGCGACGTGGTGGACTGGCTGGAGCAGGGCGCGGATGGCACGCCGGCGCAGGGGGATGCACTGCGTGCGCGCATCGCCGGATGGCGGGAGACCCTGGGCAGGCCTGTCCTCGCCACCCTTGCCGTGGACAACGCAGCGGGACGCCTGCGCGACGTGGTGGACCTTTGGCAGGACTGCCTCGCGCTACGCCTGGCATTTTCGCGGCGCGACCATGCCGCCACCGTGCTGTCGTATCGCGCAGCCATACCGGATGGCCGCCGCCATTTCGATCATGTGCTGATGCTCTACGCCGCGGCGATTCCCGCGTCGGCCTTAGTGCTGGCGGCATGGGCATGGTTGTACAGCGGCTGGCCCGCGGGTGCCGGCGGCGTGGTGATGGTGGCCGTGGGTACGGGCTTCTTCGCCGCCTCGGATACGCCCTCGCCCATGGTCGGACGCTTCCTGCTGTGGGAGGCCATCAGCATCGCCGTGGCGCTCGTATACCTGTTCTATATCCTGCCGCAGGTCACCACCTTCGTCGGCGTAGCCTTTGTACTGGCGCCGCCTTTGCTGGCGGTGGGCCTGTTCACCGGCCGGCCTGCCTTCAACATGGGCGTGCTGTTGCTGACCTCGCAGAGCATCAGTGACATGGTGCTGCGAAACAGCTCGGCGGCCGATTTCGAAGTGTTCGCCAACTCCAGCGTCGGCATGTTGCTGGGCCTGATCTTCGCCATCGCGTGGACGGCCATCGCGCGTCCGTTCGGTGTGGAGATTGCCGCTCAGCGGCTGGCGCGTGCGAACTGGCGCGAACAGAAGCGTCTCGTGGTGCGTGGCAGGCCGCTCGATCCGCGTGCTGCCCTGTCGGCCACCATTGATCGTTCGGCCCAGCAGCTTCCCCGCCTTGCGCTACTTGAAGGCGAATCGCCGATGCACCTGGATGCGCTGCGCGACCTGCGCGTGTGCGTTGCGCTGGTCGAACTGCGCAGCCGCCCGCTTGACGATGCCCATGTAGCGGCCGCGGTCGATCATGTGATGGCCGTCAGTGCGTCGTACTTTTCAGCGTGCCTCGACGAAGATCGTGCACTGCCGCCACCCGCCGACCTGCTTGCCGCCATCGGCGACAGCATGGCATCCATCGTCGGCGATGCCCCCGACGTGGCATCCACCCTCCTGCGTTACCGCCTCGCCCTGCTGGCCCTGCCATCGACAGAGCCGGCACCTTCCGTTCCATCCGACCAACCGTTGACCGTCATCCCACAGTGAACACCTCAATCTACGGCGAGCTGAGCCTGCACGGCGTCTACTTGCCTACCCTCCTGGCCCTGATGGGCCTGGCCTACGTGCTCAAATCGGCCGTGCGTTTCGTGCTGGGAAAAACCAGCTTCTATGCCTGGGTATGGCACCCGGCGCTGTTCAATTTCGCGATCTATGTGCTCGCCCTTTCGGGCGTCATGGCTTTCGTACTGGGAGCATCCCGTGACTAGGTTCGTCCGCAAGCTCTGGCCCGCCGCGGTCACGCTTTCCGTGGTGGGTGTATCCCTCGTCGTGGGCTGGCATATGTGGCGTCGCTACGACGACGTGCCGTGGACGCGCGATGCGCATATTCGCGCCGATGTCATCCAGGTGGCGCCGGATGTCTCCGGGTGGGTGTCCGAGGTGTACGTACATGACAACCAGCGCGTGAAGCGTGGCGAGCCGCTTTTCGTGGTGGACCGGGCACGCTTCGAACTGGCCGTGCGTCGTGCCGACGCCGCCGTGGGCGAACAGAAGGCCATCGTGGAGCAGCTGCGCCGCGAAGCCGCGCGCAACCGCGAGCTGAGCGACCTCGTCGCCCGTGAAGCGGCCGAGCAGGTGAGTGCGAAGCTGGTAGCGGCCGAGGCACGTCTGCAAGCGGATGAAGCGGCCGCCGATACGGCCCGCCTCGACCTGGAACGCACCATCGTGAAGGCGCCGGCAGACGGATTCCTCAACGATCGTGTGGTTCGCGTGGGCGATTACGTCACCACCGGGCACGCGCCGTTCGCCATGGTCGATGCCAACTCGTTCCACGTGGATGGCTACTTCGAGGAAACCCGGCTGCATGGCGTGAAGCCGGGCCAGCCCGTGACGATCCATGTCATGGGTGAGACGGATGCACTGGATGGCACCGTGCAGAGCGTGGCCGCAGGCATCGCCGACCGCGAACGTGCGGCGGGAGCGCATGAACTGCCTGACATCAATCCCACGTTCAACTGGGTGCGGCTTGCCCAGCGTATTCCCGTGCGGATCAGCATCGACCATCCTTCCGACGACCTCCTGCTGATCGCGGGACGCACCGCCACCGTCACGATCCGCACCGCGAAGGTGGCGTCGCACTCATGAATCGCCTTGCCTGCCTCCTGGGCGCGATGACGGTCGCGCTGACCGGATGCGCTGCCGTTGGTCCGGATTACAAGCTTCCCGCCGAAGCGATGGTCAACGATTCACGTGCCAATGGGGATTTCGTCGATGCCGACAGCCCGGCGCTGGATCGCTCGCATGCCGCGCGGGCCGATTGGTGGAAGCTCTATAACGATCCGGTGCTCGATGACCTGGTGAAGCAGGCCTTGCAGGCGAATATCGCCTTGCGGGCGGCGGATGCGAACCTGCGCCGGGCGTATACGGCGCTGGATATCGCGAAGGACGAGGGCGGCTTTTCGTCCGAAGCGTCGGCCAGCGTGAGCCGTACGGAGATTTCCGCCGAATCGCTGCTGCATACCGAGAAGCTCCCGGTGTACAACCTGGCCGTGGGCGGCGTGCAGGCGGCCTATGAGTTCGACCTGTTCGGCAAGATACGCCGGGGTGCGGAAGCCGCTTCCGCCGATGCCGACGTGACGAAGGCGGCGCGTGATCTCGTGCGTATTACGGTGGCCGCACGGGTGACCGAGAGCTACATCGGCATCTGCGAGGCGTCGCACGATATCGAGGTGGCCCGGCACACGGTGGCCATTCAGGAAGGTGCGGCCAACGTCGCGCAGCGGATGTTCGGTGCGGGCCTTGGCAACAAGCTTGATGTGACCCGGGCCGCCACACAGGTCGATCTTGCGAAGGCCGCGCTGCCGCCACTGCTCAAGCGTCGCGAGGCCTCGGAGTACGCGCTGGCCGCCCTGCTGGGCCATACGCCCGGCGATATCCCTTCCCATGCGAAGGCGTGTGATCGCGCCCCTGCGCTGGACCGGCCGCTTCCCATCGGCGATGGCATGGCACTGTTGCGGCGCCGGCCGGACATTCGCGCTGCCGAGCGCCGTCTTGCTGGTGCCACGGCGCGTATCGGTGTGGCGGTGGCGGATATGTATCCGACGGTCACCCTCGGCGGCAACCTGGGAACGAACGGCCTGCTCGACGATTACAACAAGGCGCCGGCGCATTACTGGTCGATCGGCCCGCTGATCAGCTGGTCGATTCCCGATCACTCGTCGAAATTGCGCGTGCAGCTGGCGCGCGATGGGGCGGACGTGGCGCTGGCCAGTTTCGACGAGACGGTGTTGCAGGCGTTGAAGGAAACGCAGACGGCACTGAGCACGTATACGCATGCGCTGGATAGGGAAGAAACCCTGCAGCGTGCATTCGAGGAAGCGACCACGGCCTCCCGGCAGGCGCGTGAGTTGTACAGCAATGGGCGCACGCCTTACCTGAGTGCCCTGGATGCCGAACGCTCGCGCGTGCAAGCCGAGGCGGCGCTGACGGAGTCCCAGTCGGTGGTATCGGAGGCGCGAGTGGGGCTGTTCCTGGCGCTGGGTGGCGGGTGGCAAGCAGCCCCCTGAAACAATGCGATACCCCTGTAGGAGCGC
>Ga0116228_10006873_pt1 | contig 10168 bp, 8 predicted proteins | sample S1TSphfallax_2_FD_89694 | JGI IMG/M metagenome (GOLD analysis project Ga0116228, IMG submission 89694) | Host-associated microbial communities from peat moss isolated from Minnesota, USA - S1T2_Fc - Sphagnum fallax MG | ecosystem: Host-associated > Plants > Peat moss > Unclassified | place: USA... | reverse complement strand
CTGGCTGGACCCCCCGCCCGCGGCGCCGTTAGGCCAGGCGCGCGACCTGCTGGTGATGCTCGACGCCCTCGATACGGCTGGACGGGTGACGCCCCATGGCCGCGCCATGTCCCACGTCGGGGCGCATCCACGCCTCGCGCACATGTTGCTTAAGTCGCGGGCGCTGGGCGCGACGCGGCTGGGCGCCGAGCTCGCGGCGATCTTGAGCGAACGCGATATTTTGCGCGCCGCCTTCGGCACACGGGATGTGGATCTGCGCCTGCGGGTGAGCGCGCTGCGGGGTGACGCGCGCGAGCTGCCCTCCGGGATCAGCGTCGACACCCGCGCGCTCACCCAGGCCGCGCGCAGCGCCGCCCAATGGCAGCGGGAGTTCGCACGTGGCGCCCCCGACAGCGAGGATCCGCACCACGCCGCCGGGAAACTGCTGGCGCTGGCTTACCCTGATCGGGTCGGCCGTGCCCGCGGCGGCGAGGGTCGCTACGTGCTGGCCAATGGCCGCGGGGCGCGATTCGGCGAGCCGCAGGCGCTGGCGAAATCCGAGTTCATCGTCGCGGCGGAACTCGACGGCGCAGAACGCGAGGCGCGCATTTTTCTCGCCGCGCCGGTGGAGCTCGCCGACCTTAAGACGCTGTTCGCCGCGCACCTCACCGACGTCAAGGAAATCGCCTGGGACGTTCGCGAACAGGCGATTCGCGCCCGCCGCGAACTGAAGCTCGGCGAACTCGCGCTCGAATCGACGGAATTGCGCAACCCCGACCCCGACGCGCTGGCGGCTGCCGCGCTCGCCGGCCTTTCACACCTGGGGCTCGCGGTTCTGCCCTGGACGCCCGAACTCGAGCAATGGCGTGCCCGTGTCGGGCTGATGCAAAAGTGCGCTGTGGCAGCCCCCGAAGCTTGGCCCGATCTCGGCGATGTGGCGCTGCTCGCCACACTGTCCGACTGGGCACTGCCGTGGATCGCCGGCTGCACGCGCCGCGAGCACTTCGCCCGCGTGGATCTCGCCAACGCCCTACACTCCCGGCTGTCGTACGCGCAGGGTGCAATTCTCGACCGCGAGGCGCCCACGCATTATGTCGTGCCGAGCGGCTCGCGCCTGCCCATCGACTATCTGGACGGGGAGATCCCGACGATTTCGGTGCGGCTGCAGGAGATGTTTGGGCTGCACGAGACACCCAGCGTGGCCGCTGGGAAAATGCCGCTGCTGTTGAAATTGCTGTCCCCGGCCCACCGGCCGGTGCAGATCACCCGCGACCTCGTCAGTTTCTGGCAGCGCGGTTACCATGACGTCAAGAAGGATCTGAAGGGAAGGTATCCCAAGCACTATTGGCCGGACGACCCGTATACCGCAGCGCCCACCGCGCGGCGATCGCGGCCGCGCCCGGCATGACTCCAATTGCCCTTGCATCCGGACCCATCCCGCCGCCGAATACTTACCCGAGCACCCATATGCCCTCCAAAACACCGCTACAAATCCTGTTCGCCCTGATCCTGGTCTCGATGATCATCGTCACCGGCTATGCGAGCACCCAGCAATCGATGTTCGCATGGACAGGCATGACCGCCGGCCAGGATCGTTACTGGACGATCGCCACGATGTGCGACGCCTATTTTGGGTTCATCACCTTTTATGTTTGGGTGGTCTACAAGGAACCGCGCTGGCTGCCCCGCGTGCTGTGGTTCCTCGCCATCATGGCCTTCGGCAACATGGCCATGGCGAGCTACGTATTGTTGCAGCTTCTGAAACTGCCCAAGGGCGAACCCGCGTCGAAGATCCTGGTCGCGCGGAACGCTTGAGGCTCACCGAGTATCTATGGACACCACCGCCGAACCCAGCCCCATGTCGCTGTCGATGCGTTTGCTCGAGCGCGATCTCATCCCCGACTTTCTCGTCCGCTACGGCATTCGCCGACTGCTCGCGCAGCGTCTAGTCGAAGAGGACCGCGGCAATCCGGAGGTACAGCAACAGCATTTGATGAAATTGATCTTGCGGCTGCGTCAGAGTCCGGTGGCGATCAATACCGCGGACGCGAATCAGCAGCACTACGAACTGCCCTGCGGGTTCTTCGAGCGCGTGCTCGGTAAGAACCTCAAGTACTCGTCGTGCTACTACAAGAGCCCCGGCGAGACTTTGGATCAAGCCGAGGACAACATGCTGGCGCTGACTGCCGAGCGCGCGCGCCTTGAGGACGGCGACCGGATCCTCGAGCTCGGCTGCGGCTGGGGCTCGCTGTCGCTGTGGATGGCGGCGCGGTTCCCCAATTCGCGCATCACCGTGGTCTCCAATTCCCGCACTCAGAAGCGATTCATCGACGATCGGGCGCGCGAGCGCCGCCTCGCCAATCTCGAAGTCATTACCTGCGACGCGAACCAGTTGTCGTTTCCCGAGGGCACGCAATTCGATCGCGTGGTCTCGGTCGAGATGTTCGAGCATATGCGCAATTACGAGACCTTGATGCGCCGGATTGCCGGCTGGCTCAAGCCCGCGGGCACGCTGTTCGTGCACATCTTCACGCACAAGACCTATGCGTATCCGTTCGAGATCCGCGACGAGAGCGACTGGATGGCCAAATACTTCTTCACCGGCGGGATCATGCCGAGCGACGATTTACTGCTGTATTTCCAGAACGACCTCACCATCGCCGAACATTGGCAGGTGGACGGCCGGCATTACCAGCAGACCAGCGAGCACTGGCTCAAGAACATGGACGCGCACCGCACTGAGATCGAGCCCATCCTCGCGGCGACCTATGGCGCCGATCAGGTGCAACGCTGGTGGGTGTATTGGCGCGTGTTCTTCATGTCATGCGCCGAGTTGTGGGGCTACGCGAACGGACGCGAGTGGTTCGTGTCGCATTACCTGTTCACCAAGCCGGCAAACTGACGCGGTTCTAAGCCTCGCAGCCATGCACGCAGCGGTCGCGTTCGATCTGCAAGGTGGCATGATCGATGCGGAAGCGCGTCTTCAGATTCGGCGTCAATGAGCCAAGCAAAGCCTCTTCGGCGTCTCGATCCGGCACCACCAGGTGCGCCGTCAGCGCCACGCTCGTCGTGCTGAGCGCCCAGATGTGCAGGTCATGCACGTCGGTGACGCCCCGCTGCCCGGAAAGAAACGACATGATGGCCGTGGAACTCACGCCCTCGGGCACCGCGTCCAGCGACAGATTGATCGAATCGCGTAGCAAACTCCACGTGCTCACCAAGATGATCGCGACGATCGCGATGCTGACCACGGGGTCCAGCCAATTCCAACCCGTGAGCACGATCAGTCCGCCCGACACCAGCACGCCGGCGGAAATGGCGGCATCGCCCAGCATGTGCAGGAAGGCGCTGCGCCGGTTCAAATCATCGTGGCTGCCGCCGTGGAGCAGCCACGCGCAGACGCCGTTGAGCACGATGCCGGCCCCGGCGACGCCCATCACCGTCGCGCCCGCGACCGGCGGCGGAGAACCCAGGCGCAGCGCCGCTTCCAAGCCGATCGCGCCACACGCGACCAACAGCAAGACCGCATTCGTCAACGCCGCCAGCACCGACGAGCGCCCCAATCCGTAGGTGAATTTCCCGCCCGGCGGCCGGCGCGTCAGCACGATCGCCGCCCACGCGCAGATCAATCCCAGTACGTCGCCCAAATTGTGTCCGGCATCCGCGATCAATGCCACCGAATTCGAGATGAAGCCGAACGCGCCCTCGATGATGACGAATACCACGTTGAGCATCACGGCAAAGCCCATGCGCAGGTTGACGCCGTCGGCGGTCAGCGCGTGGGTATGGCCGTGTCCATGGGCATGGCCGTGTCCATCGTGTCCGTGGCCCGGCGCATGATCGTGATCGTGGTCATGACCTTCATCGTGGTCATGAGCGTCATGGTCATGAGCCGCGTGTTCATGGGCGTGGTCGTGATCTTTATGTTGCATGCGTTGACCGATCCTTGAGCTGCTCGAAAGTCTGCAAACGCCACAGCCGCGGGAACAGCACGCCCGCCCACAGCACCGTCACGGTCAATGTTACTACGCCGCCCACCACAATCGACGGTACCAGGCCAAACCACGCGGCGGTCACGCCCGACTCGAATTCACCCAGCTCGTTGGACGCGCCGATGAACACCGAGTTTACGGCACTCACCCGGCCGCGGATGGCATCGGGTGTCTCCAATTGGACCAGCAATTGGCGGATATAGACACTCACCATGTCGCCCGCACCCAGGCACGCCAGCGCACCCAGGGCCACCCATACCCGATGAGTCAGGCAGAAAACCAGGGTCGCCACCCCAAAAACGGCCACGCCGCCGAACATGCACTGCCCGACGCGCCGGGTCACCGGGCGCCACGTCAGCCACAAAGCCATCGCCGCGGCGCCTACGCCCGGCGCCGCCCGCAGGTAGCCGAACACCGCGGGGCCTGCGTGCAACACATCCTTGGTGAAGGCGGGCAACAGGGCCGTCGCTCCCCCGAACAGTACCGCAAACAGATCCAGGGAAATGGCACCCAGTACCGGTTTCTGGCGCCAGACGAAGCGTAATCCCTCGAGCAGGCTATGCCAGGTTGCCGCAGTGCGATCTGCGAGGATGCGCCGCGTCCTGATGAGCACCATGGCCCCCAGGGAGATCGCCATCAGGGCGGCCGCGGTGCCGTACACGAACGCCGCCCCGCTGTGGAAGCCATTCGCTGACTGGCCCAGTGCATAGACCACCCCGCCGATGCTCGGCCCGGCGATGATCGACACCTGGAACGTCGACGAACTGATGGCGATCGCGTTGCCGAGCGAAGATTGCGGCACCAGATTGGGCACGAAGGCCTGCGACGCCGGTGTCTGGAACGCGCGCGCGACGCCGAGTACCGCCAACACGCCATAGATCGGCCACACGATCGTGAGGTGATGCAGCGCCAATACCAACAACACCACGGCGCAGCTCAGATACGTCAGCAGACACAGCCGGATGATCCAGCGGCGATCATACTGATCGGCGGCATGGCCGGCGAACAGCGACAGGCAGAGGAACGGCAGGAACTGCGACAAGCCGATCAGCCCGAGGTCGAGCACGCGGCCGGTAATTGCGTATACCTGCCAGCCCACCGCGACGATGAGCATTTGCGCAGCGACCGACGACAATAATCTGGCACACAGATACAGCGTGAAGTCACGGTGCTTCAACACCGCGAAGCCACGCGTGGCGACGATGGGACTCAACTGTGGGAATGCCTCCGGCCGCTAGTGTACGTCAACTGCGCCGGCGGCAGCGCCGTGTCGCCGTTGACTCGCTCGCGAGATCCGGGCGACACTTTGGCCCGTTTCCACGACGAGCGCCGAGGCAATCCCGCGTGACCGACATTTTCGGGCGATTTGGTGTGGCCCGAGTCATCAACGCGACCGGCACTGTCACCCGCCTGGGGGCGACTCCCATGCACGCCGACGTGGTCGCCGCCATGGCCGAAGCCGCCCAGGGCAACGTCGACATCGCGGAACTCCAGGCGCGCGCATCGCTCATCATTGCCGGCTGCACGGGCGCGGCCGCCGGCATCGTCACTGCTGGTGCGACCGCCGGTTTGCTGGTCGCGGCCGCCGCCTGCATGACGCGGTACGACGCGGCGAAAATGGCACAACTCCCCGACACCACCGGCATGCGCAACGAGTTCATCATCTCGCGCAGTCATCGCAACTCCTATGATCACGGCGTACGCGCAGCCGGTGCGCGCCTGATCGACGTCGGCCTGCCGGACCGGATGACCGGCTGCGGCGTGCGCGACACGGAAGCGTGGGAATACGACGCCGCGATCGGCGACCGTACCGCCGGCATCCTCTACCTCGCGGGCTCGGGCTCGCGTCCGCGGCTCATCGACGTGGTGCGGGTGGCTCATGCGGCCGGGCTGCCGGTGCTGGTCGACGCCGCCGCCGAATTGCCGCCGCAGGCCAACTTGCGCCGCTTCGTCGAGGAGGGCGCCGACCTGGTGGTGTTCAGCGGCGGCAAGGCCATCGGCGGGCCATCGGCCTCCGGCATCTTGTGCGGCCGGCGGGATCTGGTGGGCGCGGCGCTGCTGCAACAACTCGATCTCGACTACGTTTCGGAGGACTGGCAGCCACCCGGGCCATTGCTCGACAAGACCCGCTTGCGCGGCGTTCCGCGCCATGGCATCGGCCGCGCCTGCAAGGTGGGCAAGGAACAGATCGTCGGCCTGCTGGTCGCGCTCGAGCGCTTCTCGCAGGATGACGACACCGCACGCAATCAGCGTTTCGCCGAGATTTGCGCGGCACTCGTGGCGCCGCTGTCGACACTGCCGCTCGAGGTGCGCATCGTCGCCGATGCCGCACATGGCGGTTTGCCGCGCGTCGAGGTCAGCATCGCGGCTGCGGCATCGGTGGCGCATGCCGCGCCGCCGTCCGCCCACGAACTCGCGGCGCGGCTGCGGGCCGCGCGCCCCGCCGTGCACGTGGACGCGACCGATGCGGACCGCGGTGTGCTGCTGCTGGTGCCGACCTGCCTCACCATCGCCGATGCGGCGCCCATCGCCGCGGCGTTTGCGGCCGCACTGCATGGGCTTGGCTAGACGCCCCGCGTCCCCGCTACAGGCCGAGCGCACTCAATGCTGGGTGATCGTCCGGCCGGCGCCCCGCCGGCCAGTGGTACTTGCGCTCGTGTTCCTCGATCGGCAGATCGTTGATGCTCGCGATGCGCACCCGCATCAAGCCGTGCGCATCGAATTCCCAATTCTCGTTGCCGTAGCTGCGGAACCAGCGGCCTGCTTCGTCATGCCATTCGTAGGCGAAGCGCACCGCGATGCGATTGCCGGCGAACGCCCACAGTTCTTTGATCAACCGGTAGTCGAGTTCGCGCGCCCATTTGCGGGTCAGAAACGCCTCGATCGCCGCGCGGCCCTCGAGAAACTCGGCGCGATTACGCCAGCGGCTGTCGGTGGTGTAGGCGAGCGCCACCCGCGCGGGGTCACGGCCGTTCCAGGCATCCTCGGCCATGCGTACCTTCTGTGCGGCGGTCTCGGCGGTGAACGGCGGCAGCGGGGGTCGATCCATGACGCACGATATTACCGCATAATCGCCTTCGCTCCGAACGCTTGAGGCTGTCACCCGTGCCATCCCTGTCCCGAGGATTTGCGATCATCGCCTGCGCCGCGCTCAGCGCTTTTGGCGCCGGCATCGCCTCGCCCGCCGACGCCGGCGCCGGCGTCGACGAAGCCACCCGATGGCAGACGGAAGCGCGCGACACGTCCATCATCCGCGACGACTGGGGCATCGCGCACGTGCATGGCAAGACCGACGCCGATGCCGTGTTCGGCATGATTTACGCGCAGGCGGAGGATGATTTCAACCGCGTCGAAACGAATTACCTCAATGCCATGGGACGGTTGGCGGAAGCCGAGGGTGAGTCCGCCGTGTATCAGGATCTGCGCATGAAGTTGTTCATCGATCCGCAAGACCTCAAGGCGCGCTACCAGTCGAGCCCCGCGTGGCTCAAGCACCTGATGATCGCCTGGGCCGATGGGCTCAATTTTTTCCTGCGCGGTCACCCGGAGGTCAAACCACGGGTCATTCAACGCTTCGAACCGTGGATGGCCTTGAGCTTCAGCGAGGGCAGCATCGGTGGCGACATCGAACGCGTGGCGCTGGCGCCGCTGCAGCAGTTCTACGGCGCACCCACGTCGGCGCCGCCGCTCGCATGGAGCGCCTCGCCAAGCCGCGAGCCACCACCGAGCGAGCCCGGCGGCTCCAACGGCATCGCCATTGCGCCCGGCAATACCAAGAATCACCACGCGTTGCTGCTTATCAATCCGCATACCTCGTTCTTCTTCCGCTCTGAGCTACAAGGGTCGAGTGACGAGGGCTTGAATGCCTACGGGGCCAGCACCTGGGGTCAATTCTTCATCTACCAGGGATTCAACGAGCATGTCGGCTGGATGCACACGTCGAGCGGCGTCGACAATGTCGATTTTTTTCAGGAAACCATCGTCAAGAAAAATGGCCGTTTTTATTATCGGTACGGCCGCGAGCTTCGACCCGTGGTCACCCGCCGTATCGACGTGCCCTACGCTCTCGGCACCACGATGGCCGTCAAGACCTTTACCGTCTACCGCACCCACCATGGCCCGGTCATTTTCCAGAAGGATGGTCATTGGATCAGCATCGCCCTGATGTACCGGCCGGTCGAAGCGCTGAGCCAGTCCTGGTTGCGCACCAAGACGCATGACTATGCCTCGTTCATGAAGGTGATGCAGTTGCGCGCGAACTCCTCCAACAACACCATTTTTGCGGATTCCGAGGGCGACATCGCCTACCTGCACCCGCAGTTCATTCCGCGGCGTAACGACCGCTTCGACTACACCCATCCGGTCGACGGCGCCGACCCCGCCACCGACTGGCAGGGATTGCACGCTCTAAGCGAACTACCCCAGGTGCTGAATCCACCCACCGGATGGATCATGAACACCAACGATTGGCCGTATTCCGCGGCCGGCCCCGACAGCCCGAAGCGCGAGCGCTTCCCGCGCTACATGGACACCTTCGGTGAGAATCCGCGCGGCGTGCATGCAACGCTGTTGCTGACCGGCGCCCGGGACTTCACACCGGATTCGTTGAACGCGGCCGCTTATGATTCGTACTTGCCGGCGTTCGCGCGGCTCATCCCCGGACTCGTCGCGGGCTATGACGCCCTCGACGCCGCCGATCCGCTGAAGGCCAAACTCAAAGATCAAATCCAATTCCTGCGCACCTGGGATTACCGCTGGTCCGCGCATTCGGTGGCCACGACCCTGGCCGCTCTGTGGGGCGATGCGCTCTGGGATGAAGAGAAGGACTACGACCGGATGGCCGATCACGCCACGGCGACCCGCAAGCTCACGGCCCTCGCCGCCGTGTCCGATCGACTGCAGCACGACTTCGGGAGCTGGCGCATCCCCTGGGGCGAGATCAATCGCTATCAGCGAATCAACGGCGACATCGTGCAGCACTTCAACGATTCCGCGCCGAGCATTCCGGTGCCGTTCACTTCCGCCCGCTGGGGCTCGCTGGCATCGTTCGGCGCGCGGCGCTACGAAGGCACCAACAAATACTACGGCACCAGCGGCAACAGTTTCGTCGCCATCGTCGAATTCGGCGACAAAGTCAGGGCGCGTGCGATATCGATCGGCGGCGAAAGCAGCGATCCGCGCTCGCGGCATTTCGCCGACCAGGCGGCACGCTACGCGGACGGCGCGTTACGGCCCGTGTACTTTTACCGCGAGGATCTTGAGGGCCACATCGAGCGGGAATATCGGCCGCAGTGATCGGCCGCGGTAGCGGTAGCCGCCGCCTCACGCCCCGGCGTAAAGCTGGAACGCGCCCCAGTACAACGGCTTGCGATACGCGCCCGACGAATGGATCAACGACAATTTCGCGGCACGCAAGGCGGCATCCGGCGCCGCGCCCTGCTTGAGCTCGCGGTACAGGTGGTCCATGAGCTCGAGGGTCGCGGCATCATCGACCTCCCACAGGGCGCTGATGACGTTATGCGCGCCGGCGCGCAGAAATGCCCATGACAGGCCCACCAGCCCCTCTCCGTCATACGCGCGCAACCCTGAGCCGTTACAGGCCGACACCGTGACCAGCCGGGCATTCAGCGGAAAGCGAACGATGTCGCGCGCATACAATTTGAATTGGCTGGGATCATCCGCCGGAGGCGACAGCACCACTGCCGACTCCAGTGGACTCAAACGGCTGGCAGTGCCGTGAGCGACGAAATGAATGTATTCGAACCGCCCCGGGTCGCTGTGGCCGTAGGCCGCGGGCGCGGCCAAATCTCGCGTCAACACCGTCGGGCGGTGCGCCGAAAAATACTGCTCGATCCGCGTGACCTCGGCCGCCGCATTCGGTAATTCCTCGAAGTCGGTGCCCCGGGTGGCCGGATCGCCGATCAACAGCATTGTGTCCGCGGCGGTCCGTGCCGCGGGGCGGGTAATGCTCGCGGCGCGTTCAACGGCCGCGGCTTGCATGCCGATCGAACTCACCGTCGACACTGCGACGTCGTCGATCCAGTAGTGAAGTCCCGCAGGCCCGCGCTTGACCAGCGTGTCGAAGTCCAAATCGTACAGCATGCCGTCCGGCACGAGCGTCACGCGCGAGCCGCTGTGGATCAGCGCCGCAGCGGGCGCAACCAATGTGTCGTACAACGCCTGGCCGGCGTCGGATG
>Ga0116228_10006872_pt1 | contig 10171 bp, 7 predicted proteins | sample S1TSphfallax_2_FD_89694 | JGI IMG/M metagenome (GOLD analysis project Ga0116228, IMG submission 89694) | Host-associated microbial communities from peat moss isolated from Minnesota, USA - S1T2_Fc - Sphagnum fallax MG | ecosystem: Host-associated > Plants > Peat moss > Unclassified | place: USA... | reverse complement strand
GTCGATCCGCAGCCAATTATCCGCGGCGTACCGCCTCGAGTCCGCCATGCCCGAGATATCCGTGATTCGCTACGCTCACGACACCGACCGCAAGCTGTTCCTGCAACACCAGAGCTACAGCGGGAAAATGCTGCTGAAGGACCAGGCCGACCAGACGCTCAAGCACTTGCGCTGGCTCTGGGGCTTCGACGTTTCGCTCGAAACCGTGGACCAGAACGGCGCGACGCTGCGTATTTATTGAAACGTGGCGCGCTCGAAGCTGCGCCGCTGGCGCGCCGTTGCTCTCGGCGTGGGCATCGTCCTGGTACTGTCGGCGGCGGTCCTCACGGTGTGGGTCGTGCATCTGGACCATGTCGTCACGCGTGAATTCCAAGGGCGGCATTGGTCGGTGCCGGCCCGCGTCTACGCGGCGCCGCTCGAGCTCTATGTGGATGCACCGATATCGGCAGACGAACTCGAGGCGGAACTGCACCGTCTTCACTACCGTCCCGGCGATCCGGCCATCGGCCCGGGTATCTATCGCCGCAACGGCCCGGCGTTCGATGTCCACGCCCGCCGGGTGCGCTTCATCGACGAGTTGCGTGAGCCCGAGCGAGTGTCGATCCACGCCGATGGCAAATCCATCCTAAGCTTGCGGCAGGCGGACAACTCCGATCTGCCGGTGTTCCGCCTCGATCCTCCCGTGGTCGGCAGCGTGTTTCCCATCCACGGCGAGGATCGCATCGTGGTCGCGCCGGCCGGCGTGCCGGCGTTGCTCCGCTCCGGCATCAAGCTGATCGAGGACCGGCGTTTCGACCAACACCACGGCGTCGACGGATACGGCATCCTGCGCGCTTCGTGGGCCAACTTGCGCGCCGGACGGGTGGTGCAGGGGGGCAGCACGCTGACCCAACAGCTGGTCAAGAACTACTTTCTGTCGGACGAGCAGACCTTCGGCCGCAAACTGACCGAAGCGGTCATGGCGCTGCGGCTCGAAGCGCACTTTTCCAAGGAAGAAATCCTGGTCGCCTATCTCAACGAGGTTTATCTGGGCCAGGACGGCGCACGTGCGATCCACGGCTTCGGCCTCGGCAGCGAATATTATTTCGCCAAGCCGCTCGATGAACTCGATGTGAGCGAGTTGGCTCTGCTCATCGGAATGGTCAAGGGACCGTCCTACTACGACCCGCGCCGGCACGAAGACCGGGCGCGTAGCCGGCGCAACCTCGTCATCCAGGAATTCGCCGCGGCCCATTTGATCGATGCCGCTGCGGCGAAACGCGCCGCCGCCAGGCCCTTGGGCCTCCGGCCGCCGGGCGGCAGCTATGTCCCGGCGTATCTCGACCTCGTACGGCGGCACTTGAAGCGTGACTACGTCGAGGCGGATCTTGCTGCCGCAGGCCTCGCCATCTACACCAGTCTCGACCCACGTGCGCAGTCCGCAGCCGAAAAGGCTCTGACACAGAATTTGAACCGCCTCGATGCAGCCAGTGGCACACGCAATGACCACCTCGAGGGTGCCGTGGTGATCGCCGAACCCAACAGCGGCGACGTAATCGCCGTGGTCGGCGGCCGTGAGTCAGGCACCGACGGCTTCGATCGTGCTCTCGACGCAAGGCGGCCCATCGGCTCGCTGGTCAAGCCCGCCGTGTACCTGACCGCCATCGAAACCGGGCACTACAATGCGGCTTCGGTGATCGATGACGCACCGATCGAAGTCAAGCTCGGGGATGGCAGCACCTGGGCACCGCAAAACTTTGAACATCAGTTCTACGGCCAGGTACCGCTGGCGCGCGCCCTCGCCGAATCCTTGAACCTCGCCACGGTGCGCCTCGGCTTGGAAGTCGGCCTTCCGCACGTGGTCGAGACCTTGCAACGGTTGGGCCTCGAGTCCACACCCTCGCTCAATCCCTCGCTGCTGTTGGGGACGGTTGAGATGACCCCGCTCGAGGTCATGCAAATGTACACGTCGCTCGCCAACGGTGGCTTCCGCGCCCGCCTGCGCGCGGTGCAGGCGGTCCTCGATGAGCATGGCAAACCGCTCAAGACCTTCAAGGTCCAAGTGGAAGAAGCCGCGCCCGCCGCGGCCGTGTATCAACTCGACCGCATGCTGACATTGGTTACTACGCGAGGCACCGGCCGCGAAGCGGCAACCCGACTGCCTCGGGGATTGGTGGTGGCCGGCAAGACCGGTACGTCGTCCGATACCCGTGATAGCTGGTTTGCCGGCTTCAGCGGCAGCTATCTCGCCGTCGTCTGGGTGGGATATGACGACAATCGGGTCACAGGGCTGACGGGTGCCACCGGTGCGTTACCCATCTGGACCGAGACCATGAAGAGCCTCAAGTCCACCTCTTTCGATCCGGTGCCGCCGGAGTTGGTGGAGGATCGCTGGATCGATTTCTCGGATGGCCTGGAAACGACGCCCGCCTGTAGCGCGGACGCCGTGCTCGTGGCGCTGCCGAAGGACACGGCGTTGCCCGCCAAACCCGCTTGCATGGCCTCGCCACCCGCCACGGTGGGTGACAAGATCAAGACATGGATAAAGAACGTGATTCACTAACGCGGCTCGCCGCGCTGGCGAGTATGCCCCGTCTGGCGACACTCGCCGGTTGCTTGGCGGCCGGCGCCTTGCTGAGCGGTTGTCCAGTGCGGGCCACGCGTCCCTCCTACCCGGCCACGCCCGCCGCTCCGCAAGCGGACGGCGCGACGATGTCAGTTCCACCGGCTCCGCCGGCAGCGGCCACGCCGTCCGCGCCGACGCCGCGACCCTCGCCACCGCCGCGTGAGAATCACCTCTCCGCCGCCACCCGCTCACTCGTCACCCAGGCGCACACCCTGATGTCGCGCGGCGATCTGGACGGCGCGTCCTCGACCCTCGACCGTGCCTTGCGCATCGAACCGAATAACCCGCTGCTGTGGATCGAACGCGGTCGCCTGCGACTCGCCGAGAATGATCCGCGGCAAGCGGAAGGGTGCGGCCGCAAAGCGCTGGCACTCGCGAGCGGTGATCGCAGCACGCAGGCCCAGGCTGGCAGGCTGCTGGCAGACGCCCTGCGCGCCCAGCAACGCAATCCCGAAGCACGGGCGGTCGAAAGTCAGCCTTACATGCACTAGGAGAACGATTTTGCGAATCACGCCGAGTTCGCCCATGGGCGCGCCCAAAACTGTTGTGATCGTCGGCGGCGGTTTCAGCGGCGCCACCTTCGGGCTCAAGCTGCACCGGAAATGCCCCGACTGGCGCATCATCATCGCGGAGCCCAAAAAAACCCTCGGCCGCGGGGTGGCCTACGGCGCATGCGGACCCGACCATTTGCTCAACGTACCGGTCGGCCGCATGGAAGTCGGCCTCAAGCCGGGATTTGCCGAGTGGCTGCAATCGCGCCGTAGTGCCATCGCAGAAGCCTTGGTGGAAAGCGGACTGGATATGTCCGCGGCCTTCGTGCCGCGCCGCCTGTTCGGCGACTATGTGGAGGAGCGCGTCACCGAGGCGCTCGACAGCAAATCCCGGGTGGGCCTGTCCAGCGTGCGCGGCGACGTGGTCCGACTGCTGAACGATCAACGCGGCGTGCTGCTGACCGACGGACGGCAGATCAAGGCGGATATCATCGTGCTCGCGATGGGCAATCTGCCGCCCCGCCCGCCCGGAGGCCCCGATCCCTGGCTGTACGACAGCGGCTTCTTCATTCCCGACCCCTGGGCGCTGGACGCCTTCAACGACCTAGATCCGGCGCAACCGCTGCTGTTGATCGGTAGTGGCCTCACCACCGTCGATATCGCGTTGCGCCTCGCGCAACGCGGCCATCGCGGCCAGATGCTGGCCATCTCACGTCGTGGCCTGACGCCACGCACGCATGTGGCGGGCGGCGCGTGGCCCGAATTTCTGCACGACAAGATCCCTGCGTCGGCGCTGACCCTGACGCGGATCATGCGAGCACAGATCGCGCTCGCCGCCGCGCAGGGAATTGCCTGGCAGCGCGTGTTCGACGCGGCGCGCCCCGCGGTGCCCGCCATTTGGAACGGCTGGAGCGAATTCAGCCGACGCCAGTTCTTACGTCATCTGCGGCCTCGCTGGGACATTCACCGCCATCGTATGGCGCCGCGCGTCAGTGAATCGTTGGCCCAACTGCAGAGCAGCGGCGCGCTTGAAATCCTCGCGGGCCGCATCTTAGGCTACCGGCCGCAGGGGCGATTCGTCGACTGCACGCTGCGCCTGCGCGGCGGCGACGTGCGCACGTTCCGGGCGGGCCATGTCATCAATTGCACCGGACCCGGCGGCGATTTCGCAAAAATCGCCGTGCCGCTGATCGCCGAATTGCGCGAACGCAAGCTCGCCGTGCCCGATGCCCTCGGCGTCGGCGTGGAAACACGCGATTGCGCGGTCGTCGACGGCGCCGGCGATGCGTCCTCCTGGCTGTTCGCCCTGGGGCCGCTCACCCGTCCCGCTTGGTGGGAGATCACCGCGGTACCCGAGATCAATCTGCAGATCGACAGGCTTGTCGCCCAGCTGTCGAGCCCGGTGACGGCGAGCCGGCTGACCGCCGCGGACTTCCTGGATATGGGCGGGGGAATATGATCGAGCGCATTTCGGTCCAACCACTCAGAGTTCTCGGTACACTGCGCACCCATTCATCACCAAAATCTGGCACGGCCATCACTAGAATCAGGCACGGCTGTTGAATCAACGAGGATTGTTGTGAGTACCGATCTTAATCCTGGCATCAAGCGCACCGCCGAGCCGGCCCGCCCGGCCGTCGTTAAACTTCAATATGGGCAGATAGGCTTGATGCAGCTACGCATCGGCACGACGGATACCGGCGCGCTGCTGGACGAGTTAACCGGGCGCATCGCGACGGCGCCGAAATTTTTCCAACGGACACCGGTGTGTCTCGATCTCAGCGAGCTCGAGCAAGCACCGGAAATCGACGAGGTCAAGGCGGTGATTGACGCGGTTCGTCGGGCGGGCATGCTCTCCATCGGCCTGACCGGCGGCTCTGCGGACGTGGAACTGCTGTCGACCGCCTTGAACCTGCCGATCCTCTCGGCATTTCGAGCGGCGAACAATCCATTCCCAGCCGCCGTGCCGCCTACAGCGCCCACGCCCACGGAGGCAACCACCGTGACCGCTGCCGAGCCCGCCACGGCGGCGCCCGCCGAGGCCGGCGGTGGCCTCGCGGCCTTGATCCATTCGCAGACCGTGCGTTCGGGGCAGCGTATTTATGCGCGCGACCGCGACCTCGTCATCACTTCGGGGGTGGGTGCCGGGGCGGAGGTGATGGCCGACGGCTGCGTCCATATCTACGGTTCACTTCGCGGGCGCGCGATGGCGGGCGTCCACGGGCAATTGAGCGCAAGAGTGTTCTGCCAAGAATTCAACGCCGAGCTGGTGTCGATCGCCGGCGTATTTCGCGTGTTCGAGACCATCCCACCCGAACTGATTGGCAAGCCGGTTCAAGCCTGGCTCGACGGCGAGGATTTGCGCTTCGCAGTCGTCGGCAATTGAGGCGGCTTCGCCGCGAATCCAAAAGGAGATCAACACATTGGCAGAGATAATCGTCGTGACTTCGGGCAAGGGAGGCGTGGGCAAGACCACCACCTCCGCCAGCATTGCGTGCGGACTCGCGCGTCGCGGTAAACGCGTCGCCGTCGTCGATTTCGACATTGGTTTGCGCAATCTCGATCTCATCATGGGGTGCGAGCGACGCGTCGTGTATGACTTCGTGAACGTCATCCAGGGCGATTGCACGCTCAAGCAGGCGTTGATCAAGGACAAGCGCTTCGACACGCTGTTCGTGCTCGCCGCCTCGCAAACTCGCGACAAGGATGCCCTGAGCAGCGAAGGCGTGCATCGTGTGCTCGAGGAACTCGCGAACGACGGCTTCGACTACATCATTTGCGACTCACCGGCCGGCATCGAGAAAGGTGCTCATCTCGCCATGTATTTCGCCGATCGTGCAGTGGTGGTCGTCAACCCGGAAATTTCCTCGGTCCGCGACTCGGATCGGATCCTCGGACTGCTGGCCAGCAAGACCGCACGCGCCGAACAGGGCAAGGAGCGGGTCAAAGAACATCTTCTCCTCACGCGTTACAACCCGCGCCGGGTTGCGAGTGGCGAAATGTTGAGTGTGGAGGACGTGAAGGAAATTCTGGGACTCGACGTGATCGGTGTGGTACCCGAATCGCCCGATGTCTTGTCGGCGTCCAATGCCGGCACTCCGGTCATCCTGAACGATGCAAGCGATGCGTCGCGCGCCTACGAAGATACCGTCGCAAGACTTCTGGGCGAAGAGGTTCCCTTGCGCTTTACCATGGAAGCCAAGAAAGGATTCTTCGCGCGAATGTTCGGAGGCTGACATGGGCTTACTGTCTCTGTTCCGCAAAACACCCCCATCAGCCAATCTCGCGAAGGAGCGGCTGCGAATCATCGTCGCGCAAGAGCGCAGCGTGCGTGGTGCGCCCGACTACCTGCCGCTGTTGCGGCGCGAACTGCTCGAGGTGATTCACAAATACGTGAATGTCGATCCGGCAGCCGTGCAAATCTCGTTGGGAAAAGAGGACGGCCACGACGTGCTCGAGCTGTCGGTATCGCTGCCGGAAGCCAAACGCGACGGGTAAGACGGGCGGCGATCGGCTGGATCGGCGGGCCTCTACCGAGCGGGGCGTAATGTCACGGTAACGCGTAGACGGCACCATGGGGGTTCTCTGCGTTTTATGCGCAGCCACCCCAAGGATTCTCTGCACATGGCGAACCAGACCGGCCTGGACGATCCCAATGACACGGACGTTGGACCCTGGGCTCGCATCGCGCCGCTGTTGGCCAAGCAGCATCCGTCCGAATCGATCCCGGCCCCGGCCGGCGATCGCCGCTGGGTCCCACCCGACGCCTATTCGGCGCGGGACGATGCCAACATGGCTGGCCAGATTCTCGGCGGCCGCTATCGGCTCGAACGGCTTTCTGGACTTTGCGCAATGGGTACCCTGTATGTCGCAAGTGATCTGCAGGCCAGCGAAGCCCCCGTGTCGATCACGTTGTTGCGGCCCGAATTCCGGTCGTTCTCCGAGGCGCTGACGCTGTTGCGGGTGGAGGTCCGGGTGACCCGGATGCTTCGCCATCCCCAGATCGCGCGGTTGTATTCGCTGAATTCCGAGCGCCTCGGCGTCTACCTCGTCACCGAGTGTCTCGAGGGACGAACTCTCGAGGCGGAACTTGTGTCAGCCGGCCAGGGATTTCCCCTGAGCGCGGCTCGGCCGCTGATCGATGACGTGTGCCAAGCGCTCGTCTATGCCCACGAATTGGACGTGGTGCATGGCGACTTGAACCCGTCGAACGTCTTCATCACGTCCGAGGGGCGCGCAAAGCTGCTGGATTTTGGGTTGGCGCGCGCGGCCGGCACCCGTAATGGCCGCTTTGACGTGCGTCGCCTCGGCGGCTCGGCCATAGCGTATGCCAGTGCCGACCTGTTGGAGGGCCGTGTCCCGGAGCCGCGCGACGACGTCTATTCCCTCGCCTGTACTTTGTATACGGCGCTTGCCGGCGCGCATCCTTTCGAATCGCGTTCAGCGCTGGAGGCGCGGCGGCTCGACCTCAAGATGACGCCGCTGGCGGTTCTATCGCCGGCGCAGAATACTGCGCTCGCTCGAGCATTGGCATTCGATGGCGCGCACCGGACTGCGAGCGTGGCCGCCCTGTGCGATGAGTTGGGCTGGGTGGCGTCAGCGGACGCGCCCGCCGCTCCGGAACAGGCACCACAACCCGCACCAGCCCAGGCAGCCAGTCCGCCCATCACGTCACAACTGCCGGCTCGGTTATCCCTGCCGTCGATCGACGCCGCGCCGCGAACTCCGCGAACTCCGCGACCTGCGCGAACGCAACGACCGCCAAAAGCCCCGCCGAGCCGTACTTCGCGCCGCTACGTCGTTGCCGCTGCGGGCGCGCTGTCTCTGGTGGCTCTGATAGTCGGGATTGCCCTCGTCTACAACGAGCGTGGAGTATCTGTCGTGACGAGATCGCCCCCGGCGATCAACCCCGCACCCACATCCGCGCCGCCGCCACCGCCGGCACCGGGCCCTGCCTCGGCCCCGGCTCTGGCCGCGAACAGCGTCGCAGCAGCGCCACCGCCTACGGGCGAAATCGCAACCCGGCCCATGACCAATTCGGCCGCCGCGGCCGCAAGGAAGCAGGCTCCTGCCGCGCAGGCCGACGCTGCGCTGGCCGTGCTGCGACCGCTCCCCAAGGCGGCCGCCGCGATGGCGGATAGCAACAATTGTCCTTATCCCCGCGAAGCGGTGGCTCAAGGTCTGACCGGCACGGTATGGCTGTCGGTGCACGTTACCGCCGACGGCAAGCCGACGGAGACCCAACTCGATAAGACCAGCGGCGCGGACGTGCTGGACCAGGCGGCGATTCGCTGCGTCGAGCAATTTGGCCGCTTTCCCGCCCCGCCTGGCGGATCTGCGTCGACCGGTTATCGGGGTCGCGTTCGCTTCAAGTGGTCCTTTGGCAGCTGAGGCGGGGCGACCTCAATGTATCGTCGCGACTCCCGAGGGCCCGGCGCCGGTGGCGACCGAGCCGATCAGCGTGAGCAGCCCGGTGGTGGGATCGATGGAGTACTCGGCCACCACATTGCTGTTCAATAGCGGAACGTAGGCGAACTGCCCGGTGGCATCGAGCGTGATGTCGAACGGCGAAGTTCCGCTGATGATGTTCAGGGTACCTATCGGGGTCAGCGCACCGCCCGAGCCGATCGAAAACTCCGAAATGGTGTCGTAGCTGCCGGTCATGTGATTATCCACGTCGTACACATGTTTGCCGCTATGGTCGACGATGATCGTCCGCGGATACATGCCCGGGGTGGCCGTACCGAACTTCGTCAGTTGACCACCCGAGCCGATCTGGAATTCCTCGACCAAGTTATTAGTGCTGTTCGACACGTAGACGTACTTGCCAGTCGGTTCGGCCACGATCTTGTCGACGCCGGAGCCGGAGTCGGCAGTGACCGTCCCGATGTTGCTGAGAACGCCTCCTGCACCGATCGCGTATTCGGATATCGTGCCGTTGACGTTGTTGGTCACATACACATAGTGATTCGTGGGTTCGATCGTGATTCCGAACGGATCGGTGCCCGCGCCGATTGAGCCGATCGAGTTGAGCGTGCCGTTGGAATTGATCGAATACTCCGACACCGAGCCACTGATGTTTACCACATACAAATACTGGCCCGAATGGTCGATGATGAGCTCCGCGGGGTTGGTGCCGGTGGCATACGACCCGATGAGCGAGAGCGTGCCGCCGCTGCCGATCGCATACACCCCGATGTCATTACCCTGGATGTTCACTTCGTACAAATACTGGTTGGTGGCATTGATCACCTCGAAGAACGGCTGAGTGTCCGTCGCAACCGAGGCGCCCGTTGCGGTCAGGGCACCATTGGCACCGATGGCATAGGTCGTGATGGTATTGGCGCAGTTGTTGTTAGGGTCGCAGGAATTGAGGACGAAGGCGTATTGCGGCGCAACGGTCAGTGCGGTGGAGCCGGAGACGTTGCCGGGCGCGGCGTTGGCGGTGATGGTCACGGTGCCCGCCGCGGTGCCGGTGGCGAGACCGTTCGAACCCGAGGCATTGCTGATCGTGGCGTCCGCAGTATTCGACGAACTCCAGGTGACTGCCGAGGTGATGACTTGCGTCGAGCCGTCGCTATAAGTACCCGTGGCGACGTATTGCTGCGTGGCGCTGACGTAGATCGTCGCATTGGCCGGTGTCACGGCGATTGACGCCAGGGTCGCCGGCGTGACCGTGAGCGGCGTCGACCCCGTGATGGAACCGAGTCCCGCGGTGATGGTGGTCGAGCCGACCGCAGCGGAGCTCGCGAGCCCCTGCGAGCCCGACGCGTTGCTGATCGCTGCCACGCTCGAAGTGGAGGAGGTCCAGGCCACCGCGGACGTGAGGTTCTGCGTCGAGCCGTCTGTATAGGTGCCAGTCGCAGTGTATTGCTGGCTCGTGCCCTTGGCGATGCTCTGGTTCGCGGGCGCGACGGCGATCGAAACCAGCATCGCCTGAGTCACGGTCAGAGCGGCCGAGCCCGTGACGCTGCCGAGCTGCGCCGTGATGGTCGTCGACCCCATCGCAGCGGAGGTCGCGAGGCCGTACGAGCCCGACGCGTTGCTGATCGAGGCAATGTTCTGGTTCGAGGAG
>Ga0116228_10006868_pt1 | contig 10173 bp, 6 predicted proteins | sample S1TSphfallax_2_FD_89694 | JGI IMG/M metagenome (GOLD analysis project Ga0116228, IMG submission 89694) | Host-associated microbial communities from peat moss isolated from Minnesota, USA - S1T2_Fc - Sphagnum fallax MG | ecosystem: Host-associated > Plants > Peat moss > Unclassified | place: USA... | reverse complement strand
TCCTAGCACCAAGGGTGCTCCAAAATGCGAATTAACCAACTTGTTGGTTAGTTTGATGCAAGTTCGAGTAAGTAACTAAAGCTTGTCACTCTTCCTAGTCCTATCCCAGAGCTTCAGCATGCCCCTTTACCCCTTTTAGTGCTAAGAGTTGGGAACATGCCTTGAGTTTTTCACAATTATAATGTTTGAGTAACTTAAACCCATCTTGGGTCTAACTAGGAACTTGGGGGCGTGTCAAATATGCAACTTGATGAAGAAATTAGTTTTAACATTTTTGAAATGTTTGTTGGAACCAATGAACTCATGAAAGAGGTGGTGAACAAGGAGTTATACATGTTTAAGAGGTTTCGAATGAATGTCAACAATGAATCTATGTTTCCAATTGTGGTATGTCTTGTCTAGCAATTATTGGCATTGTTGGTTCTCAAATAGAAACTAGAAAAAAAAAAATCTTTGGTTGGAATATTTACAAATTTGAAGAGATTTCCCTTACGATCAAGCAATTTAGATAAGCTAGTTTTTTATAATAAAAATTGGCCTAGTGATCTTGAGGTGGGTTGTAGTTCACTTTTTAGTTTGATAGAGTTGATTGAAAATGATGTTGCTTTAAAGGAAAAATTAAAGCAATATGAAGGTGAATTTGAGCAAGATGAATTTTTGGACTAGTAACTTTACTTGGATATATTTTTGAGCAAAATAATTGTTCTATTTTTTTATTTGGAATATTAGGATATTTTATGGATATGAATGTTGGTATATATCTAGTCGTATTGAAATCCAAAATTAAATTGATTTATATTTTGATATCCTTACAAGATATTATAAATGTTTTTTTTTAAATAATAACTAGAATCAGTGGATAACAAATAGGCAAATGATGAATTGGAAAATATCCAAAAAAAAATTATATCCATCCAACACTGGTCGATACCAATGTCATGCAATTCTTTTTTTTGAAAAGAACCTTCAGCCCAATTTTGATTTGATTTTGAAATTTTTTAAGGTTCTTCAAGTGCGAGTTTGAGCCCAAATCTCCCCAATTTTAAACCATGTGGTTTCAATTTTAGCACATTTTCAAAATTCAAGAACCTCCAAGCTTGGTTTAAAAGCCAAGTTCAACTCCATGTACGCATTACACATTCCCCTATGCTAGATATTGTAGAGGTACAAAGTTTTATAACAAATTAAAATCAAGGTCAATATAAATATGAAGTCCAATAACTAATTAAAAAGATAATATTGAAATCTCAAATTGAGCTTACTTATTAACTTTTCAAAACAAACTTAGCTTCCATATTTGAAAAACTTGCCCCTTTCTTCAAGAGATTTTTTTTCATGATTCCAATTTCAAGTATGAATCTAGCACAAAAACAAAACAGAAACACACTAGTTCCACATTTTGGTTCTTATAATCATTCCAACAAAAAGGATGTGAACTTGGGTTTGAATCACAAGAGCCTGACCTTGAACCCTCGGGTTTAACACTGCAAACTAGATATCCTCACAACATTGCTTGATACCAAGTGCAATCCTATATACCAGACTAACATTGGTAAGAACCATTCACATGCATAGTCTGCAATTATTGAACCTTTTCCAATTTAAATTGAGAACTATGGTTAGGTATTAGTACATGGTGTTTAAATTTTGATAGCCATGTGGCTATATATTAGAACAGTTGTTGGGTATTTGATTTTTGAGAACCATGGTGAGGAACCATAAGTTCCAACCCAATCCATGTCAGGGGTTTATGCAGTTTCTAATCATTTACAACAGTGTTTGATCCGCTATTTGTTTTCAATTTTGTGATGCAGCTGAAGTGGTGATCATCCATAAGATAATTTAACCAATTTTGGTAATTATATACATATAAAGAATAGCATCCCTACCTACTAGAACTTAGGAGAGAATCTGGAATTTTTTTTATTTAATTTTTTTATTGAAAGCTGGCAACTGAAAGACCCGAAAAATACTCAAAATTTTCACCATTGTCACCTGGGCCTTTGAAAACAAAATTCTCCATTTGACCTAAAAATTTGCCCAAAAAACAAAATGCTCAAAGGATGAATTCACCAGTCTGGACATTATGTTGTACACCATAGAGACTTGTGGACTAATGTGAACCTCTGGTCCCATTGCATAACTTTCTCATTTTTTTTTGCTCAAATTGAGTGATTTAAACTGCTTTGAAATCACCATCTTAAGCTTTACAAATCATCTTCTAACTCTAAAGGCAACGGAGAAATATTTTAGGATTTTTTGAGGGGATCAGAAATAGGAGGGCTCCATCTACTCTTTGGACACCATAAACAATGGGCCCTCCTGCAAAAATCGCGAGCAAACCCTAACCCTACCTTAAATTATCACTCATGGGCTGTTCTACCCTAGAATGGATAGTATTGGTAGTAAAACTTGCAAACCCTACCTTAAGTTATCACTCATGGGCTGTTCTACCCTACAATGGTATTGGTAGTAAAACTTGCAGGACACGTTGCTCCAAACAACCAATGATTGTGTAGAACCAGCAATGTGAATGCAAAAACCTAAAGCACTAAGAGAAAATTTGTACTATATGCAGAGGGCACCCTATATCCATGAATTTCCCTCCTAGAAATTGGGAGTGATATTATACCTACTCCTAAAGGGTGAGGGTAAAGCCCTAGGGTTAGGCCATTCTCAAACTAAGGGGCCTAGAACGAGTTCAGATTTTTGGGGCCAGGGAACCAATGAAGAGGTGCAATGGTTACACGCAGTGCAGAATCCATCACTGAAAGTTTTCTTCAAAGTTTGTTGATGTAATTGTTTTTGTGGAAAGAACAACAAAATTTATTAAAAAATCACTGAACAAGATTCATAAAATTGTTCATCATTCTAATTTAATAGAGTTATCTGTAACGTCCCGTGATTACGGGATGAGAACAGCCAGTTTCAGCATAATAGGTAGGGTCTTCTTTGCAAGGGCCCGTATTAGCCCAGGCCAAAAATGGTGATGAACTCTTTTGGGAAGAGAAATTTCTTGCAGCCAATTAGAAGGCTCAAGCACTCATTCACCGTGTTTTTTTTTTTTTTCTTTTTTATTTTGTTGGGGGGGGGGGGGGAGGGGATTTTATTTTTATTTTCCCTTGGTTCCCAATGTGTTCCCTTTGAGTTCCCATCAAGTTCCAAATATGTTCCCCAAGTTCCCAATGTGTTCCTCGTAGCACCTCACTTTTATCCCATATGCTTTGGCAAATGTTGTCCTCCTTTCACCTATATAGGCAGGCTGAACACAGAGACCTCTCTAGTTCATACAGAACCATCTATTTTGGGGAGCCTCCATAGCTTCGTTTGTTTTGAGTGATTGGCCAATGAAATTGGCTCATTGCGAAAAACAAAAATTGAACTTGGGAGGCACCTCATTTAATTAATAGGAGAGGTGAATAGGAGGGGTATAGGGCAGCAAACAAGTAACTGGGAATGAAAATTTTACAAAACAAAATAACTGGGACCCAAACTAGTTTTTTCCACCAATTTTGGTGGTAAACTAAGTTTCAGCCTGGCTTTCCTTTTTCCTGAGCACCCCCACTGCTGCTACATATATTTTCACTGCTCTTACTTGTACAACTACTATAAATACTCTCGAATCTTCTGCATTAAAAGCTGAGTTTCAGCATTTCAAACTTAGATTAATAAAATTTCCTTACTTTGCGGATACCACTGAAAGAGGGGATGGGGAGTGAAAACAGGCCCAAAGACAGGGTGAAGACATGGTGACTTTATGGATAACTCTATTATGTATTGTCCAAGTTTTTAAAACTTTTCCCCGTTTGTTCCATTTTCATCCTTTGCCCTAGTTTCTCAACTTTCTGACCTCGCATAGGATCCAATCTATAGGGTAGACCAGCTGGTGATCAAACACTTAATCGCCCGCTCAGGGCAGGCCTGATCCAAGGGGAGGGCTTTGTTGTTTTTGGTGTTGAAACAAAATTTGAACCCCTCCTCTTGGTGCATTTGACATACTAATAATCATCAAAAATGAATTAAAAATGAGAAAGTTATGGCCCCCCAAAATAAAGAGGGTCAAAAACTCAAAAAATCAAACTACCAAACACTATTGCTATCAAAGTTCAAAAACAATTAGCACTCCTATAACACTTTAAATTGTTTAAAATGAATAAGCAATAAGAAAGTTATGAAATTTGAAAATAGGAGAGGTCCAAAAAGAAGGAAAAACATTTTAAACGCATTTTGTAAGTTGAAAAGCTTATTTTTCTTCTTGTTATTTTTTCATTATTCCTTTTCCTTGCATTAATTTTTTTTATAACTTGAGGTAGCACTCCTATAATATTTTAAATCAATTGAAATGAAGCATACATGATGAAAATATAAATAAGTGTTTGATGATAGGCAAGCGATTGATGATGGGCCAGTCTACCCTAAGTACATTATACTAAGGTTATAACATTGTTAAGGAAGGAATAATAAAGATGGTTCTAATGACTTTTAGGTCATTTGTTTCTTGTGTTAATTTCCTAGATCATCGAACTTCCCTAAATTAATGCATAATTCATCCATCAATTGTCCCATTGTTACACTTCCTTTAGTTCATTCATTGTGGACAACATATAAATTGTCCAACTACAAGTTCATTTGTTGCCCAACTTCCTCAATCTTTTCAATATCTTACTTTTGGAGGTTCATTCATTGTCTAATTTCAATAGCCATATTGCTTCCCTTCCCCCATATTTGCCCTTCCCTTGGTAAGTATTAATTTTTATCCTAAATATGATACAAATTTTGTAGCCACAAAATAAAACCATATTTTTTAACAAATACATCTTGCAACTAACAAAATATACAAAAACACAACAATTTTAACTCTATATTTCAAACAAATGTATTGTCCATACATGATCAAAACAAATTCAAATCTATATTTCCAGCAAATAAATTTGCACATTAAAATCATAATTCAAACATGCAATAGAATTGTTTGTAACTTTTTTTTTTCCTTCCTATTTTTAAAATCCTCATACATTTACTTAAATCTTCTACAAGTATTCTTCAACTTTTAAAATGTAAAATACAATCCAAATTCACATGGGAAAGGAAATAGTTCCACATTACCCTTTAAACCCCAATTCAAATTCAAATAATAGTATATTTTATCTCCAACCATTCCTCTTTCTTATTACTACCTCTCATTATGCCTTAACATTAAGCTCCATACACTTTGGATTCCATTTTCAAAATCTTTGAACCTTGAATATTCATAAATTATATGTTATAAATTATAACCAAAAATACTACTCAATTTTTACTTCCTTAAATTATTGTTATTCTACAACAAGTTTTTGGTGTTTTGCCTTTTATTGTTGATCTACAATTACAGATTGTTAAAGCCATGTGTCCATTATTATCTCCCTCTTCTATTGAAAGTTCAATTGTAGATGTATTAACATATTTAGAAAATTTATATGCTAAACATGGTTTTGGTTGTTGAATCAATTGAATGGGTTTAGCTCGCTACTATACCTATACTTGTGTTATGGTCAATTCTTATTTTTAATCATGTGGTTGTGGAATAACTACAACCTATTCCTTAATGTCCAAGATTGTACCACCACCTTATATCTTCTTTGGTTCTATATTATGTTCTTTTACAAATTTTAGTACTTCACCACTAAGACCTACTCATTAATCATCCAACTTTGGATTGTCAACTTTATATTACATATTCTAAACTAGAATGTGATACATAAAATTAGGGTAAGCTTGGTTGTATGCCTTGATTTTCTTCAAATACAACTCCTCATCTCCTATGTGTTTGGTGAACTCTTTTTCTAGGTGTCCTATGAACATATCCTCCACCAAATTCCACCATCACTATTAGAAAAACCCCATTTTGCAACTTGTTTTAAGTAATTAAAAGTGTCATTTTTTCATTATTTTGGTTTCTAAAACCTCATTTTGTGACTTGTTTTAGGTGATTGAAAGTGTTGTTTGCAACTATTTTGGTTTTGATCGGATTTTTCTACTTGTGCATGTGTTTACTTTTGTGGTTCGTAATTCCATGGCCTTCTACTTCATTCTAATTATGGTATATTTCATCTTTAACTCATCATACTCCTACAATTTGTGCTTGAAGTAATATGGTTCCAATATTTTCATCTTCTCTATAACTACCTATATCACTACAACAAAAGGTGTCCTTGCACATCAAGTGATTTCACTATATTTTGAGTGAATTCGTCAGTTTTAGCAAACAGGGACTAGTTGAAAAATAGTGAGGTCATTAGTCTAGTGAATAGGGATTAATGAATTGCACCCACATTTTGTAATAGTGCTACAACTAATGGGTATCATTGTAAACAACTTGATTAGATTTATCATATGTGGCCTTTATTTAATCTTGATGCAATTATGTTTCATTTCTTTCCTACACTACCTATTCCAACTCCAACTTCAAATGTTGGATCTATTTCTCCTAATTCAACATCACAACATCCAACCTTATGTTGTAATTGGTTGGAGTAGCAAATTGTGTTATAGTTTTATCATTGCCATTTTACAATAAAAAGAACATTATGAAACATGGCAATTTATTTTTTTTCATTCATCTAGCATGGATGAAAATAGTTCAACCATTGTGGAACTTGTTTGCAACTAGTGTAGTTGAAGTGCATACATTATGTTGCAATTAAGAATATGGTTATTGGGTACAAAACAATTGTTTAATAGTTGATCTTAATGTTATATAATGCAATTGTCAAAAGTGATGTAAATATTGTTTTGTGACTTTTTTGGTGGTATATTGGAATGGTGATAATCTTTAAATTAGTGTTGTTAAAATGTTATTAATTTACAACTACATTTTAAGTTTTTTTATGATAATGGTATAAAACTAAATGAATATGTGGTTATTATTTTACGATTACAAAGGGTACCAATGATACCATATTGCAATTGTTAATAATATGATGTAACTAATTATAGTTAACACATTTTTCATTTGTAAACACTGGAATTTATTACATGGTGTTTATTTACAACTAAGGCAATGGATGGAACGCTAAGTTGCAACTAACAAATATGGTGGTCAAGCCAAGAAAATGATCCTATGTTGCAACTAACACATATTACATTAAATTATTATATTGTAACTATCTCCAACACTAATGTGACATTTTGTAATTAACATGGCACACCAAGCTACTATCTTAACACTCAAAAGTGCCATGTCATGTCCATTTCATGATTTTAGCATTATCACTATTGTTTCCAACCTTTGATATCAAATCTTTCAAACATTCATGATAATTGTGCATTTTACGATGGTCAATCCTTTCTTTTGCATGTTCACATGATGTTTTATTTGTACTTGGTTCATTGTATATTGCAAAACACTATCAATATTTAACTTTTTGTTGATTTAGGATCACACACCAAAAGAAAGAAGAATTATCAAATTATTTGGTTTCCATGTTATATTAGAATTTATTCTTTATAATTAGAGGTTTTAAAAGTAAAAGGGTTTTAAAATTTTGTTGTCCAAAACAAAAAATGTCAAATGAAGTAAGAATTCCAATAAAACATGCATAATGTCTTATTTTGTGATATATTCACATATTTCATTGTTCCAATGTAGATTGTTTGTCCACGTGTTTCAAATAAGATAGCAAACATCCTCTTGATAATTTTCAATTCCTTTCATTTCATATGGCATGACATTTGCACATTGCTCAATCAAGGAACTCACATTGGGGCAACTTTTCAAGCTAGCTTTAGATTTGAAACAATACTTAAATATCAAATTATAGTCCACAAAGAAACCCGCAACACTACCTATAACCATTGAAACAACTGGTGCTATAATTGGTAGAGATCATCAAATGGTTATGATTCTAATTCAAATTGGCAAAAAAAATTGTTGAAAATGTTTTGTTGAATGGAAGTTTTGGTGTCAACACCATGACTAATGAATTGAAATTTAAATTGGGTTTACAATTAGCAAAGTCTAAACCATATCATCTAAGGATGGAAAATCAAACAACCACTAAGTTATTAGGTTTGATCAAGAATTTTAAAATTGCCATTGATGGGACACCCTACATATTCACATTTACAATCATGAACAACTTATTAGATGCAAGTTATTCTATGTTATTGGGAAAGCCATGGTTGAAAGATGCCAAAATCTCACATGAATAAGATACAAAAATATGGTAGCCATTGAGGGAAATGGGATGGGACAATGAGAATAATGGTTGCAACAAAAAAAGCCAACAACAATGTCAAATGATTGAAAGATGTCAAGTGTTATGATCTCATGGAATGATATCAAGAAGGCATTACTCATGATGATTTCATTTTTACTACTAAGTTAAATTTGTTCTCCATTGGAACCATTACACTCCCCAATGGATTATTAGACAAACTATCACAACTACAAGAAATTGCTCCAAATTTAAAGTGGACTTTGCTTAAAGGACGAAAAGAAGCCAACAAAGGTGGCCATAAGAGATGATGTGTTATACCAAGAGTTGAATGAGATCTTAAATGTTCAATATCGTAAGAGTTTTAATAGGCATATTGAAGGAACCATTGAGATGGATGAAACATCAACACAAATCCATGTTCAAACTTCAAAAATTGCAAGATGTACTCTACCAAAGGAAGCACAAATATGAAAATAAACATGAGGACAAAATATAATCCTTGATTTTTTAGGATTGTGATTTGGAGGAATTTTTGGCTACACAAGTTGAAATTTTACTCTAGGAAATCAAGGATGTTTTTGCTTGGAACTACAAAGATTTGAAGGGATTCCTTGTATAAGGACTCCCAGATATAACTCAACATCAAATTGAGCTAAATACTACAATTTCACTGGTTCATCAAGCCTAGGACCAAATGAATTCAAACTATGCAACAATTTTCAAACATGATTTGAACAATATTCATTAATCTATAAAAGTTGCAACACGGTTATCTCTAATTGTTGTTGAGCCCAAGAAGAATGGCAAACTAAGGATTTGCATTGACCTTGGGAAGCTCAATGCAATCACAAAAAAATATCCTTGTCCTTTTACCTTTTAAGAAAGAAGTTCTAGATGTAGTTGTAAGACATGAGGCTTATTCTTTTCTAGATGGTTTCTAAGTATATGATCAGATCATGATTGTCCCTAAAGACTGGTATAAGACAACATTCATAAAAATTGAGGAACATTTAAATGAATAGTCACACCGTTTGGTTTGAAAAATCCTCCACCAACCAACCAATGTGTTGTCAACAAGGCATTTAAGGAATATCTTGATATTTTCATGAAATTGTATTTGGATGTGCCTTCACAGTTTAGAGTGACATGCAAAGCCACTTTGCAGAACTTAGACTTTGTTTAATATGCAGGGAATTTTGCATTAATTTTAATCTAGATAAATGTGTTTGCCTAGTGTACTCTGGCAAGATACTAGGATTCATTGTCTCCAATGAGGGCAAACTACCAGATCCTAAAAGATCCAGGAAGTTGTGAACATGCCAGATCCAAAAACACCACAGCAGATACAGGTTTATACATCAATACTTTGTTGCCAAAGTTTACTTAGTTTTTCTAATTCACAACTTCTAATTCACAAGAAGTTGTGCAGTCTGCTACACAATTTAGCTTTTCACAATCTAGATATGTTAATGCCAGATGATCCTTTGTATGTCACAGATTGATGACCTTTGATGGTTGCCAACATACCTCAAAAGTTACATATAACTGCCATTCCGCAGCTTAAAAATTTAATGAGCCCTAGCAGAAGGCTATGGTTGGGCTCCCAATTTTGATAAGCTCCCTGAACAGACATCAATCACACAAATGCATCATTACCAGTCTTCAGGACCTATGTTTCTGTCACCAAATTTGAATGTCTATGACCAGTGAAAATCACCACAAAAATCAAATCTGCAGTACTTAAGTGGGTAACAGGCTACCAGAACAAGAGTCTTTGATCCAGACAGACTTTGGGTATCTTTCTTTCCTGAAATGATGAAGAAATAACAGCAATGGTGTGAGAATGGTGGATCAACCATACCAAAAACAAATTGAGGGGTGAAATATATTTTGCAAGGTGCCATTCATTTGTCCTCTATTTAACTTTACACCCAGCTGCAGCAAACAGCATCCACCTCTCAATGACCAGTACTGT
>Ga0116228_10006867_pt1 | contig 10173 bp, 7 predicted proteins | sample S1TSphfallax_2_FD_89694 | JGI IMG/M metagenome (GOLD analysis project Ga0116228, IMG submission 89694) | Host-associated microbial communities from peat moss isolated from Minnesota, USA - S1T2_Fc - Sphagnum fallax MG | ecosystem: Host-associated > Plants > Peat moss > Unclassified | place: USA... | reverse complement strand
TATCATCCTTCACTGGCCCACTCCAACTTTAAATTGATGCTTTAGTTCATAAAAGCTTGACCCCAACCATTGGAACAAGATTCAAAACATTGTAGAATGGGTGAAGCTCTAAGCATCTTTTTGAAGAGAAGTGGCCCTGAACAATAATATCTTCCACACCTGCCAAATGACTATTTTCTCAAAAAACCTACTGAGGAACTGGGTCCCAGTTTCCAGGTGCTGCAGTCACACCATCCCATCCAGGTGCTGCAGCACCTTCCCAACCGGCAGGTACAGGTGCTACTGCTCCTTCCCACCCTGCTGCTGGAACTGCATTCATGACAACCATGAGAATAACAATCAGCTTCACCTCCATCTCATGTACACAGCAGAAATCAATAAGAGGCTGACAGTTGGGACTGCACAAAGAGGATCCCATGCACTACAACTCAAACACCAGCAGTCACTCTTTGTTGCACAACCCTGGGCAATGGATTTGCAGATGCACAGTTACTAAGACATAAGCACTCTAAAGCAGACTGCATATTGCATTGCTTTGGTAAGGCCTTTTGTATAGCAAACTAAAAAGACATTATTCATTGCTTGGATCAAACAATCTAAACTACAGACTTCAAAAAGCCGGGGAGTTATAGTTTTAACATGGTGAAAAGATGACAACTCCTTATACAGAGCCAAACAACATCATGCTACAATGATGAATCAAAGGGGAATCAAGAGACCTGTTCTCAAAGCCAGAATGGAGTAGTGCTCAGATAGTACAAAGGAAAGCTGAACAGTTACCAGATTGATCATGGACAGAAGACAGCAGGCCCCCTTCAACAGGATTTGTATACAGGGTGCTAGAATCTGGAATAGGATGACCAGATTGTGCCACAACTTTGCAGGTTGACAAACTCAACCTAAGAAATTGACATGAAGGAGGAGAACAAACCTTGATCACTCCATTCTGGGGCTGCAACTGCTGCAGGGATAGCAATAGATGCTACATCAGGCTCCCACTGGCCAGCAGCATCACCCTCCCACTGTGTATCAGCTCCAGGTAGAGGAATTGGTGGTGCACTGTACTCAACAGGCACAAACTCAGCAACACCTCCCTCCTCCTCCTCACGGTCCTTAGTTTCATCAGGCTCCCGGTAGAAGAACAAATCAACCTGCACATAGTAATCACAATCTGAATTTGCATCCACTTCCCACACGGAATTGTAATACAGCATAGGCAGTTTTCCACATGCTCTAAAAATACTGCAGCAACTCTAGCACAACTCCAGCAATAAAACTGAGGATCCAGAAGCTTGAGCAGCATGAAGATGAACAATGAATCCAGGAGCAGATGTTAACCATGACATCCCAAGGCTGAGCAGGAGTAATGGTGCCTCGCATTTGAAGGACCATGCGACCCAACAACCAAAAGAGGCACCCAATGCTGTGCTTCCCCTTGTTGTTGGCGGGAATAGATATGTCCACATGGCGCATTGGTGAGTCAGTGTCGCAGAATGCAATCACAGGAATGTTTCCAAGAGCTGCTTCCCTAATTGGCTGCAACAATTACCAATCCAACATCTTTCAATATCCACCATGCCTTTAAAAAATAAAAATTCTCTTGAATAATGCAATCTCAACAAGAAAATTCCAGTGACAAGTGAAGAAACAATGATATACCTGATGATCAGTTCGTGGGTCGGTCAGGATCAATAGCCGTGGCTCACTGAAAGTATTTTGGAGCTGATTGGTGAATGTGCCAGGTGTGTGCCTCCCTGCAATAGCCTGGCAGCCAGTATACTGTGCAAACTTAAGGACGGCGCGCTGTCCATAAGGTCTTGCAGACTGCACAATGATGTCCTGAGGATTCTCAATGGCAACAATCACCCTGGCTGCCAACTGCAGCTTATCCCATGTCTTGCCAACATTGATGATGAAAATACCTGCAATGAGATAAAAGCAGGTGAAACCAAGCATACCACACTTCTCCTTGCTGCAACTTTTGCACCATGTTGAACGAGTACTAATCAACGATACCTGAAGAAAGAGGTGGACACATTAAGAGTAGTCCATAAGAGTTACTTTGTTTTCTTTCCGGTCCTCTAAACCATTCTCACGACGGTTCTCCACTCTAAAGCTAAGCAAACTAGACCTAGTTACGTCATTTTCTTCACCAGAATGATTCTTTCCAAAAGTCCACAGGTATCAACACACAGGCAACACGGTGCACGTAGGGCCAAGTGGTATCAGATATCCAGAAAAAAACAGACTACTATACATGGTTCTGCACAGTTCGCTATTGTACCTGGCGTTTACATTACCAGCGCTACGAGGAGAATTCCATAGTTCTTAAAACACAAATCCAGAAGTGGTAGAAGCTATAAGAGAGAAGAAGAGAGAACAGGAGAGGGCATTGGTATTTGGCGTGGAGGAAAAGGAGTGCACACATACCATCAGAGCGGCGCTTCCAGACATAGCGTTCCATCTGGAAGTCGCAATTCTTGGTGCCGAGATGTACATCGGCAGCCAACATCATCTGCACGTCGGCCTCCTTCTGTGAGAGCACCATGGTGGTGGCTGTCGTACTGCGTGCCGCGTTCTGGCGTCGGCCAACGACGCTCAGAGCTCGCACTCAATTTGCAAAACCAAGCGAGACGCAAAAGAAAGCTTCGTTCTTCGCAGCGGCTAATGTTACACCCACCCCCCCGGGAAACCCTAACCCTAACCCTAACCCTGAACATACTCTGGTAGCGTACCCGTAACCCAAGGGTCAGTTTACGTGTGCCTGGTACTGGATTTCCTCGATGTACTGAACAATTTGAACGCTCTGAGCCGTCGGATTTATCAAATTTGACGGTTGAGACCAGCCCATCGTCGCACTCAACGATTCGAACGATCTGAGCCGTCAGATGTATCGATTTTGACGGTTGGCACGTCTCCGCCGGCGCTGCCCAGGGTGCGAGCGGACGTGCTGCTGCAAGCTTTGCTATGGCGTGTAGCACAAGCAACGAGTGCATTGCGCGAAGAATTCTCGATTCTGATGGGTCTCAAGAGTAGTGCCGAGTGCGGAGCAGGTTGTCGACTCACTAAGATTTTTTCCAAGAGTTGTATAAATGTACAGTCACGAGCAGTGGTGACTGTGCATGTAGAAGAAGCAGATAGATAGTTGTTGTGCTGCTGATATTTGCGGGTGGTAGGACCATGAGGACTCAATGGTTTTCATTGCATTTCGGGATTCAGGATTTGGTCTGATGTGTTTCAGGCTTGTTGTACTGGGTCGCAGATCATCCTGTAAGGGCTTATGATTTTAGCTTCCCGCCCTGGTTCGCTCTGGCGCCCTGCGTTATTTGCTAATTACCTTCGGGTGAGTAGGCTCCTGTGTAATTCTTCCGTCTGCACTTCCTCCTTCTTGAAGAGTCTCTGAGCTTGAAACCCATGTCTTTTCTCTATGTGAACAAGCAGATCAAATTGAGCAATTGATCTGACATTGCACTTGCATCTTGTTTCTCATGCAGTTTGTTGAGCTTGCTATATGGGAGCTTGGAGAAACCTGAAGAGAGAAGATTTGCCCAAGAAGAAGATCTTTGTTCAGGAACCATCTCTGAAATTTTTTTGTTGCTGCATCAAACACAAGATATGAACAAAATTGTAAGTTAGGGTTTTTGGGTCTGAGCGCATTTCTGTTCTTTGATCCAAGGTACATGCCTATTTCTTAGAAGAATCAAAGTCTGCCATTAGCATTTGTTGATTCAAAAGAAGGTATATATCGTGCCAGTTGTAGTTTAGAGATCAAACTTGTGCAGCGTTTATATTTATTCCACATTATCTTTGGCGAGTGCTCTTCAATTTGCATCTGTTGTCTGGAATTTGTAGCAGCTTCGCTCATTTTGCCACTACCAAGACATCTATCTGTGATGTGAAGAGTGGCAACTGCGACGGGATTCCAACAGAATCTTCCTCATTTGGTAGGCGGGTTCTGAGGGACTCATGGTCGTCGTAGTCGTCGTCATGGATGGGTGTGAAGGTCGTCGGATTTTTGATAGTGCTGCTGCTACTAGTAGAGGTGTTTGTTGATCTGGTGGCAGTAAGCATGCTGTCTTAGAGGGAACGTTTGGAGCAGGTTTGGAAAGATTTGATGTTGTTTGCTGGTACAATAGGTAGTGCTCTGGCGGGCAATGCTTGTGTCGACTAGTAGTAGTGCATACGAGGAAGAAGCATCTGGTGGTTGTTCCCGACGACAGTTTACGATTTCATCCTGGAGTTGGTCGTATGTCCAGCAGCATTGCGAATCTGGGGTGGTGGGAGCGTCATAAGCATAGTGACAGATTTGGCAGCATGACTGCACTGGTTGCACGGACAGGCCGTCATCAACAGCGTTACGAACATGGCTATCGTCTTGTTGCCGGGTGTGGATTCTCTGCTTTACATCCCTGTCTCGACTTCTTTTTTTCGAATGTTTCTGGAAATAACAAAAGTCGCAGTGAGAAGCAATGTGTCTGTACTGTTGTAAGGGGATTCTTGTGCTACAAGGGTTTGCAGATTTCGTGAGGAGTCACTTCTAGGGAACATCAGTCTGTATTTGTTCATTAGTTTTCCTCATTTGGAACACAGTTTTGTCTTGCAATCATCACACTCTTTCTCTCTCTTCTGGATCACGTCTTATGTTAGCTATTTCCCTTTAGTTCTGCCAGGAGCACTGTTTGTGGTTCCTCAGCCAAGCACTTTGTCCTTGATGTTTTTTGCATTTTGTAGTAGTTTAGGTCATTTTGACCTTTTTTCTGTTTGGAAGTTGTTCACATTTTGGAGTGTTTAGTACTTTGGCCGCAATGCTAAGACCATTGCATTGTGAGTAATGACTTGGCATGTGGTTTTGGGAGAGGGGGGTTGGATCAGGTGCATACCATATCGGTACAGACCAGCAGGAGATAACAAAACAGTAGAGGTTCTCATGATCACATCACAAAGAGGCGAAGGTCTACTATTTCCTAAGGTTTGTACTCCTTATGCTAGTGAAGAGTAGGTCTAATTTGTGGGTGGGGGGTGGAAACATCAATTTAAGAACCACAGGAGCTTTCTGTCTACACATCTTCAAAAACCAACAGAATGTTTGTGAGTGGTTGATCTCTGGTACAAATTTCTCCACATTAGTGGATGGTGGATTTGTAGTAATTGCTGCTACAAATCTGCTAGTATTCTCCAGCTTGCTCTATTTGTTCCTTTTTGTTTTCCCTGATCTTGCAATTCATGTTTAGCATGTGCAGAGAAGCGGCCTTTTTCTTGGGGTCTTCTCTGCAAACGGCATCTTTTTTTGCAGCAATAAGCATTGATGCTGGTTTGGAACCTAGTTCCCTCAGCTCTTAAGATCAGTTGGTGATCACACCCAGCTTGTGCTGATTTGCTCTTAATTTGCAGGCATTGAAATAAAACATGCTAATATAGAAAAGTTTGCTTTTGTCTGCATTGGTGGGATTGATGCTTGTTTGCAGGGTGGTTGGGAGACTGATGAGACTGTGGAAGAGGCAGCTTGTCGGGAAGCTCTTGAAGAAGCTGGTGTGCGTGGTCTTCTCCAGGTGCTTGTCTGCATGGTCTCTACATCAATTTTAGTGCAAGGTTAACATGAGCTGACAATGTTACTAAAGAATTCACCAAGTGCTATGTGCAGGGGAAGCTAGGATCCTGGGACTTCAAAAGCAAACGTCAGCAAGGAGTTTTCTGTCCAGAAGGACTGTGTCGTGCTCACATGTTTGCACTAGCAGTCACTGAACAGCTTGACAATTGGCCAGAACAGCATGCTCGTCATCGGCAATGGGTGAGCTTAACTCCTATTTTGCCTCACTTCCAGTGGTCTTTTGTGCATTGTTCTACTCATCTCAGATAACACCATGAAAGCCTGTTCAACCAGTCTGCCATGGCCACTGGATCACATCTGAAATGTTGGAGGCAGGTCAACATCATATTAATAGGTTAAAGTATACTTTTTAGTTAATATGTTGAATCGGTTCATGGCTGCATTTCCAAGGATATCATGGATGTTAGCTCTGTATGTGTAGATGCTGGATGTCTTAATGTTTTGGGGACCAGTTAAAGAAACAATTTATATGATGTGTCCATGGGTGGTAGTATAATGCTGACATAGGGGGTGGGGAATTGTGGGGAGTGGGGGTGCTGCAGTTTGCAGTGACAGAAGCTGGAGAGCTGTGTCGGCATGATTGGATGCGGGGAGCACTTGATCAGTGCATTGCTCACTTAGCCAGTGGGTCTTCAACATCAGTCAACACTACCTGAACTTTTGCTGATTTTGCCTTGCCATTTGCATAATGTAGACCACTAACATGTTACTTGTGTCATTAGTTGAGATGTCATCACAGAAGAGGGTCAGATGGTGCTGAACAAGGGTGCCACCAATTAACAGTAATCCAATAGATGGCCCCCAACTGGGCACTCTAGGAAACAGTGGGTCCAATTTCACAACCCCTAAAGTTGGATCAAGCTGATTTGTTATTCCTTCTAGTTGTATGCAAGTGATGTTACACACATGACAGTTCTGGATGCCATTACTTGCTTAACAGGTAAATTACTTGGTATCTGCATTAACATAGATCTGGTTTTGGTTGATGCTGATTGTTCTGAGGAAGAAATAGCCTTGCACACTCGGATAGCAAGCAACCACTGATTAGACTCATTAGCTGAGGATCTAAAATTTCCCAAGCCAACCAACATAAGTCCTCAGGAAGATTGGTGTCTGATTGCTTTCATAGATATGGTAGCAGACTTATCAACATCTTTGTTACCATGACTAAGTCATTTGAACAGATACATTCTATGCCTCCCACACTAGTGAAATTCTCATGAAGCTAGTCATAATTTCATTGTTGGCCTATCAATTTGACAAGTGGTTAGTGTCTATTTCTTATTAAGTTGGCCTTTAATGGACGGTGAAGATGTTTTCAATGCTGGAACACAACTTGTGATTTCAGCCTTTACTTGTCAGTGATGGATGAAAGTAATCGGTTTAAGGTTAAGTTTCCCAATAAATGTGCCATTAAACACCCTCAATATAATAGGTGTTGAAATTTTAAATTTATGAATCAAGACAGTACATAGTGAAATGATGGAATTTCCATTTGGTGCAGCGCTCCAAGCAAAATAAACTAGGACAGATGTGACGTTTTGAACCTTGGTTGTTGAATTGAAAAAATTATAAAAGCGAAAGTGCGGCTTGAGTGACCAGCACCCACCAAAGCACCATCCAAAAGATCCCGTTTTGGGATGTTTTGGATGGATTGAAACCGAACGCAACCCCACGACAGGGTTCTGGGTTCATAGTTTTTTTTCCCTCACACATCCTGACCTTCAATTGTCAGTTAATTTTTTCTTCCCTCACCTCCTCCCCACTTACCCCCTACCTCCAGTTTTACCCTTCCTTCCACGTTCCTCTCCCTTTTCCCGCACATAATTTCTTCTTTTTTCTTTGGGAGCTCTTCATTCTTTGGTTTTCCTCCTCCTTTTTTTGTTAGTTTGTTTTATTTTCTGTTTTGTGTCTTTATTTTCTGTTTTTGTGGTCTCTTTGTTTATTTGTTTAGTTTTTTATTTGATTTTCTTTCTTTTTGTCTTTGTGTGTGTGGAGCTGTGAAAGAGGAGGATAGGAGCAACAAAAAAAAAAGGGAGGAGAGATGAAGAGGAAGAGCAACATGAGGCACAAAGGGAAGGGGTGAGCCTTTTGCAGTTCAACCCCCCCACAAACCAACAATGGTAGTAGAGGTTTGTTGCCATCACCATGAGCTCTTGAGTACAGTAAAAGTTTGTCACCTTCATTGGGATTTTTTAATTTCTCTTTTATAAAAAAGTTGTTTTTATTTATTTATTTGCCCTTTTTCTTTCGGTTTTTTTCTCCCTGTTTTTTTCTACTTTTTTTAATACTGTTTTTTTTTCTGGCATTTCAATTTTTTCTGGATTTTTTCTTATTTTTTCTCTTTTTGTCCTATATTTTATTTTTATTTTTCAGTAATGTTTTAAATTAGGGTTTTATATTTCTTTTAAAACTTTCTTTACTATTTAAAAATTGAATTTCTATCTTGTTTGGTTTTTTGTTTTTTCGGTTTTTTCAGTTTTTTTGTTGGTTTTCTTAATACTGGTTTTTTGGGGTTTTAAAGTTACTGTTTTCTTGGTTTTTGCTTGGATTTTTTCACCTTGTTTTTCTTTTTTCTTTTTTTCTTTTTTTGTTTTCTACTTTCTGTACTTCTTTAAAATCGTGCTTTTATATTTCTTTTTTAATTTCTCATTTTCATTTTCTGTAATTTTAAGAAATATATTTGTATCTTTTTCTTTCTTTTTTTTGTTTTTGTTTTCAATACTAGTTTTGGGGTTTTTTTATTTTAATGGTTCTTTTTGTTTCTGTTTTGTGTGTCTGAATTTGTGGGAAAAGGTAATTCTTTCCTTTGTGTGTTGGGCAATTGCTCAAACAAAAACCCATGCCACAAATGAGCAGGATCACTTATGAAATGATAAACTATAAATAAAATCGACATTGGTGGTAAGAGTTGTTTTTCTCCAAGTTGTTCATTGTATCAAGCATTTAGTGTGGGGTCCATCCTCCCCATGTAATGACCAAATTAAAGATGGACAAGAATCTTGTCAATTTAATTTGAGTTAGCAAGGTCTCTTATGCAAAAGGCCGTAAAGATGTTTAGGATAACCAAAAGGAGTCTGAAAAATGAGATCATCTGATTTGCAAATTATCACAAATTGGAGATAATGCTCGGTTGATAAGTTCCATAACATTCAATTTTCACTTCAAATTTGCATTATGCTTCAAACATGTGTCTTCCAAATTATATTCATTGGTTTGTGTGTATGTCCACTTTAAGATTCAAGGTACCACCAAGGAGGATTTCATAGCTGATTTGGTGAAAATAATTTTGGCAAACTAGCAATTATACATTTAACAATATGTTCAATTTGCACAAAATGCAGTGGCACATTATCAGAGTGCAAATGAATTATCACTAAAATCTATTAGTAAAAATCTTGATGAGTGAGAGTGAGAGCAATTAACTTGACATTCCATTTTTGAATTAATACACATTTTGTACCATGCGTATGGCATCCATGAATTTTCCATGCCACATTTTTGTAGATTAGTTGAGCCTCCATGGATATAACACATTGGCATTGGAAATGAATGTATGTAAGGCTATTTACTTGTAAAAAGTTTAAATTTTATTTGTACAAAAACAAGGTTACTAAGATCCATATATAATGTATGTGCATAGATTGCATTAAACAAAAAACTTGATTGGATGTCTTGTTAATATATGAGGGTATTACAATTATAATTTAAATGTTTGTGGAAATTCCATTAAAGCTTAAAAGTATGATTTTATGTAATACCTTCATTGTAAAAACAATCCCTTATCTCAAAGTTAGAACTTTGAAATAGTTTATATATGCATGATGGGGGTGAAGCATATACACTTTTGCTATGCAATACCTTCAAGATAAGACAAAACATATTCCATCAACCCTATCTTTAAACTTAATACACCCATAACGGTATTATATAGGCTTGATCATTTTTTGGTCCATGCAATACCTTAAACCCTAAACTAAACCTTAATACACCCATGACAGTATTGCATAACCCCAATAAAAATAGGGTAAATCAAATAAGGGTATTGCAATTGAACTTTTTTTTTTACCTTAGTATTACATGAGGCTACAATTAAATATTGGTTAACACCCATATTAAGGTATTGCATATAGCGTCAACAAAAGTTATTTCCAATATTTCTTCAAGGTATTGCATTTTTTAATAAGATAAAATGAAATGATTTCAATTGGCCTAAGGGTATTACAAAACACCAAAATGATATAGAGGATATGCATTATCGTAATGAAGGTATGTAGATGTGAATATTGTTGGATATGATATTGTCAATGTGTCCATAGAGTATTGCATTGTTTAATTAGATGATATGAAATATAACCTAGGCATGAATTTTGCATAACAACAAAATAATCTAATGCATTTGCATTACTTTGATGAGGGTAATGCATGTGTGAAGTGGGTTGGATATTATATTGTCAATGTGTCCATAGGGTATTGCACATATGAAATAAATGAGATAAAATAGTTACAATTAGGCCTACTTGGGTATTGCAAAAAAATAAAATGATCCAATGCATTTGCATTAC
>Ga0116228_10006866_pt1 | contig 10174 bp, 3 predicted proteins | sample S1TSphfallax_2_FD_89694 | JGI IMG/M metagenome (GOLD analysis project Ga0116228, IMG submission 89694) | Host-associated microbial communities from peat moss isolated from Minnesota, USA - S1T2_Fc - Sphagnum fallax MG | ecosystem: Host-associated > Plants > Peat moss > Unclassified | place: USA... | reverse complement strand
TTTAGCCTTGAGCATCCACAAATGGAAATATATGTTTTAGCAATGATGTGGTTGATATAGACCTTGAATATACTTTCTTATGTTTACATAAAAAAATGGTCTCATTTTTTAATTCAAAATTTACTTTATCAACTTTTATTCAATATTTTACCATGACTTCACCTTATGTAATATTTTTGTATTCAACCTTTCCAATGAACCAAAGGTTACTACATTTGGAAAACGTTTACTTATTCCAAACATGTCCCAAAACATTAACTCCCAACGAGTCCCCATGACCAAAGTGAGAATATGTGAATCTCCATCTCCAAACACAATCACCCCCGTTTTGGTTTCAATTTCACGATGTCTTGATCAAACTTGCCTCCAATTCATTTCCAAGCATATTTGCACTAACTTCAAGTGTAATTTTAAGTTTATAATCGCAACAAAGAAAGTTTTAAAAGGTGATTGAGTTTGAATTCGAGGTTGCAATAAGAAAATATCAAAGCAATGATCATGGCATTGCAATGGGTTCAAGTTTTATGGGATAAAAGTTTAGAAAGTTGTTCAAGAAACAATAATGTTTTTGGAGGTTTATAAATATATTCAAACCTTTGCAATGTAAATCAAACTACATACATTTGCTTTCATTATCTTGTATTTAAGGATAAATATTTAATGGAAACCAAAAGTCATGTCAAACAAGAAGATGGAAAACCTGTACATGTGGTCTATTGCATGAACAAAAACTATTATAAGCATGTTGTGAACATATATAACTTTTTCTAATGACCATATTATAAAATAAAATAAAATTTAAATGAACGATATTAAGAAACTAAAACTTGTTGTACATTAAGGCCTAAGATAAATGAGTATGATACCCAAAAAAATCTAAATTTTGTTTAACATTATAGTCCAAGAATGACCCCAATTCAAAATGTAATAATCTGTTGGTTAAAAATGCAAAAGTTGAACTGGGTGGGTTAACATTAGCCCCCAATCCCAAAAACCTATGAATGAGGCAAATGATTAAATATTAGTACTTTGGCATCAAAATTCTTCAATAGGTTCATGTGTTAAAAAGTTCTAGATCATAAGATAAACACTCAAATTTTTAAGTTCATGCTCATGGTTTGACCCCATTAGGCTTACAATACATGCCCTTGGATCACCAAAAGCAATTTTGAATTTGCGACCAAGTTAGCCCAAGAAGTTGTCACAAGTGACTTGGTTGGGTAGGATTTTTTTGGCTTCAACTTAAGTTTGAAGTAAGCTTTGAATTGAATATTCTAAAACCACATGTCATAACCAAACCAAAGCTAGGAAGAGACAAATGTCCATAGGAGTTCCCCCTTTTGGGAGTTTGGGATGTGATCAATTGTGTGAAGCCATGGAGTTGGTTTGGTTTGAAATTGCAGTAAAAACCTTGATTTCCATAAATTGAAGTCATTGAACTCTACTTGACAAGTCAACAAGTCCTAATTTTCATTTCATAACTTTAATCATTGGCTTTGTTCAATCATGAGGAGCTAAGGAGCAAGCCCTCAATTTTGCATTTTGTTGTCAAAACCAGGAATCAAGATTAATTTACTGCAATACCCCTTGACAAACTTGACAGTGTGTCGACACAAATCTGAACACAAATTTCAAAAAGTTGAACACAAATCTATAGGAACCAAAAATTCTAAATAATCAAGATTTTAGTGTTAACATTTGAAAACTTTAAGAATACAAGATACAATAATCATGCTTTAAACCTTGGTTGTCTTTTCATGGGTTGTTATTTGAGATACATTGTTTGCGGGTGCAGAAAGGGGGATTGTACACAATTAGCAAAAAGGTGCAATACAACAATAACACCTATGTTTCACCCTTTTTATAAATTGTGCCCCTCCCCCTCCTCTCTCTTTGTGCACCCCCAAATAGTTGATTTTGTTTCTTCCACACCATACTATTGACCAATGTGTTAATGCTTTCAATTTCACTTGGTTGATCATGTAGCAACTTCGGCTTAAAACAAGTTGAACACATTGCATAACTCATTTGTCACATCACCATTGTGAATGTCAAAATTGGAGAGTTGGCACATTTGTTGAAATAAATTTTTATGACATTAACCAATATCATTGCATACTTTTTGTATATATTTTTTCATGACAACAATCTACTTACTAATAGGTTATTAGCAATGTTGTCAAGATCTTCTCTTTTGTTTGTTCAAATGAGTGATTTCAATTCTTACAACCTAAATTGGAACTTGCACCAAAGTTGGGAAATAAAGGTTTGTAATTGGAACTTAAAACCCACTTCCTATTGCAATTACAATTTGACCCTTGCTACAGTCCATCTCACAATATACTTGAATTTTAATATAAGTAGGTCATATTTTTTAGGGTTTAAGGTGGTCAATTTAAATGACTAACTCTAGACTTCATACCTATTCAACTTTTTATCTTGAGGGAGAGCGAGGCAGAATAATTCTATGGGCAAGAAAACTATTGTATTAAAATAGTTATAATATGCATAAAAACTAATGCAAACTCCCAAAGAAGATGTTTAAACCAAAGTTCAACATCGTACCAATGACAATATCAACATAAAGTATGATAGTCTAGGGTTAATTTTCAAATGGACAAAACAAATCATCAAAAAACTCCCAAAAAAATTAAAATTAATTTTTTTTATTATTTCACAATCTACAATAATATTGTCATATGAGCTCGGAAATTATTCATATTGTAACTTGCAATAACTATAATGATTTTCAACTTTGTATTTTCATGAAAAATTGGTTCATTTTTTAAAAAGATTATTTAATGATGAAATAAGATGAACAAGACTAAGGTTCAAGATTATCAATGTTGCATAAACTAAAGGTAATCAAGAAGGACTACTTAATTATATACATATACACGTTTGGGGAATTTGTTGAAGGATGTTTCCATAAGGTCCATTGTCCAAGGAACTTTCTTCAAGACCTTCCTCAAAATGTAATGTATGATAAATGATGATGATGAATGAATTACATTGGTTAAAGAAAAAAAGATTAGATGCTAGATGGTGATTGGATGAAAGATGTGTGATCATGTATACATTTCATCCATAATGGATGATTAATGGAATTCATAGATGAATTTCATCCATGACTTAGGCCACATGACTATCACCTAAAATAAAAATATTTTTATAATTTATTCAAAGATTATGGATATATGTTATATGCTTGGGGTTGGTAAATGGATGTCATTCATGGTAATTTTAATAGAATGAATTCTAAACTAGCTTTGGAACTCAAACATTTTAATAAATTGAAAAAAAATCAAAATTGAAAATTCGATAATTTGAGGAACCAAGCCCAAAACTTCATCAAGAGTTTGAAAAACACAATTCATTTGTGCAAGGAGAATCCATATAATGACAGAAAAGAATGGCAAAAATATGAAAAATGATTGTTGTTGACCCATGCATTTCAGAAGGACAATTTTGGGTTGATTCAAGGTCACTCAACATTGTAAAGTTGAATAAAAGAATAGGAAAAGACAATAAAGTTGTCCCTAAAATTGGGGTTTTTTTAGGGAGAATAATACACTTACAATACAGTTATTGAAGATGTGGATCAATTTAAAGTTGGGAAAGGACTGTAAAACCCAGTGTTGGGCAGGTATCATATTTTTATGATACGTGTCAGGTCCAATTTTCACAAAGTAATTTACAAAAGGGTCCGGTTTAACCTCAAAAACATTTTATTTTTTTACTTTTTATGTCGGGCAAGGGTATCAACCTTTTTAAAAAAAATTAAATTGGTTTTCACAATGTCAGTTCTTGAAAATCTGAAAACAGTTGATTATCCTTTGCTGGTTCTCACAAACTGGGTATTACATTATATTTTTAATTATAAATTAAAAAATTAAAGTTAAAATTAAGATTAAATAATTACTGATTTGATTTCTTTTTTTAACAACAGCTCTGACTTTTGAAAAAATTCAAAATCAAAGGACGTTCGATTCAAAGTTTTTGAAATATTTCTAAAATAAATTATCATTTAAAATAAACTCTTCAAACATCAATACCATATGACCTAGTCTACCATCAATAAGTACCTACCTCCAAATATTTAGCCCTCCCTTGGATCTTTCATCTCCCAAGGCAAATTAAACTTTACAAGCAATTTTTGATGTGGGTTTGATAATCAAAGTGTCGTTTCTTTAGACCTAATTAAATTAGGCTGACTTAACATCGTTTACCTCCAAAGTTCAAACCCAGGATCGATGAATGATTAACAAGGTTCAGTAAAGAAAACGTTGTTCCATTCTAGATGGAAACATAATTAAGTTTGATGCTCATAACTTTTTTCTCATTGCTTGCTTGTACTAGTCTTTTTTTGTATGGCGGCTAAACCTTGAGACCCTGACCTGGTAAGGAGTTCTCAGATTTTTTTTCGTTTTTTTTTTAAAAACCGATTCCCACATTTGGTTCTCACACAAGTGAGAACAGGAAGTTCGATTTTCAGTAAGGTTATCATTCATGATGATACCTTGAGAGGATCAGACTGAAATAATACCCAAGTGATGCCGAGGGATATTTTTGATACCCGCCCAACACTGGTAAAATACTTAAACTTGGGGACCAATATCCCCCAAGTTGAGGACAAAAACTTGGAAGACCTTAAATAAGCAAAGGGTCGTCCTTATCACAGGCTGCTTTTTTTTCTCCCTCGTTTGTGGTCGAGCCTATCCATCTTTTTTGAGATGGATGATGCACAGACACAGTCTAATAAAGTTTTCTATTCTACACATAAGTGCCTATTACAGGCCCCAAATGTGTATAACAGGACCCAAAATCTGTACTGGGCAACATCAAAATGTGTCTAGGCAGGAAAATGGGCAGTCGGGGAAAAAAGAAGCACGCAGTACTTTTGTACTGCCTGCAATAAGTAGTACCCTGTTCTTATTGAACGCTTCCACTAAAATAGAGGATGAAAAAAAGACGAAGGAAATAAAGGAAGAATCAAGTTTGACTTTCTATACTTGTTTTAAATAGATTTTTAACTGTTGTGAAACTCGAGTCTTGTGAAGTGGGTACTGAACTTCATTAACTGATTATTTCCAGTAGTGTGGTTATATGTCACAGTAGTTCATTTTTCTTTCAGCCGCTCCAGTGGCCCGATCAAAAACCTTTACATTTCCAGTGCCCACTGCCTTTAGTGATGTAGTGCCCTAATAAGTACCCAATTTCGTGTACTTTGTAATTCCATAAGAACTAGGGATGAAAGAATAATTTGAGGGTCGAACTAAGGCCTGAACACAACTTGACTTCCACAATAACTTCATTCCAACATCTTTGTGGATGTGAGATTGCCTCGTCAAATTGTTTTTTCATTTAGTTTTTCTCTTCTCAAATGTCCTTCAAACATTTGTGGTAAACAGATGAAAATGAATATTTCATTTATTTTGCTCATATCTTAGTTCTTATTTGTTCAGATTTGCAGGCATTCTTTTCTTCAATAATGATGCTAAGCATTTTTTCTTATTCATGAGTTATGAAAATAATAAGTAGAATGATGACCAAGTCACTTTCTTTCCAATTGTGATGTACAAATATAATGTATGTCACTAAACATTCAAACAATGAGCGCCTGCAATTTGCCAATTTTGCAATGTGCCCAATAGGTATGCCAAGGTGATCCGTTCACATGACCGGTTAGAAAATTTGTGATAATTAGGTGAACACAAAACACCAGGAAAATTTTCCAAATAGGTATTTGTGGAGGGCACTGGATATCCAAAAATCTCCCTAAGAGGAGGGTTCTTAACCCTACTCCCTAAGAGTGGGATGAAAACTATGCCTACTTATAGGTGTAGATATCTTTCACTCTTAAGGAGTAGGTGTATGAACCCTCCCCCTCCTACGCCTCATTATCAAATGTATGTTTAAGAAGTTCATGATAATGTTCACCTTGTGCTTTATGATGGGTAAAGCCATGTGTGGGGAACATCCCTAAGAATGCAAGACCAGCCTCAGCTTAGGCCCCTTATTTTGGAAATGACCTCCACCTTGCCGCAATACCCCATACATAAGTATTTGGAGAAATTCTTTGAATGTGTGGAGGACTGCTTATTTCTGGGAAGATCCCTCTGAGAAAAGAGGACGGGTCTTACACCTACTATGAAGGAGTTGAAAGTAGCTTTATGGGCATGAAAGAGCCTATGTTGTCCCTCCCACTCCTAAATTGTCCTATTCGCATTGCCTTGTGATCTACAAATGTTTAGACTTATAATTAGGTTTACCTCACGCTTTATAGGGAAAAAGGATCACATGTGGGGATGGAATTGGCCACCATGTCATCCTAGACCTTGTTCATTAATCTAGACTAAAACAAAATAATAATAATAGAGGTGAGGCTAATTGTAAGTAATCCCACCTAAGAGATCCACTACACAAGTTACTTGTAACAAAAAAATCTGTTTCATCTAATTTCAGGCATGTGCAGATTTTTTCTTCACATAAGAGAGTTCTTCACCAATTCCCTCATCCATCCCCGCATAAACAAGGGGCACATGTCACACTGCAGCTTTGCCATTTACTTTTTAAAGTATTTTAAGACAAAAGAATTACGAAAACTCAAATATTTCACCATGCAAAAATATAATCTTCAACAAATCATCTAAAAGAAACAAAATCCTTCAAGATATTATAACTGTATAACTATCTCATCTTTCAAAAATCCTCATATAAAAATTGACCTATTATTACCTAGGGGCCAAAATCCCTTAAGCTACTATACTCTATAGTAAATCTAAACTCAGTATCCTTGCCTTGGTATGCAAGGCCAACAAAACGAACACACAAAATAGGGCCTTTATACCTTACCCTCTCACAGTGGAAATTTTAACATTTGTGGTAGATTGGGAGTGTGAAAATCATTGTCACAAATAGTCCAGACTGAACATCCTTCAAGCCTTTTAGAGGCCCACTGCAGACAACTACCTATTTGGTCTAATTTGTGAAAGCTAAGTTCAAGCATAAGCAAATATTATCAAATTTGTCAACCCCAATTGATGGATGCATAAGAGGGGGTTGGATGTCACTTTACCACTATGGTGTTTAGGTACAGTTCACATCTTGCATTGTGGGTGTGTCGTCAAAACATTATACAATCCTTCTCTTTCTACAAGTTGACAAAATGCCTTGATTCTAGTCTTAGTCAAATGTTATTAAAATGAGCACAAAGAACCTGACACGTAGTCATAACAAGCCCACCATGTCTCCCTACTTTTGATACGGTTTAGTGATTGAATGTCAACAATTCATAATGGCCACTTTAAATATTTGTAAGGTACTATTCTGCTGCATTCCTTCCAGAGCCTTTGAAACAATAAATAGAATACTATTGTATCAATTGGAACATATCAAACTCTAATCTTCAATCTTCCATAAAGGCAATTTTTGACAATGGCTAGTGGAGGACGGGACTCAGTTGTAGCAAGTGGAGAATTCAAGCATTATGAAAGGGCACACTACACTCTCTGTCGCTGGCTTGTCTCCTAGCTTCATGTTGTGGACTTGTGTATGGTTGTAATCTTGGAATAACTGATGAGTAGTCATCAGTTCCACATGTTTGTTGGCTCTGCCCATAGGGAAGAGACTATGCATATGTGCAGGATTTGGACTTGGGGATCAAATTTTGGTTCACTCATTGGCCAACGTGGAGATGACAAATATCCATAGAATGAAAATTTTCACACGGATGTATTTTTTCATGTTTAGGTGGATGTAACTTTAAGTACATTAGAATTTTAGGTAGTTGAACGTTGCGAGTTTTGATAACCATCATAGAAACTAAAAGGATTCTCTTCTTCAACCAAGCTCTATGCTATTGGAATTATAGCTTTGGTTGGAATGGTGATTGTCAATAACCATGCTAACGGCCTTCACAACTTACAAGATCTCAACAACAAGGTTGTGGATTTGGTAAGATCTTTTTTTATGCATTTTTTTATTTATGTTTTTTGTTGCAATGAAATAGTGAATGATTTGGGGATTTTGCTTCAAGTCCTCTATCCTTGTTTGCAACTTTTTTGCCGCTATTAAAGCTTTTCACATTCATATCTTATTCCGTTATGACGAAATTGACAATGAGTGGAGCAAACCACATATGCTCGCTCATCGCTCACATACATTCAACAAGTTTCTATAATTGGTGAAATGTATTAGTACATCTTTCTTAACACCCACTTGAGCCATTCTTGATTGTAGGGGAGATAGGTTTTGTTCACTTCTTTCCTTCTCTCTTCTAACAAAATTATCAAGTCCCTAGGATGTGAAATAGAAGCCAAGGTTGATGTCCATTCCTATAGAGGCATCAAATAGAATAAATAATATCTTTGTCATTTAGGTCATTTGGGATTTAATCATGCATAATAGAAGCTATAGATATCTAACTTTTGGAAATTATAGACAAGTGTCCAAAGATTGTGGCAAAAGTTGGGAGAAAATTTCCTCTAACTTTTTTAACAAGACAAGACAGGAAACAAGAAGATTTTTAAGATTTGGAGCTAGATTGTTTGAGTATCTATCTCTTCAACAACAATATAGTTTCCACAAAAGACATAAAAACAAAACATAAGAACACCACACACACACAAACGAGAGAAAGAGAGAGGAGGGGGAGGAGTTAGTACTTGTTTTGCAACAATTGCCCATCAAAACAACAAAATTACCATCATCAATCTAAGGCAGCTTTGTGCAATTGTTGTGGCTGGGTTGCTGTTATTGCCATTTTTTTTCAAACTCTTTTACAATTCTAAAATTAGGGTTATGAAGAAATTTGAATTGTTGTTGGTGGTGCCAATTTGCAAGCAAAGAAAAACAAAATGAACATCTACACATTCATTATAGATAATTGTAGCAATGATGTGAAAAGAAGAAAAAGAAATAGTGTAGAATGCTCTGAAATCCATGGAGACAAATGCAAATGTGAAGTTGACCTAATTTGCAGTGGAGAGCATCATCATGATGTTGTTGTTCTTGTTTTTTGTTGTTGCATCATCTATGCAAGGCAATGTGTGGGTGACACCTTGTCCTTAAGAGATTGGAGTAAACTGAAATTAAAACAAGCTAGCAACAAAGACAAGAAAAAGGAGAAAGAAAAGTTAATAAAGCAAAGAGGGAAGAATCCAATGCCATTGTGCAAAACAAATCATGTTCATGATGTTCAATTAGGAGATGGAATGGCCTCTAGGGCTCTTGCATCAACTTGTGAAATGTTGTTGCAACTAGTAGGTGGAATATGTGTTGTGAGTATCTAATTTGTAAAAAATGATGAATGATGGAGTTGTCAACCATTGGGCTTGTTTCAATTTCTTAAAATATGTGCAATAGAATGTTGTTTCTACATTTTGCATGAGTTGGCTCACATGTACTAAACATCTGGAATGGTATTGTGTTGAATTTTCTATTTTCAGTTTCTACATTGAGTTTGCATTCCTATTCCTTTCATCAAACATTCTAAAGCTAGCATGTTGTAACACATTATAGGTTTTTTGGGGTGAACCCATTGTCCTAGTTTAGGGTGTGCGCCTAGAGCATGCCAAATGTGCTCTATCACACCTTTATGAAGATGTTAAGAAAAGAACAAAAGATAAAGGCTTAAATCTTCTTGTGGCCATATCACAACATCTACTTCCCTTAGGTAAGTAACATTGTTTATACCTTTCTCTTTGTTTGCATATTGTTTTATGCAGGCTACAAGAACTTCAACAATTGACTATGTGAATTAATGGTGTACAAGCAAAAAATGAAACAAATTGCCAAAGGAATCGTTAATTAGTAGGCTGATTTTCAGTCAAATCACACTACACTTGAGAAAAATATTCAGCAACACTAGACAAGATAATATAAGCAAATTTGGTTATCATGTAGCTTGAAGTTGTGGGAGATATAGTAAATGTAGTTTGGCAATTGAAGAATGTTCTGCAACAACAACATTGGAATTATTCCTTCATGATGCATGTATGGAATACTAAGCTTCATGATTGTGTATAACTATTTCAAAAGAAGGAACATTTATGGTTGTTAACTTCTAGCACTGTTACAATGAAACTATGCGTTTGTTGGAACTTTGAAGTGCTATTAATTGAATTATTTCAAAAGTTCATAGAAGTTTAATTCTTGATGGGACCTAAAAATA
>Ga0116228_10006864_pt1 | contig 10175 bp, 9 predicted proteins | sample S1TSphfallax_2_FD_89694 | JGI IMG/M metagenome (GOLD analysis project Ga0116228, IMG submission 89694) | Host-associated microbial communities from peat moss isolated from Minnesota, USA - S1T2_Fc - Sphagnum fallax MG | ecosystem: Host-associated > Plants > Peat moss > Unclassified | place: USA... | reverse complement strand
CTTTGGTCGAGCGCCGCGATGAAACCGCCCTTGCCGCATATCTGCTGCATCATCCCGTCAAGCGCCACGCCATTCATCCCCACAGAGTCCAGGCGTCCCTTGCAACGGGCACCTCTAAAAGAGCAAAAGTTTTTTGCTTCTTTTTTTCAAAAAAGAAGGCCGTCTTTTTTGAAAAAAAGAAACAAAAACTTTTGCTCTTTTGGATACGTGCCAACGTGGCAGCATCCGGCGGGTTGCGCGGCGCGGACCTGATCCTCTAGGCCAAGCCAAACAGTATAACGGTATTCCGATGCGGCTTCTGTGCCGGCTCCTTCTGGCTTTGCTGTTGCCGCTGCCCGCGGCCGCGGCGCCCAGTGTTTTCGTAGTCAATTCCAACGACGCCACCATCAGCGTCATCGACCTCGCCACCCACCAGGTGGAAAACACACTCCCGCTGCTGCGCGAGCCGCACCATCTGGTGCTGAGCCCGGACCACCGGTCCCTGGTGGTGGGCGACACCACCGGCAATTCGCTGTTTTTCCTCGACCCGCGCACCGGCGCGCTGCAACGCCGCGTCACCATCAGCGACCCCTACCAACTGCGCTACAGCCCCAACGGCCGCCTGCTCACGACCGCCGGCCTCGCGCGCAACCAGATCGACATCTACGACGCCACCACGCTGGCACTGCTGCACCGCGTGCCGGCGCGCAGCATGCCGAGCCACATCGATTACAGCCCGGACTCCGCCACCGTCTTCGTCAGCCTGCAAGGCACCAACCGGCTGATCGCCATCCGCACCACCGACGGCACGATCGCCTGGAACGCGCGCGTCTGCAGCACCCCCGCCGGCGTCATGTGGCACCACGGCCAGATCCTCGTCGGCTGCATGGGCGAGGCCCATATCGCCGTGGTGGACCCCGCCACCGGCCGCGTGACGCGCGTTATTCCGACCGGACGCGGCGCTCACACGATGTTCCTGAGCCCGGACGGAAAGCTGATTTATGCCACCAACCGCGTCGAAGGCAGCATTTCGGTCATCGACGCCGATACGCTCACCGTAAAACGCACGCTCGACGTGCCTGGCGGGCCCGACGACATCGACTTCGCGCCGGACGGCCACCTGTGGGCCGCGCTCCGTTTCGCGCAATCCGTCGCGGTGATCGACCCCAGCACCGGCGCTATCGAACGCATTGCCGTCGGGCGTTCGCCTCACGGCATCTGGATGAACACCCACGACGCATTGGCGCCGTAAAAGCAAAAAGGAAGAACTTATTTTTTGAAGAAAGAAGCAAAAAACTGGTGCTACTGGGCTGTGCGGTCCAGATCCACGCTGGCGGTCTGGCCGGCGACCAACGTGACGCCGGGCGGGACGCGGTCGATCGTTATGCGCACCGGTATCCGTTGCGCCAGGCGCACCCAGGTGAAGATCGGATTGACCGACGCCAGGCCGTTGCCGTCGGCGGCGGCGTTCGCCACCTGAATGCCGCGCGCGAAGCCGGCCACATGACCCTCCACCACGCCGCGCCACCCCATCAGATGCACGCGCGCTCGATCCCCGACATGAATGGCGTGGAGCGTGGTTTCCTCGAAATATCCGTCCACCCAATATGACTGCGCATCGACCAGCGTCAGCGCCCGCTGCCCGGCCAACGCATAATCGCCGACGCGCACCTGCAGGTTGGTGACATACCCGTCCACCGGCGACAGGATCTTGGTGCGCGCCAGGTTAACCTTCGCCTGCGCCAGGCTGGCGACCGCCTGCGCCACCGCCGCATCGGCCGCCTGGGCAGCGGCGACGTAGGTCTGCCGCTCCTCATCCGACGTGGTCAGCGTAGTCAGCGACTGCCGCCGTTTGGCTTGCGCCTGCTTGTTCAAGGCGTTGGCGCGCGCCTGGTCGAGATTGGCCTGCGCGGTATCCACCGCGATCGCATAGTCCGTCGGGTCGATCTCCAGCAGCGTGTCGCCGCGATGCACCGCCTGGTTGTCGACTGCGTTGACCGCAATGATCCGCCCGGAAATCTCCGGCGCCAGCGTCACCACATAGGCGCGCACCGTGCCATCCCGCGTCCAGGGCGGTGCGATATAGGCGGTCCACGCACCCCACGCACACAGCGCGGCCAGAACCACCAATAGGCCGGTCAGCAGCACCGGCACCAGAAGCGGTGCCGCGCCATGCCGCGCCGGCGTCACTTCGAGTTCCGGCGCGCGCAGCTGAACCGTCTCCGACATGCGCTACCTCCCCACCCCGATGACGATCAGCGACAGCAGAATGACATAAACGGCCAGGCTAGCCAGCGCCGGATGCCACACCAGTTGCCAGGCGCCAAACAGATCGGCCACCCGGCGCACGGCGACGAGCCCCACCCAGGCGGCCAGCATCATGGCCGCCAGCGGCGAAACAAAAACCCCAAAAAAATCGACTTCACAGTAGCGCATGAAGAAAGGCCTTCTTTTTTGAAAAAAAGAAGCAAAAAACTCTTGCTCCTCCGCTCTCACCACCGGACGCGCTGGTCCTGGAACCGGCGCCGAACCAAACAGACAAAAGTTTTTTGGTTCTTTTTTTCAAAAAAGAACTACTTCCTTACTTTCTTGAAATAGTCTGCATGCCTGGCCAACGCCTCCTGCAAAGCCAACCGTGCAACCTGCGCCCGAAGCCCGGCACCGCCGCGCCGCAACCGCAGCATCGCCTCCCCGACATACAAGGCCGCGATCAGATCGCCCCGCGCAGCCGGCGACGCGCAGTCCGGCAGCGTCGCGAGCCGGCCATAGATCACCGCCTCCCACGCGCGTTGCGATCCCGGACGTCGCAGCGTGGTCAAGCGCCGCAGGTCGCGCAGCGTCAAAACAAGCGCGCGCTGCACGCGCCGCGGTGGCGACAATTGCGGCACCAGCGCCATCAGCAGCACGCCCATGCCGACCCCCACGCCGATCGCCAGCGTCGCGTTGTAGAACGCGGCCGTATCGTAACTTGGCAGGTTGGATGGCGCCAGCAGGGGCGTGAAATTGGTCGCCATCGCGGTGAAGGCAGATTTCTGCCAGTTTCCAGCGCTCAGCGCCGCCAGCGGCACCAGAAAGATGCCCATCACCAGCGCGAGCTTGCCGAACCCTTCCAGCCCCGGCAACAGCGCGAAGTCGGCGACCGCCGCAAGCCCCGCGGTCGCCAGCGTGCCGAACAGAAATCCCCACGCATTGGAAATCGCGCTGTCGCCGCGCGGCGACAGCAGCAGCACGATGATCGCGCCGAACACCAGGGCGGAGGGTCCGCTCGGCCAGGCGGTCACGATCCAGAACACCGAAATAACCAGGATGATCAGGAACGCGCGCACACCGTTCAGCAACGCCGGCAGCAGATCTGGCGGCCGCAGCGTGGCACCGCGACCGGCCAGTTCGGCACGCGCCGGCTCAACCAGCAGGGCCACGCCGTTCAACCCGCGCGCCAGGCCGAGCAGCGCGTCGGCGCCGCCGGTGATCACCAGCGCGGCGCCGGCCCCGGACACAGGTTGTGCGGCCATGGCGCGCGCGGCATTCCGGCAGCGGTCGCGCGTGTCGGCCGGACTGCTGCGCGCTGTCATCACGATGGCCGGGCCCGGCGGCAGCGCCGCCAGCGCCGCGGCCGCATCGGCGGCCGCCTGCTCGGGGGGCAGGCTTTCCAGGTGCGTCGCGACCATGCGCCAGCCCGACAACGCGGCGAACAGCCCATCCACCGCGGCTTGCAATGTGCCCGACCGCACCCGCAGGTCGGGGCTTTCGCCCACCGTCTCGTCGAGCAGCCCGGACAGTGCGCTGACCCGCGCGATCAGCGCGCGCCGCGCCGGCGCGCTGTCCCGCTTCGGACCCCCGGCAGCCTCCAATGTCGCGCGCATGCCCAGCCCGGTTTCGCGCGCGATGGTGGCGATGGTGCTGGCGGCCTGCGCCCGCGCCGTACCGCGCGCGGTCAGCACCAGCACGAGGCCGGCGCAAACAATGCCGAGCCCGATTTCCGAGGCCCGCGCCACCGCCAGCATGAATGCCGCGTTCGGATCGCCGATCGCGTCGCTGGCGATGATCACCGCGGTATATCCGGCCAGCGCCGCCCCGTAGCTGCCGAAATTCTGCAGCACGGTCGCGGCGAACCCGCACAGCCCGCACCACACCGCGAGGGCGAACAGAAATCCGGCCCGGTTTTGCGGAAACACGCCGATCAGCACCACCAGCACCACCGCCCCCAGGACGGTGCCGATCAGGCGGAAATTTGCCTTTCGCAACGACGCCCCCAGGCTGGGTTGGCACACGATGCCCGCGGAGGTGCCGGCCCAGAATGGATTATCGAGTTGGAGCCAGTAGGCGAGGAACAGGGCGAGCACCACGGACGCCCATACGCGTAGACCGAAGGTGACTTGCGCGCTGGTCATGTCGAAAAAAGGAAGGTCTTATTTTTTGAAAAAACGAAGCAAAAAACTTTTGCTTGTTTGGTTCCGTGCAAGCTGAACCGCGTATGCGCCAATTGATGAAGGCGCAGGAGCAAAAGTTTTTTGCTTCTTTTTTTCAAAAAAGAAGACCTTCCTTGCGTCAAACCGCCCTGATCCTGTCCCGCGCCGCACTGCCATAAAGGCCGACCGCGTCAAACCACGGCGCGAAGCCTCGACATCGATCACCGCGATCAGCCCGGCGTCCAGCGTCAGGTTGGCACGCACGGTGCGCCCGGCGTCCAGGCGCAACGGAATCATCACGGCGATACCACCATCCTTCAAAGTCGCGGCGGCCCACGCCGCCAGGCCGGCCACCGCATCGCTGATTGCCTGCTCCGCGGTCTGACCGGCGCCAAACGCGCCCGGGCAATCCGGTATGCGCACGCCTCAGGCCCCTCCGCGCCATTAAGAATGCCGACATAGCATGTCGCGAACAACCGTAGGCCGGGCCTCCGCGCGGGGCCCTTCACCTGCTTCCCGCATTTTCCGCTTGACACCGGTTTGCGGCTCCCCGATATCGCCCCTCTCAATTTGGAACGTGGGAGGCACAACAGCTGCCCGGCAAGCGCCGGTCCGGCTCGTTTACGCCGTTCGCACCACGGTCCTGCCCTTCGGAGCCAGGATACCATGGCAAAAAAGATCGTCGGCTACATCAAGCTGCAGATCCCGGCCGGCAAGGCCAATCCGAGCCCGCCGGTCGGCCCGGCGCTCGGCCAGCGCGGCCTGAACATCATGGCGTTCTGCAAGGAATTCAACGCCCGCACGCAGAACATGGAGCCCGGCATGCCGGTCCCCATCGTGATTACCGCGTTCGGCGACCGGTCGTTCAGCTTCATCACCAAGACGCCGCCGAACACCTACTTCATCAAGAAGGCCGCCGGCATTACCGCCGGCTCAACCACGCCCGGCAAGGGCGCCCCGGCCGGCCGCGTCACCATCAAACAGCTGCGTGACATCGCCGCGCAGAAAATGGTCGACATGAACGCCAACGATGTCGACGGCGCGGTTCGCATGCTCGCCGGGTCCGCCCGTTCGATGGGCCTTACCGTGGTGGAGGGCTGATCCGATGGCACATAACAAGCGCCTGGCGACTGCAGCAGCTGCCATCGACCGCACGAAAAACTACCCGCTGACCGATGCGGTCTCGCTGGTGAAGAAGAACGCGAAGGCGAAGTTCGACGAGACGGTCGAAATTTCGATGAATCTTGGCATTGATCCGCGCCACGCCGACCAGATGGTGCGCGGCCTGATCAGCCTGCCGAACGGCACTGGCAAGACCGTGCGCATCGGCGTATTCGCCCGCGGCGCCAAGGCCGAGGAAGCTACCGCCGCCGGCGCCGACGTGGTCGGCGCCGACGACCTGGCCGAAAAAGTCCAGGCCGGCGACATCGCGTTCGACCGCTGCATCGCCACGCCGGACATGATGGCGCTGGTCGGCCGCCTCGGCAAAATCCTCGGCCCGCGCGGCCTGATGCCGAACCCGAAGCTCGGCACTGTCACGATGGACGTCAAAGGCGCCATCGCGGCGGCAAAGGCCGGCCAGGTGGAATTCCGCGCCGAGAAGGCCGGCATCATCCATGCCGGCGTCGGCAAGGCCAGCTTCCCGGAAGACAAACTGCTGGAAAATATCCGCGCCCTGGTGGACGCCATCCAGAAGGCCAAGCCAACCGGCGCCAAGGGCACCTATTTGCAAAAGATATCGCTGAGCTCGTCCATGGGACCTGGGGTGCGGGTCGACGTAGCGAGCGTGGCAGCGACGTAAGAACAAAAGAAGGAAGGCCTTCTTTTTTTCAAAAAAGAACTGCTTTCTTACTGAATTCGCCGGCGGTTCGCCGCCGGCGCGCAGGGGCGGAGAAATCCGTTCCGAACCTGTCCAAGACCGCACGTGATTTCCACGGGGAAATCTTAATGAGGCGCACCTCGCGGGTGGGAGACGGGAAGCCGGACGTAAAAATCTGGTGGGTCCGTTTTTGACGAAGGACAGGCGAACCGGCGTTTTCCATTCGGAAAACGCCTTTGGTAACCCGGCCGGTGGGCAACCCCCGGCCACAAAGGAGACGGGATTTGGACCGTACGGAGAAGCGAGAATTCATCTCGTCGCTCGCCGCCGTCTTCGCCGATACGTCCATGGTGGTCGTCACCCGCAACAAGGGTCTGACGGTCGCCGAAGTGACGGATCTGCGGAGGCGCATGCGCGCGGCCGGGGCGAATTTCAAAGTCGCGAAGAACCGGCTGGCCCTCCTCGCCCTGGATGGGACCAAATTCGGCGGCATCGGGCCGCTGCTCTCCGGACCCTGCGCCCTCGCCTGGGCGCGCGATCCGGTGGCGGTGTCCAAGGTGGCTGTCGAGTTCGCCAAGACCAACGAGAAGTTCGTGGTGCTCGGTGGCGCCCTTGGAACCCAGACGCTGAACGCGGACGGGATCAAGGCACTGTCGGAACTGCCGTCGCTCGACACGCTGCGCGCGGGCCTGCTGGGGATGATTGGTACCCCGGCCACCCGGATCGCAGGCGTGCTGCAGGCGCCGGCCGGACAACTCGCACGGGTCTTCGCGGCCTATGCCAAACGGGACGAGGCGGAAGCAGCCTGAATACACCCACGCGGGCCGCCATGAGGGCGGCCTTGCACATCACCCACCAGATGCACAGTTAGAGGACTTGCGAAAAAATGGCCGACCTTTCCAAGCTCGTTGACGAGCTTTCCGCCCTGACCGTTCTCGAGGCAGCCGAGCTGTCGAAGCTGCTCGAAGAGAAATGGGGCGTCTCCGCCGCGGCACCCGTTGCCGTGGCCGCCGCCCCCGCCGCCGCGGCCGCCGCTGCCCCGGTGGAAGAGCAAACCGAGTTCACCGTGATCCTGGCCGCCGCCGGCGACAAGAAGATCAACGTGATCAAGGAAATCCGCACCATCACCGGCCTTGGCCTGAAGGAAGCCAAGGACCTGGTTGAAGGCGCGCCGAAGACGGTGAAGGAAGCCGTCAGCAAGGACGAAGCCGCGAAGATCAAGAAGGTGCTGGAAGAGCAGGGTGCTTCTGTCGAAGTTAAGTAATTTCGCAGACCGCCCGGCGCGCATCGCCGGACGGGCCATACGCTGAAGTGGGGTGGGGACCAGGCCGGTTCCCGCCCTTTCCGCCGTTGCGGCGGCACGTTTGTCTGAGAGTGGGTGCGCGGACTTCCGGGCGCCACGGCCATGATACCACGGGACGGTTCCGCACCGTCCCACGCAGGATAGGGCAGAGAGTATGAACGCAATCACCCAGACGTTCACACCGCGCAAGCGGATCCGCAAGAGCTTTGGCCGGATCCCCGAAGTGGCACCGATGCCCAACCTGATCGACGTGCAGCGCTCCAGCTATGAAGCGTTCCTGCAAATGCATGTGCCGCCGGACAGCCGTACCAACACCGGCCTGCAGGAAGTGTTCCGTGGCGTCTTCCCGATCGACGATTTCGCCGGCCGCGGCCGGCTGGAATTCGTGTATTACGAGCTGGAGGAGCCGAAATACGACGTCGAGGAATGCATCCAGCGCGGCATGACCTATGCCGCGCCGCTGAAAGTGGTGCTGCGCCTGATCGTCTGGGACGTCGACGAGGATACCGGCGCCCGCTCGATCCGCGACATCAAGGAACAGCCCGTTTATATGGGCGACATGCCGCTGATGACGGATAACGGCACCTTCATCATCAATGGCACCGAGCGCGTCATTGTCAGCCAGATGCATCGCAGCCCCGGCGTGTTCTTCGACCACGACAAGGGCAAGACGCACTCGTCCGGCAAGTTCCTGTTCGCCGCACGCGTCATTCCGTACCGCGGCAGCTGGCTCGATTTCGAATTCGACAGCAAGGACATGGTCTATGTCCGTATCGATCGCAAGCGCAAGCTGCCGGTGACAACACTGCTCTACGCGCTGGAAAGCGAGTGGAGCGTGCAGAACCGTGCCCGCCGCATCGAAGCCGGCGAGGACCCCGACACGATCGACATTCGCGGGCTCGACGCCGAAGCGATCCTGGCCAATTTCTATAATCAGGTGATCTTCACCCGCGGGCCAAAGGGCTGGGCGCGGCCGTTCGATCCGGATGCGTTCCGCGGCGTCAAGCTGCTGGAACCGCTGATCGACGCCGAAACCGGTGAAGTGGTCGCCGACGCGGACGCCAAGCTCACCGCCCGCACCGCGCGCAAGATTGCCGAAAAAACCAAGAACGTGCTGGTCGGCCGCGCCGACCTGCTCGGCCGCTTCATGGCCGTCGACCTGGTCAACGAGGACACGGGCGAAATCTACGCCGAAGCCGGGGAGGAACTTGCCGAGGCGCGTCTCGCGGCGCTTGAGGAGCACGGGATCACGTCGCTGCCGACGCTCGCCATCGACCAGTCGAACGGCCCGTGGATCCGCAACACGCTGGCGATCGACAAGAACGGCAACCGTGACGACGCACTGATCGATATCTACCGCGTCATGCGCCCAGGCGAGCCCCCGACGCCCGACACCGCAGAAGCCCTGTTCCGCGGCTTGTTCTTCGACCCGGATCGTTACGACCTGTCAGCGGTCGGCCGGGTGAAAATGAACATGCGGCTGGGCCTGGAATGCGACGACCAGCATCGCACGCTGCGCCGCGAGGACATCCTGCGCACGGTCAAAATCCTGGTCGAGCTGAAGGACGGCCGCGGCCAGATCGACGACATCGACAATCTCGGCAACCGCCGCGTGCGTTCTGTCGGCGAATTGATGGAAAACCAGTATCGCGTCGGGCTGCTGCGCATGGAGCGCGCCATCCGCGAGCGCATGGGCTCGGTCGATATCGATACCGTCATGCCGCACGACCTGATCAATGCCAAACCGGCGGCGGCCGCGGTGCGTGAATTCTTCGGCAGCAGCCAGTTGTCGCAGTTCATGGACCAAACCAATCCGCTGTCGGAAGTGACCCACAAGCGCCGCCTGTCCGCGCTTGGCCCGGGCGGTCTGACACGCGAGCGCGCCGGCTTCGAGGTGCGCGACGTGCACCCCACCCATTACGGCCGCATCTGCCCGATCGAAACGCCGGAAGGCCCGAATATCGGCCTGATCAATTCGCTGGCGACGTTCGCCAAGGTGAACAAGTACGGCTTCATCGAAACCCCGTATCGCCTGGTGAAGGACGGCACGGTGCAGGATGGCTGGAAATATCTGTCCGCCATGGAAGAAGAACGACTGGTCGTCGCGCAAGCCGACGCGCCGCAGGATGCCGTCGGCCATTTCACCGGCGACCTCGTGTCGGTGCGCCGGCAGGGCGATTTCCGTCTTGTCAGGCCGGAGGAAGTGACCGCCGTTGACGTCTCTCCGAAGCAGCTTGTTTCGGTTGCCGCGGCGCTGATTCCGTTTCTGGAAAACGACGACGCCAACCGCGCGCTGATGGGCTCCAACATGCAGCGCCAGGCGGTGCCGCTGGTGCAGTCCGACGCACCGCTTGTCGGCACCGGCATGGAAGGCGCGGTTGCCCGCGACTCGGGTGCGACGATCGTTGCCCGCCGCGGCGGCCTGGTCGACCAGATCGACGGCGCCCGCATCGTCGTTCGCGCCACCGGCGAGGATGGCCGCACCGACGGCGTCGACATCTACCGTCTGCGCAAATATATGCGCAGCAACCAGAGCACCTGCATCAACCAGCGCCCGCTGGTGCGGGTGGGCGACGTGGTGCAGCCAGGCGAGATCATCGCCGACGGCCCCTCGACCGAACTCGGCGAGCTCGCCCTCGGCCGCAACGTGCTGTGCGCGTTCGTG
>Ga0116228_10006863_pt1 | contig 10178 bp, 6 predicted proteins | sample S1TSphfallax_2_FD_89694 | JGI IMG/M metagenome (GOLD analysis project Ga0116228, IMG submission 89694) | Host-associated microbial communities from peat moss isolated from Minnesota, USA - S1T2_Fc - Sphagnum fallax MG | ecosystem: Host-associated > Plants > Peat moss > Unclassified | place: USA... | reverse complement strand
TCTTCCTCCTCTTCTTATTTTGTGTTTTAACTTCTTTGTTACTCTAGTTCTTCCTACAAATTTGCCAGAGGACTCCAAATCGGTAAACATTTGGTTTTTGTCATTTCTTCAAAGATCATTTCTTTATTTCCATCTTTGCCAACTCTCTGCACAAATGATGAAAGGAACAAGCTGCAAGATCCATTGAAGAAGCGAAGAAGAGAATAAAAATTAAAAAACATGAAGTAGAATAAAAAAGATTTTTTTTTCTCTTTTGCACGCCATTGCCGTAGAGTTCACGAATGCGGATCGTTTTATAGCGTTGTTATCGTTTGTTGCAGTTCCATCAACGTTGTTGTTCGTCACATTTTTGTTCGACATCCGTTAGCTTTCATCTAACATCCGTCAACGTTCGTGCATCTAATTTCGTCTATCTGGCCCCTTCCATCCACCAACGTTCGTCCGTCGCCATTCATCCCTATTGACATGTTATATTTTTCAAATCGTATGTATTATGTACATACATATTTGATACCATATTTTTGAAACCATATGTACGTATTCTTCAAAATCATATATAGGTTTTTTAAAAATCAATACATACATCTACATAGTCTCATATTAATACATCCATCTATGTATTTTGTATTAATACATACATTTACATAATTTTATTAATACATAAATATACAATTTTTTCTTCCTTTATTTTGTCATTTAACACTAGTGATTACAAAAATTGAAAGCTACTTAGGTCACGTTTTCTGAAGCACATCACATTTCAGTTTCCATTACAGTTGCATTTAATTGCATAGGTTGTGTTAGAAATTTTTAATTAGTGTTTTATATTGCTACAAAATTTTGGGGCATGGGACAACACCATGTCCTCGGATAATGAAAGCATTATTGTTCAGTGAGAGCCAAGGTATCAACTATAAAGTAACACACGATCATTTGAGCCGATTTTTTTTGAACTCGGGATCTTCACGACGGTACCATCAAACGTCTATAACACCACCGTCATCTAGTACAACTCCTACCAAGAATTAAAGTTCATGTTACACTACATCAACGGTACATCATTTAAAGTCCATTTGGAGGGGCTAATCAGTGGGGTATGTTTGCTACCGCACGAACTTTCACACCATCACCATATATTCCGCTACAAGCTATTACCTTTGCACCCATATACATTATCGAAATCAACAGTTCCTTTGGGAGAATTAAAAAGGTCAGCGAAAGGCCAGGTACCATTTCTTTGAAGGAGTTCAAGGTAACTTTTTGAACTGTGGTTTGTGAATTGGTTCAAGTATGGTGCTAATTACACTGAGGCATTCGCATTCAAACAATTGGCATGTTATGTGCATTCTAAAGCATTGGATACCTACGAACAACATTCTTCGAAGATTTTGGGCATCACCCAGATCCCCAATCCAACTTATGCCACAACCATTGCCACCGCCTTTCAAGGTGCACTATAAGTTGCCATTACATATCATGGGATTGTGCTTAATAATCTAGATTTGGTATTTATTTCAGTAAACATTTTTCTTCAACGACTCATTGTTGTTACCACAAACATTCCTCCCACAATTGATGCACCAACTTTTGTTGATCTAGTTGGGGAATTCTTCCGAGTTTTTGAGTTTGAATTTCCGATTAAAAGTTTAAAAACAAAATTGCAGTTTACCACCTTCTATCGACAGAAGGATGAAACCCTCAAGATGTTTTATAGGATGCTTCTCAAGCTTAAAGAGGATACTCAAAGCATCATAGACTTGGAAGCTATCCATCGATATCTTCGTTCGTTGGAAGGTACTCCGACATTCCATGCATAGGTTTTGCAACGGGTTTTTGTAATTTAGCGACTTGTACACTTTGTTGGATGTGTACAACATTTTTGAAAAGCTAGAATTGATTCATGCACACTATCAAGCCAATATTATGAAGCCTCCATCACGTTCAAGGCCTCAGCATCCACCAGTTGTGCCAACTAGATCATCACATTCTTCTTTAAGGGCTAAAGTGGTGCACTCGGTTGCACCCATCCTACCTTTTTGTAACTACTATGACAATCCGACCCACAAAGTTAGTGAGTGTGACATTCCTTTCAAGGATTTCTTTTGCGATTATTGTGAGAATGAGGGACATCAGGAAGCTATTTGTTTTGCCAAGTTTTTGAAACGAAAGCAACTATGATTACCATGGCAAATCTACCAGCATTTTTCGTTGCCCCTCAACCAAAAGCCAAGGCACCTCAACCTTCCATTCAGGCTTTCCCCACCAAGGGTAGCTCTAGTAAGAATGCTAAGAAGAAAAAACATAATGCTGACAAGAGGGAGGTGCTTCAAACCTATGCCACTTAAGTTCAAACTCTACAAAATGAACTCAAATCATTGAAGGCCCAACTTGCTAATTTAAAAAGCAAGTCTTCCTAACTAGCTAGTCATGCCCAACCTGTACAAGGTTCAAGATCATGGGAGGGACCTCCTAGGTTGTTCTATGGCCTTTCACACGATGTCGTGGTTGAGGAATATGTTCTTTCCAATGCACACAATGCTAGTTTCACACCAGAAATTTGCCACTTTTTTTTTCTTTTCCTACTTTGCGGCACAAGAAGCTATTGTGGCACCCAGAGTTTCTCCCACTAGGTAGGTATTCGTATCTAGTTCAAATCTTATTACCATGGCTAGAGGAGCTTGAACATTCATGCCGCAATCTTTTCGCCTTTTCAACACGAAAGAAGAACGCACTTTGTTAGCAAAGGGGGAGGAGACTACTACGCCACAAGCTCCTAGGGCATCAAATTATTGTGTCCTAAGAGTACATGTACATAAGGAAAACACACAATTTTCTATTGATCAACTTATGGAGTGCCAACTTCAAATGCATGAAGTGGCGTAAAAGCTTGTGAGTACACCATTGTTTAGATTTGAAGCTAAACACCAGGGACATAATTGCAGTACTAAAGGATACCCTGAACACCTACATCATGTCCTATACCAATCCTTGATCCACATGCTACAGGGGTCCCATCTAACACCTTGGAAAGACACTCAATTGGTTCACGTGTTAGAGATGGCATTCATAATCTGGTCCCTAATTTTAGCATGGTTAAACTAGTGGGTTGTCCTACCTCTGATTTTACATTCACATATTAGAAAAGAATTAAGAACACCTCACTTGTGGATTTGTTACTTAGCAAAGGTGTTGTGGATAGCCACTCTCTCCACAAAGTCTTTCACTCATTTCCAAAGGTGGTGCCTAGTGAGAGAACTTCCATCACCACCGGAGTTGCCATTCTCGACAATACTAAGTTAAAAATCCAAGTGGGAGGACATACACTTCAAATTTGATTGCATTTACCTTCAATGAAGGTACAAATCATGAGCTTTGCCTATAGGTCAGATGTTTAATCACCAATGCCACCAGTTATGATGTGCTCATTGGGGAAGAGGCCATGTTTCCACCAGGTTTCACAATTGACAACTGGTTTGAACATGCGTACTACCGAATGGATTGGGAGACTGATGGCCACCACTTAGGATACATACCCTTTTATTTACATGGGAACCATAGTCCTATGGCTCACCATTGTATACTAAGGAAACACACACTATTTCCTACATCCAACAAGTTAGCCATTAGTGGATAAAAGGAGATGAAAAAGAAACAACTTACGCCCAAGCTACTAAAAGCTTGAGGGTGGTTCCTACTAACATTCAACATGGACTAGAGGTTTTATAGAGGTTCAAAGTAACCCATGAGCCCTTGGTCAAAATTTTGTCTAATTTTGAAAACATGGAAAACCATGGTGAACCAATTAAACTAGTAGTTCGTTAGTTAATCACCTAGACATTGCCTAAGGAGGGGATTACATTAGTAGAGCTCTTTGGTGGTATTGGTACATGTCTCAAAGCCTTACTACAATTAGGGATGGTGGTTCGGAGGTATTTCAATGTCTGGTGACATTGAGAATGATGGAACTCCCAACCAGATCTCCACAATACTTTGCAACCATCGCATGGAAGGCAAGTTTCACTTTCTTGCCCTCTGACATATAATTAATTCAGAAAAAACATATGGAATTACTTGGCCTCGTGGACCTCATCATTATAGGTTGGGAGTGTCCAGGATCTTTAGCAGCTACATTTGGAAAAGGTTTGAGTGACACAAGATCCGGTCTTTTCACGGAAATGGTACGATTGATCACCTAGGCTCAATCCATTTCTCCTACACTTGGTTATGTAATTGAGAACACCCCTTCTTAGCTTGACGAAAAGGAGAAAGTCCAGGAACATTACACACTAGTAAAACATTACCTTGGAGAGCCGCTCCTACTCGATGCGGCACAATGCGGTTCTTATGCGCATTGGTTGCGCAATTGGTGGACTAACCTTGCACCACTTTTAGTTCTACAATTGGCTCTAAGATACACCATCAGAGACCTTAACTTGCAGGTTTATCACATATTGCATGATTAGAGTTCTTGCCAACCAGTTACAAGGCAAGAGAAAACCTCCTTGGTTTCCTATGAACACAATAAGAAAACCAAAAGGTGTTTGGCCCACCTTTGTATCCTTCTTAGGAGCACACACCTTTCAAGGAGATGGACCAAGCCTGGTGTATCGTCATGCTTCAACCACTTGGGATGAACCAAGCCCAAAAGAAAAAGAAACGACTATGGGGTTCCAAACTGGCACTTCTACTCACACCAAGGTGACTAGATTGGAGCATAACACTTTACTGGGGAGAGGCATGGACTTGAATTCCCTTACATGGTTATTGGTAACTTGTGTATTCTTTCAAATGTACACAACACCAACATTGATTCAATCAACTTACAATTTTGGTGATGCAACTACATGACACCCCGACTAAATACACTTGCCTATTTTCAACACTCTACACTTCAATTTTAATGTTGGGGGGGAGGAGGTACCATGTAAATTGACTCAAGTTGTTTTTGATACACCTGGAGGTACATCAACTTATGGAGAAACAATTACAACCTTTTATGAATCTGTGTAATTGGATAGTGGAGAACCCAATACATCAGGTTCTTCAAACACACTTTCCAACTCCATTCCATGTGTTTCCAACTACCCTTTCATTATGGGGAACCAATTCACCAAGAAGGAGAGAGACCATGTCATAGACTTGCTAATTAAGTATGAGAATGTGTTCGCATTCTCAATGACAGACTTAGGTGGGTGTAAAACCATGCAATTCTCTATAGACCTTACAAATGAGACACCCATCTATCGGAGGAGGCATAGGTTAAACAAGCATGAGTGGGAACTAGTAGATGAAAGATGCAAAGAGCTCCATGAAGCTGGTCTCATTCAGCCATCAAATTTTGATTTCATAACCACTATAGTAATGCTAGCAAAGAAGGATTCAACTAGATTATGGATTGATAAAAGGATGTGTGGGGATTATAGGCCTTTGAACTTGGTTACACCTCAAGACATGTACCCCATGCCCATCCTTGAGGAATTGTTTAACAACATTGGAGATTCAAACATCTTCATAATTATGGATATCAGGCAAGTTTTCAACCAAATTATGCTCGTTGCGAAGGATTACAAGAAAACGACATTCCATGGAAGCAACAAGTTATGGGAATGGCTTGTGATGCCTTTTGGATTAAAGAATGCACCTATCTTCTTTCAACGAGTCATGGACCAAGTTCTCGAAAAGGGCATATTTCCTGAAGTGCTAGATGATGTCCTACTATATAGCAAGGGACTCCTATAACATTTGGTTCATCTTGAGGAGTTATTCAAGAGGCCCCACAAAGTCAATATGAAGATCCATCCTAAAAAGTGTGAGTTTGTTGTCACCTCGATAGTCTACCTTGGACACAAAATTTTGCCAAATGGTATTATGGTTCATTGGGCCAAAGTAATAGCCATTTTGGAGATGCCCAATCATACTAATGTTCACACTTTGAAGAGCTTCATTGGACTATGTAATTACTATAGGATTCATGTCCAATATTTCAATACTATTACTCATCCTTTCTATGCATTGTTAAAGAAGGATGATGTTTGGACATGGAGTGAAAAGGCTCAAAAAGCTTTCAACACACTCAAGGAAAAGCTTTCAAAGTTCCCCATTTTGAGAGACCTAATTTCAACAAGGTCTTCATTCTACACACTAACTGGAATGCTCTTGGTATTAGTGTTATTCTTGGCTAACTTGATGAAGAAGGCAAGGAATATGTTATTGCTTATGCATCCTAAAGCAACAACAAAGATGAGAGCAACTACTCTTCATACGAGGGGGAATGTCTTGATGTTGTATGGGTCGTCATACATTTCAGGCCATATCTTTATAGCACCAAGTTCACTTTGTATATCGACCATCAACCTATCAAATGGTTGATGACCAACAATAAGCTTATTGGTAAATTAGTTCGTTGGGCATTTATACTTCATGAGTATGATTTCAAGGTTATTCACTGACCTGGTATTACACATCAGAATGCAGATACCATGTCATGGAAACCCCTCATTACCTTTGAAGATTTATCAGAAACCAGGTAACACTTTGACCAAATTTTAATAATACATGTATTTTATGCATCTAGTTATCTTGCACTACTACAATGTAACTTGGTTGAGCATCCCATTATGCATATATGGGAGGACTTGGACACTCTGAGATTTTTTCAACATGGGGAATACCCTCCCCGAATTACATCAAATCATCAGGATTGCATACAACAGCAGTCCAAACGCTACTCATGGAAGGAAAATCGCCTTGTTCAATGCTTACCACAAGGCAACAGAGTGGTTCCGCCACCACACAAACGACATGGTCTTATTCAGAAGGTACATTTGGAGTTTAGACATTTTGGAGTTAAGCATACTTATAGCCTTCTCACTCTTCATTACCATTGAAAAGGTATGTATGCTCAAGTCCGAAACGTCATTGCTTGGTGTGAACAATGTGATAAAGTGATAACTTCTATCTTCTCTTGATAACTCATGCTTTTCCCACTCCCTATTTAAGGCATGTTCTATCGTTGATCATGTGATTTAGCTGGAGAATTACCACAAACCTCCAAGGGTAATGTCTACATCATGAGTATGATTGAGCATTTTTCAAAGTGGGTTGATCTTGTTGCGTTGCCAAACAAGTCATCACATAGCACCATCCATGTTTTCTTACAACAGGTCCTAAGTAGGTTTGGGGCTTGTGACGAGTGTTTTACTAATCAAGGATTAGAATTCAAAGGATAATTCCAAGACCTACTTGATCATGTTTTCATTGACCATTATCGGACTTCAAAGGTTATCTTGAAGTTAATGGCCTTGTAGAGAGGATGGTTTAGACATGTAAGACGAGATTTCGGAAGATTTGCCTCACTGGGAACAAAAAAGATTGGGACATCGCTTTACTTTACATTGCCATGGGTTATAGGATGTCCAAACATGCCTCTTTGTTTCATTTCGTTCCTTATTTTTTACTTTTTGGAGACATCCCATTCCACCCTCTTCCATTGTTGCTCAAATGGACTCGATTGTGGACTTAGACTCCCTAGCCACTTGGGCTAGGGTCATCGTAGAAAACGTTGTTCCATTCAGGAAGGTTATTCCCATGGCCATGGAGAATTTGTCCATTGCACAATGTTGAAACACCTTAGTATGCACACACATGCGAGGTGGAAGTTATAAACCTAAGGTGAGACAATTTGATGTTGGTGATTTTGTGTATCTCTTGTGGCAACCTAATGATACTCTAGACATTTCTCCCAGTCACACTTTTTTGAAGATTAAGATGATCAGGCCTTTAGGTGTGTTGGAGTTGCAAAGAGTTGATGTGCGCCTTGCCATTTGCCAAACTTGGATCCTACCATCATCACATCGACTTAAATTCCTCCACTTAACTATCCATGTCAGGTATGTTGGAAGACAAAGGATGTTGATCAAATGTTGCTTTGCGATAATTGTAATGGTGGATACCATCTATTATGCCCCAAGCCGGAGCTCATTCAAGTTCCCATTAACATTTGGTATTGTTCATCATGTTCTCTTGCATCACTTTGATTTCTACTTAGACCATGCCACGTTTTTCCCGGCTCAGGTCTAGGGGGGGATATATGAGAATTTAATCTCAACCTCCTTTTGTGCATTGTATATATATGTGCATGCATTTGTTTTTGATTGATTAATTTCTACCTTTGATTAGTTTTAGTCTTTTTGTTTAGTAGAATTTATTATGGATTTACACCCTTACGACACCGAACGTCACGACACTACACGTCACAACAAGACACACATACACACAACTTTCCTCCTTTTGTGATGCTAAAGGCTCACTAAAAGATAAGATGGGCCTCAACAACAAAAATGAAGTATTTACTTCAAAATGAGGTCTTCATTTAAAATCCCCAAATAAAGATAAAGTTGAAAGGTTGATGTAAGATGTAACCATGGATTTATTTATCATAATAGGATAAATCTTTACCTTATGTCAATTCTATTGTTTTTTACTTGTGATAGTTTTTGTGACAAAGATGAAGATCATTCTTATGTTATTGTTTTTGCTCTTGGAGAAAACAAGACACTACTAGAAGATTTTTTTCAACAATACTATTGATTTACCCACATTTTGTGTATTTTTACATAGGGTTGTTTTCTTTAAAATCTATGTAGAAAAAAATTGTAGTTGAAAAGACTCATTTCACCATTTGGTAGAAGAAACCACTTGAGTGTTTTGTTTTTGATTTTTACAAAACTCTTTATGCAAACACTCGACATTAAAACATTTTATAAAAAGACCATATTTTGATATTTCTAGAGAATTTGACAATTTACAGCCAATTCAACATTTAAACTCTTGGCATTCACTAGATTTATTCAGTGACCTTAACACCAATCCCATTTCCTTGGTGTTTTGCTTTAAAAATGATGTGTTAACTAATCAACTTGATGTGGTACAACTAAATTAATTATTCAAAGAGAATAACTTTGGAATCATTATTTAGAAGTTAACATAAATATTTTATGATTAAAAAATGTCACATTATATTATTAATTGTAAATGTGTATATAAAATGAATGCAAATAAGATGAATATAAATCATCCAAAATCATTTTTTAAACACATATTAAGCAATAAAAACTTTGGTTACAATTTCTAAAAATGATTTGCAATATTTTATATTCATGAAATTTATTTCAAATTGATGAAATGTTCCCATAAACTATTTTGAGAATCATTGTAAAATTATATTAAAAAAACCTCAACATGCAATTTAATTTACCATGTCAAGACATGGAAGATTATTAGTTGTTAAATGTTTTGTGGGTTTTATTTACATGTTTGGATTAGTGTTGTGAAGGTATCTAATTTTTAGTGTTAAATTGAGACATTTAGGTTGTTGTCACTTGGACCCAAGTTCACATCTTTTTGTTAGAACTGACACAAAAATCGAACACTGAAACTATTCTTTTGCAAGATTTGGATTAGAAATTGGAATTGTGAAAGAACTATTTAGTAAACATGGGTAAATTCTTTAAATAGGCAAGCTGAATTTTTTTAAAAGTCGAGAAGTAGGCTCAACTTCAAAGTTAAATTTCAAATTTTATTAGTTGTTGAACTCCATACCTATACAAACCTTGATTTCAATTTGATTAATTTGTTTTTTTGTTATACAATATCTAGCATCAGTGAATGTATAATGTCTACATGGAACCAAACCATTGTTTTGAACTAAACCCAAAGGTTCTTGAATTTGAAAAAATGTGTTAGAATCAGAATTGTAAGGTTTTTAAATGGGAAGAAAACTTGCACTTGGAAAACCTCCACTTCAAAAACAAAAATCAAAACTAGGATCATAATTTCTTTTTCAAAAAACTTGCACAACATTAGTTTGGACCCATCATAATAATTGTGTTAACTGGTGTGGATGGTAATTAATCATAAATCCTCACTTAGTGATAATCAGTGGATATGTTTCAAGCACTTTGTAACGAAAATTTTCTATTTTTCAAAAATTATAACAATTCAAAAAATAATTAGATGTCAAACTCATGAATTATAAAGGTTCTAGTGTCTTATAGTTAACAAGAATAGAATATGAAAAAAGAGGAATGAAGTTTACCATTCTTTTTCAAAAAAACATTCATTATTTAACACATATGTATGAAAGCTTGCCCTTTCTTTTCAACTTTTAGACTAAGTAC
>Ga0116228_10006862_pt1 | contig 10178 bp, 7 predicted proteins | sample S1TSphfallax_2_FD_89694 | JGI IMG/M metagenome (GOLD analysis project Ga0116228, IMG submission 89694) | Host-associated microbial communities from peat moss isolated from Minnesota, USA - S1T2_Fc - Sphagnum fallax MG | ecosystem: Host-associated > Plants > Peat moss > Unclassified | place: USA... | reverse complement strand
TGACCTACGCGCGCTGCCACGGCATGCAGGTGCGGATCGCGCGCTACCATAATATATTCGGCCCCGAGGGCACCTGGACCGGCGGGCGGGAGAAGGCGCCGGCTGCCGTGTGCCGCAAGATCGCGCTCGCGGCCGATGGCGGTTCAATCGATATCTGGGGCGACGGACTGCAAACACGCTCGTTTCTATATGTGTCGGAATGTGTGGAGGGAACGCTGCGCATGATGCGCTCCAATTTCGCCGGCCCGGTCAATATCGGATCGGAGGAAATGGTGACGATCAACCAGCTCGCCGATATGGTCATGGAGATCGCCGGCAAGCACGTGGAGAAGCGGCATATTCCTGGGCCGCTCGGCGTGCGCGGGCGAAATTCCGTCAACCGCCTGATCCGGCGCGAGCTCGGCTGGGCGCCTTCCCAGCCACTGACACGCGGGCTGGAGGTCACCTACGAATGGGTCGAACGCCAGACCAGGTCGAATTCCGCCTTCGCACTCACCTGATCCACCCGGCAGGCCGGATGTGGGCCGCGTACGCAAAGTAGCAAAAGTTTTTTGGTTCTTTTTTTCAAAAAAGAACATACTTCCTTCTGGTACGCGCTGATGAAGCTGCTCATTTCCGCCTACGCCTGCGCGCCCAACCGCGGCTCCGAGCACGCGTCGGCCTGGAACTGGACAACCGAGGCCAGGCGCCTCGGACATGACGTATGGGTGCTCACGTCGCCGGCGCACAAGGACTCGGTCCTCGCTGCCTCCGGCGACCGGCCATTGCGCGACATAAACTGGATATTCCCAGAAGTTCCGTTCTGGCCGCTGAAGCAGGGAAGCGAGCCGAAATGGGAGCGCAGCTATAATCTGCTCTGGCAGGTTGCAGCGTTGCGGGCCGCCCGCAAACTGCACACCGACATCCATTTCGATCTGGTTCACCACCTCACCTGGGCGGGCATCCGGGCGCCCACCTTCATTGCCCTGCCCGGCGCACCGCTGATCATCGGCCCGGTTGGCGGCGGCGAGACGTCCCCGAAATCATTACGGCCCGCACTGACACCGAAAGGCCGCGTCACCGAGGCGATCCGCGATATCTCCAACGCCACCATCACGCTGAACCCGATGGTGCGCTACGGTCTCGACCGCGCCGCGGTCATTTTCGTCCGCACGGCCGACACGAAGGCGCTGCTGACGCCGGCGATGCGCCAAAAAACCCGCATCATGATGGAACTCGGCGTGCCGCGGAGCGATATCGGCGGCGCACGCGGTGCGCGACAATCGCCGCCGCGGCTGCTTTTTGCTGGCCGCCTGCTCTATTGGAAGGGCGTTCATATCGCTGTGGCGGCGTTGGCATTGCTATGTAAGCGCCTGCCGGAAACGCGGCTGACGATCGTCGGCAGCGGCCCGGAGGAGCCCCGGCTACGTGCCGACGTGGCTGCGCGAGGCCTGGAACGGAATGTTGAATTCATCGCCTGGATGAAACAGCCGGACTTTCTGCGCCTGTACGCGGCGCACGATCTGTTCGTATTTCCCAGCCTGCACGACAGCGCCGGCTGGGTCGTTCTGGAATCGCTTTGTCAGGGCGTGCCGGTGGTGTGTCTCGATTGCGGCGGCCCAAAGGAAATCGTAACGCGCGGGTCCGGGCTGATCATCGCCACGTCGGGACGCTCGACACGCGACGTGGCCGCCAGCATGGCCGAACAGATGCATGACGTTCTTGCATCACCCGGCAAGCTGGCGGAATTGTCGGCCGGCGCGATCGCGCGAGCGCATGATTTCCTGCTTTCTAAGCAGGTGGTTTCGCTCTACGATCAGTCACGCGAATTCATACAGGCCCACAGCCGGCCCGGCGGTGACGACAGGCAGCCAGAACCGGTGGCGGAGGCCGGCAAAATCATGGAACGCACCTAGGCACCGGGTAGAACGCGCAGAATGAAACCCTCCTTCCGCCGGGTCCGCATGGCTGTCAGTTGCCTGCGCCTGATACCTCACATCATCATCATGATGCGCGCGGGCAGCACGTCCCTCATCCGGGCGGACCTGATCCGCTGGGCCGAGCTGCTGCACATGACGACGCCGGCAACGATGGCGGACTTCGTCATGCTGTTCATTACGCTGATGACGTTCAAACGCGAATATCGCACCGTGTTCTATCTGCGTGCCGGCACGAAGGCGCGCGTGCTGTATTGGATGTGCCCGCGGCTGCGGGACCTCGATATCGAACGCACCAAAATCGGCCCTGGGCTTTTTATCCAGCATGGCAACAGCACGTTCGTCTCGGCGCAGAGCATTGGCGCGAATTGCTGGATCGGCCGGCATGTGGTGATTGGCTATTCCAACGAAACCGACCGGCCGACGATCGGCAATAACGTGCGCATTTTTGCCGGCGCCAAGATCATCGGCAACATCACCATCGGCGACAATGCAACGATCGGGCTGAATACGGTGGTGGCTGGCAATGTGGCGCCGGACACGACGGTGCTGGGTGTGCCGGGGCGGGCTATTTGGAAGGCGCAGTAGAAGAAGGAAGTGTTCTTTTTTCAAAAAAGAACACTTCCTTCTTCCTCATCCCGCGCTGCACCCGGTGCATGGCCGTTATTTCAACCATAGGTTGTTAATAACCTAGTAAAATGCTACCTCGGCGCGCATGACGCGGAGGTTATGACATGAACGGTGCTTTTGTGGGGGTCTTTGCCCTCTTGTCCTTAGCGGCCCTGCCGGAAACGGCACGTGCCACGCCGACGGTGCCGGGACCCAGCCAGGGTCTGTGGGACGAGCATCCCGGCTATCAATGCGGCACCACATATTATGTGTCGCCATCCGGCAGCGACGCGGCGAACGGCACCAGCAAGGCCACCGCCTGGGCCACATTGCAGCACGCCAACGATACCCTGGCGCCAGGGGGGACCGCGCCCGACACCTGCGTCATTGCGGCACCGGGCACGTATCCCGGCGGTGTGCTCGTCAATGTCGGCGGCAATGCAGCCAAACCAACCGGTTATCTGGCGTATCGCTGCGCCGTGATGGATAAATGTATTGTCACCGACGTGGCCGCGGGCGGCCAGAACGGTTCCTTTGTCTGGAACGCCAGCACCCAGCCGATGACCGGCAGCTATGTCTTCATCGACGGCTTTGTGCTGCGTGCCGCCGCCGAGACAGTGTTCGGCCAGGGCATTCAATTGTGGGACGGCAACGACACCGTGCCGAACGCACCGTTTTCGGTGCATCACATCTGGATCATCAACTCGATCATTTCCGGCTACGGCCAGGCCGGCCTCAACATGAATGACGGCGAATATTTTTTCGCTATCCACAATACTGTTTACGGCAACGCCAACGCAGGGTGCGCCGCGCAGGGGTCCGGGATCGCCTTCGTCGTGTTGAAATCGGCCCCGGGCTACGTGCGCACGCCGGTCGACGCCGACAACCCGGTAATCGGCCGCATCGGCGGCTTCAACAACGCCATCATGTGGAACGTCGTCTACAACAACGCCACCACCCAGTGCGGTACCGCGGCCAACCCATACGACACCGACGGCAACGACATCATCCTGGACACGCTGAACAACGCCGGCGGCGGCCCGGTCTATCCCGGATCGGTGCTGGTCGCCTTCAACATCACCTACAACGCGGGCGGCCGCGGGATTCACATATTCCGATCCGAAAACGTCACCGTCGCCAATAATAGTTGCTATAACAGCGACCTGGACCCGTATGAAAATGCCGCCTACCGCCCCTGCATCGGCGACAATATCGGCTATAATAACGTATTTCTAAACAATATCGCCTACGCGATACCAAACGCGGCACTCGGCGTGCCCAATTGCGGCGGCAGCGGCCAGGGCTGCCTCGGCTTCAACGCTGCCTACACCGGCGGCCTCGTGCCCGGCCAGACGCCGGACATTTGGGCGAATAACATCAGCTATTGCGCGGCGACCACACAACCGTTTGGCTGGGGTTGCAATCCGATGTTCAATGGCGACACGTTTCCCACACAAGGGCCGAATGCGAATGTCGTGCAGACCGTGCCACTGTGGGCCAGCGTCGGAACCATCAGTCAGGGGAGCGAAACCCTACAACCGGTCGCTGCCAATTTCGCGCTGTCACCCGGAAGCCTTGCCATCGGCAGAGGCATCCGCGAACCCTACTTGAGCGCGCAATCCGTTGACATCGGCGCATGTTCGAGCGCGCTGACCCAATGCCCGCTGGCAACGGCCGAACCGAGCGCTGTGGCTGCCCACCTGCGCCGCCATCGCCTGCCGTGAAGGCACGGCCCCCGACAGACAAAAGTTTTTTGCTTCTTTTTTCAAAACTAAAATTTCCTTCCTCTGGTGCATCCGCGGGCAGCCAGTCCGTACCCGTAGGCATGCGCCGGGTGGACAGCCGGTTCAGGACTTTGGTATGCTGAGTGGTATATATTCCTGATCAGATTGTGACATGACATTGGCTCAAGCCGTGGTTTATCCAAGAGCACGAACCATGCGCGGACCGTTGGCATCTTCGGCCGCAGTGCGGAGTGCCCAGGAAGCCGACCGCCATTCGCCTGCCACTCTCGGAGGTTTTTCCGAATGGCGGTAATGGAAGACCACGCGGCGATCGGGCTTGGGCAGGTTCCGCCGGCGACGGAAAAATATGTTCGTGAGCTGGACGGACTCCGCGCTATCGCAGTTTCCATCGTCGTGCTGGCACATTATCACCTGCTGCTTTACGTGCCGGGCGGCTTCGGCGTGACACTGTTCTTCTTTCTGAGCGGCTATCTGATCACCACGCTGTTTTATGCCGAGTACGCATTGAATCGTCGCATCAGCGTGCCGCAATTCTATGTCCGACGATGGCTCCGGCTGACACCGTCGCTTGTCATATCGATTGTCCTGGGGGTTGCCCTCTTCCCGATCACCCGTGTCGCGGTCGGCGGCACGCCGGTGCCGGCGGGCACCATATTTGCGGCGATGCTTTACTATACAAACTATTACGACCTAGCCTGGGGCCTGGAACCGTCTCGCGTCATACCGTTCGGCATTTGTTGGTCGCTGGCCGTCGAGGAGCATTTCTATCTCATTTGGCCATGGGTCATGCGCCGGACGATCCATGATCCACGCAGGCTGGCATTGATTGTCATGCTCCTATGCACCGCGGTGATGCTGTGGCGCTGCATAGCGCGCTTCGCCTTCTCCGTGCCAGTAGAATATACCGGTTTTGCAACAGATTGCCGCATCGATTCGATACTGTACGGTGCATTGTTACGCATCCTGTTTCAAACGGCCTGGGCATCGGCGGTGGTGCGGGTCGCGCGCATGAGGGCCTGCCGCATCATCGCGGCGCTGGCGCTGCTGCTGGCTTTCATTATCCGCAATGACGATTTCCGCGAGACAGTGCGGTATTCTATCCAAGGCATCGCCCTGATGCCCTTGTTCACGGCCGTGCTGGCAGACCCGCCCACCACGCTGGCGCGCCGCGCGCTGGCAAGCCGCCCGATGGTCCTGGTCGGCCGGCTGAGCTATTCGATCTATCTGTTCCATCTGCTAGCCCGCACGCCCGGCGAAGTATATTTCGTATCGCCGGACCGGTGGGGCGCTGCGATCAGTGGCCTGCTGCTGACCGGGACGATCGCCTATATTCTGTTCATGTATGTCGAACGCCCGATGGCGCGGCTACGCCACCGGTTCCGGCATCACAGCCCGTCCCAAGGTGCCGGGCCGTCCGCCGATCACCTGGCGGCGCTATCGATTTCGACCCTGCCGCGCAACACCGGCCCCACAGTATAGTTATGGTCGTGCATGCGTGCGCCGCCCATCCGACCCTGGTCTTGCGATGAAGCGCTGGTATCTTCTTGCCTCCGGCTTCTTCATTCTCCAGGGGATTGAAGCCTTCAGCTACATCGACCGCACGCTCTACGGCGAGTGGGACGGAAAGCCGGGTGACAAGTTCAGCGCGAGCCTGAACATCATATTGATCGCTTCCAGCCTACTCCTGTTCGGCCGGGGTTTCCCGCGGATCAGGACGATCCGGACCGGCGCTATCCTGGCAGCCGGCCTGGTATTATTTCTGTTCTGCACCGCCGCATGGTCCATCGACCCGCAGACAAGTATCCGCAATGCCGTTCTGTACGGGTTCGTGGTCATGGGCGCCATAGGCATCGCGACCAATCTCAACATCGACGAATTCATGGAACAAATGGCGCTGCTCTGTTTCCTGTGCAGCGTCGCTTCGCTTCTGCTCATGGTTCTGGCGCCCGCCGGCGCTTACGGCGAGACCGGCGATTTCCGTGGCATTTTTCCGCAGAAGAATATTCTGGGCGAGGCCATGGCGATGGGCGCGCTCGCGAGCCTGCATGGGCTACGCGCCAGTGCGCGGGGGCGGGCCCGGCATGTCATTTTTCTCATTGCGGTCACCATTGCGGCCATCAAATCGCAATCCGCGACGTCGTGCATGACGATCCTTGCCTTTTGCGCCACTGACGCGGTGACCTTTCTGATGAGAAAGGGCGGCGCGGCGCGCATGGCCGGAATGATCGTGGTCGCCCTGGCTTTACCATTCCTGGGTTTCACGGCGATATTCCCCGATTACATGCTCGGGGCCATTGGCAAGGATCCGACGTTAACCGGGCGAACCGATATCTGGCACTATGTTGTCCTATATATTTCTCAAAGACCATGGCTCGGCTGGGGCTACCTTGCCTTCTGGTCCACCAACAATCCAGCCGCGATGGACATCGCGACCGCGCTCCATTGGTTCGCGCCGCAGGCCCATAATGGCCTGCTGGAAATGCTGTTATGCGCCGGCATCATCGGAACTTCGTATTTCATGCTGCTACTTTGCCGCACCGTGTTTGTATCACTGCAATGCCTGCGAACGCCGCAGAAAGCGTTGGCCATATCGGCACTGCTGTCCTGCGGCGGCATTGTCCTGGTGGGCATCAGCGAGACCGTGCTGATCGTTCCATTCGAGGCATCTACCAGCGTGTTTTTCATAACCGGCCTGTTTTGCGAAAGGGCCGTACGCGCAGTGCGCGGCCGGCATGCTAAACGGCCGCATTTTGCCGCGTCTCACCGTGTTAAGCTGCATACTTGAATCGGGCGAGGCGATAAGACAAAACAGGGAAAGATGGTAAGGCGTTCTGTTTCTAAGAAAGAACGACCATTATTGGCTGGTTGGTGCTTCCCGTTGTTCGCGGCAATTCCGAATGCCGCTCCGCACTACCATTTTGTGGCTTTGACGAAATAGCTACCATAGATGGATCGTAACGGAAATAATTCACCCAGGATTGACGAAACACGGCCGCTGCCCCGAATCACAACACCGGAATAACCGACATCGCGCAAACGACGCCTGATATTGCCAATGTAATGCTGGGATATATGAGCGCTACCCAGCACACTCGTACGGTCGAGCTTGTTCTTGATATAGTCGGGGTTTGGCGTCGTGAGTAACAGGACTCCCCTTAATTTGAGCAATCGAAAAAACTCGCACAGTGCAGGGTAGACCTGGTCGGGCGGCAAGTGCTCAATAAACTCTCCGGCCACGATGGCGTCGAACCTATCCGAAGGTAGCGGAATTGCATTGGTAAGCCCGCACACGGTCGCATCGTATATGGAAGCGTCAAGGCCCGCCACCCGCTCAGGCAGGCAGTCGAGCCCGGTAATACGCAGCGATGGCACTGCCGCCTTCATGACCGCGCCCCCACGCCCGGTGCTGCAGCCTACATCAAGCACATTTTGCGTGCCGGGCGGGAGATAGCGAACAAATTGCCGGTACCGCCGCTCGGTGAACGTGTCGGTCTCGCTCATCTCCATCTCGCGGTTCAGCGAGACTATCTGGTCCATCGTTGTCATGGAGTCCGCAACTCCAAAGAGATCTACGTTTTCAGGCAACGAAGCACATGCCTCGACCGTCTGCCACACACCCACGCGAATATGTTAACAGCTTTGCAACCGCGTGAAAAGCCGCCGATAGGGCTGACAGGCGCCAGGACCGGCCAGAAAAGCAGCTGGGGTCCAAGGGCAAACCCCTGGACCCCGTCTAGGCAGTCAACGCCGATAGGGCTGGTACCACACGCGCACCGCCGGCTGGGTGCTACGCCGCGCGCGCGACCCGGTCGGGCGCGCGCGTGGAGACATGGCTAGGGACAGTTCTTCACCGTATGATAACAGGCGCCGGCGTCAATCGCTGTCCACGGCAGGTAGCTCTGGGTCTGTCCATACCCGATCGCCGGGCTATTCGATTGCAATGCGAAGTTGGCTTTTGACGGCGGGGTTGATTCCGTGCCGGTCGTGATCGTTCCGACGCTCACCCAATTGGGGTTGGTCGCGCATTTGTTCGACTGGCAGGAAAAACTATCGCCCGAGAACATGATATTTTCTCCGGTCGGCGCATCCTGACCGAATGAGCCCCAGCAACTATTATGGCCGCCCTGCAATTGGGTAATGTTATGGCTCCATGTATCGAGCGGCGAACCCGATGGTGGCGCGCCATCTGTGGCACTATTGAACTGTGCGTAAGGCGCCGCGCCAAATGCACAAGATCCGTTCGGTGCCGCCGGTATGGCCACAGCGATATTATTGATGAGCGTGTTGCCGTAGCTGTCGCTGGTGTCAATGCATGCGCGGCTGGCCGCCTTATCATACGGGTCGAGATAGGCGTTATAGCATGTGTTATTTGCAGCGGTCACGTTTTCTGAGCGGAAAATATGTACGCCGCCTCCGCCCGAATTGTAGACCACATTCATCGCAACCAGCGTCCCCGGCGTGTAAGGCACGCCGCCGCTGATACCGGCCCAACTCAGCGTATCCAAAATGATATTGTTGCCGTCTGTATCGTAAGGATTGGATGCGGTCCCGCATCCGGTAGTGGCATTGTTGTAAACCGCATTCCACTCGATCACGTTATGGAATGCAGAACCGATCTTGCCATATACTTTCGTGTACGCATCATCGTCGGTACGGCTATAATTGGCCACTGCTTTCAATACGACGAAAGCAATTCCGGACCCCTGCGCACTGCATCCCGCATTCGCATTGTCATATACGGTATTATGAATGACGAAAAAATACTCTCCCTGATTCATGTTGATGCCGGCCTGGCCGTAACCCGATATGATCGAATTCATGATCCAAACATGGTGCACCGACGGCGTATTGTTGTTGTTGCCTGCCCACAGCTCAATGCCCTGGCCGTAACCTGTTTCGGAAGCCGCGGCCAACTTGAACCCGTCGATCATGACGTAATTGCCGGTCATCGGCTGCGTTTGCGTGTTGAATGCGAACGACCCATTGTAATTATAGGGAAATCCGGTCACGATGCAGGCATCCATGGTCGTGCATCGATAGACGACGTACCCGGTCGACGACGCCAGATTGCCGCCGGCTGATATCGCCACACCCTGCGTATAAGTGCCAGGCGCCACATTGATGCAGGATCCGGCGGCCGCGCCGCCCTTTGGCAGGGAATCGTTGGCATGCTGCAGCGTTTTCCAGGGTGCGCTGGCACTTGTGCCCGCATTGCTGTCGCTGCCGTCTGTGGCGACATAGTAGTTCGTTTTGCAAACATAGTACGGTGATTTGAAGAGCGGCAAGCTCGGCCCCGGCACCCCAGCCGCCGCGGCGTTGGCAACCATGATCGACGGCACCGGCAGGTTTGCTGCCGTCAGCGCAAGCATATTAGCAGCCGCGAAGGAACGAACGGCTCGAAGTTTCGTCAGCATCGTTAGCACCTCATGCATTTTGATTGTCTGCGAGGACACACTCGCCGGTAAAACTTTCCAACGCCGAGACTTCAGGCAGTATTCTGCCCTTATCTCTAGCCTATGGCATATATTATTGCCAAGCACCGCAGCGTTACTGCCGGCGGGCCAGTAGTACGACCGTATTACCTGGGTTGAGCAGATCGTTACATGTCAGACAAAAGCAATTGTCGTTGCAACCGATAGACCAGTGTCTGTGGATAACCGCTCATGACACGCCCCTATCACGAAATCGTGAACTCAACTATCGGATGAGCTGATGCTTTGCAACAGCATTGTTAAGTTTCATCCCAAAAAAACCGAAATGCGTTGAGATAGGTCGAATGTATTGACGTTGTGTCTATTATTTAGAATAAAATATAGTTTTTTACATTTATTGAATAGTTTTATAGATGAGCGTCCATCCTTGGCGCGTCGTGGGTTTCGCTAGGTCAGGCCGTACCATCCCAGCATTT
>Ga0116228_10006861_pt1 | contig 10178 bp, 11 predicted proteins | sample S1TSphfallax_2_FD_89694 | JGI IMG/M metagenome (GOLD analysis project Ga0116228, IMG submission 89694) | Host-associated microbial communities from peat moss isolated from Minnesota, USA - S1T2_Fc - Sphagnum fallax MG | ecosystem: Host-associated > Plants > Peat moss > Unclassified | place... | reverse complement strand
ACTTCAACCGTCTGTCTCCTGCTCAAGAAACACCAGAGGCGGAGAAAAAATAACGAAGGCAAAAAAAAAAAAAAACAAACAAAAAAAAAAAAAAAAAAAAAAAAAAAAAATGAAAAATTTGTTGAAAAATAATCAAAGGAAAAAAAAAAAAAGAAAAAAAAAAAAAAAAACAACAAAATTCATATTTGCAAAAGGAAGAAATTGTTTGCGACGATGTCAAAGATGCCAATGTACTCATAGCTTGCTATTGAAAACTACAACTTCAATGCAAGCTTAAAGAACAAAAAAAACCTGAAAACTATTACTTCAATGCAAGCTTAAATAATCAAAAGAACCTGGCTAAGAAAATGTAAGAAGAAGAAGAAGGAGATATTAGGGTTTCAAAGTAAAGAGTAAGAAACCCTTTTTCTTGTAAAATATCAACACTTTCATTTTACTTGAAAGCCTCAAAATTATTACCACCTGGTTCAAGCATGTCCACCATGCAATCTAGGGAAAAAGGTAGAAATTTGGCTTGGTAGTTTCAGGATTAGGTGTGGACTAGGTTTGGGAAAAGAGTGCACCGAGGAGAGGTTTTCCTCATTAGGTTCGGGATTAGGTCTGGACTAGGTTTGGGAAAGGCTTGCAACGCGTTTGTTGCGGGGGAGGAGGAAACGCAAGCGGCGCTTCGAGGGAATTCACTTCGCCGCAGCGCATCTTTGGTGTGCGGGAGAGTGGAGCTTGGAGCAACGTTGCTGCTCCTCAGCGTCAGCGGTTGTTACAATGGGTAGGCCATCATTTCTTTTTTTGCTGAAGCTTTTTTCTTTCTTTCTTCCTTGCAAGGTTGGTTTTGCTTTGCGGTCGTTCTCTTTTTGCCCCTCCCTGTGGGGTGTTTTTGTTGGAGTTTTTTGGCAGCTCTCGACGCTCGTGGGCATCCTTTTCTCTTCGGTGTATTCCAACCGAATCTCGGAAATGTCTGCCATGTAGAAGTTTTTAATAGTGATGATTTCTTATATGTCTTCAAATGGATTTTTTTGCTAGGTATCTCACGGGATTCCACACACAAGAGGAGGGCTACTGGAGGCAAAAAGAAGTCTTGGCGCAAGAAGCGCAAGTAAGTCCTCTCTTTGTGCAGCAAGTTTTGTCATCTCTCCATGCAATAATGGTGCTAGTTCCGCTGGATCCATGACAGTTAGGGTTGAATGAAATCCCCATCTATCTCCCCTAGGTAGGGTCTTTGAAGCTTCGGGTTGAAAGAGTTGCAAATTGAGAGGGTTTGAAAATTTTAACCTTGTATAGATAGCCCCTTCTTTTTATTGTAGCTCAGAGTCCTCTGAATTATGTGGTGTGTCGTAATAGGTATGAGCTTGGAAGGCAGCCTGCTATGACCAAGCTTTCCAGTAACAAAACTGTGCGACGTGTTCGCGTGAGGGGTGGCAACTTCAAGTTCAGGGCACTCAGATTGGATACTGGCAACTTCTCGTGGGGATCTGAGGCAGTCACACGAAAGGTCCGGATATTGGATGTTGTCTACAACTCATCGAACAATGAGCTTGTCCGCACTCAAACATTGGTGAAGAATGCTGTTGTTCAGGTGGATGCTGCACCCTTCCGCCAATGGTACAGCCAGCATTATGGTCTTGATATTGGCAAGAAGAAGAAGACTACTGCGACCAAGAAGGATGCTGAGGTGATTAGACTTTTTCATTGGGCAATGTGTTGTGCAGCACTTCCTTCCCATTTCTTTCTCTTCTGTCTTTGTGTAGAGAAATTCATAGAGAGTGATTGGAAACTGGTGTTATGTTGAATTGGTTGCCCACATATCTGTACTGGCATGGATTCTCTGAACAGTGTTGTAAATTGTGTCTTCAGGGTGTAGATACAGTGGAGGAGGAGAAGAAGGCTAGCAAGAAGGTGCAGAAGAAAATTGCAAAAAGAGTTGTTGGTCTCAAGTTGGATCCTCATTTAGAGGAACAGTTTGCAAGTGGAAGGTTATATGCCTGCATTTCGTCTCGACCTGGCCAATGTGGGCGGGCAGATGGGTATGTCAAAATCAAGATCTTGCTTTTTTTTTCTTAACCAGCATGTTAATTGGCAAGTCGATTCTTATATCTTTGGTTGTCTTTGTTGCAGGTATGTCCTTGAAGGCAAGGAGCTTGAGTTCTACCAGAAGAAGATTCATAAGAAGAAAGGCAAGGGAGCAGCTGCCTAGATATGCACACTCTGTCTGAACTGTTAAGCATCTCTAGTGATGCTGGAACTCAAATTTTGATAAAAAGTGTTTTTCATCATTGAGGCCAGACTACTTGTGATTTTTCTCTGCATTTGGTCTGCAGAGATTTGAGATGCATGTGTCCCATTGCCAAAAGATTCTCGAGGAGTTATGATAAATACTAGTGGCAGCAATCTTGGTTATTGAGGAGGATTTGTGTTAAGTGACCTTTTTCAAGCCCTCTTAAGTGTCCAAAAAGATGCAGCATGTGCAGTCCATCAGCAGATATATAATATGTTTTTGGTGTGCTTGAGGTCAGAAGCTCAGGATTTGAGACACAGCTTATTCATCACTCAAGAATGTGTAGAATCTCTTGAAGAAATGATCAAAGCACAAATTTTTGTAGAATACCACTGAAGTGTACTGTGGAAATGGAATGATTTTGGTCTTATTGTTGGAGAAGACAAACCTATTGTGCCTTCTTAAACTTGTACCTCTAAAATTGGGTCCTACCAAAAAATTGTGACAGTAGTGACATTTCTGGCAACTGGGAAGATTTCAACACTGGAGCCCTGCTTCAACACCCCAGGTTGTTATTCTTAAACATGAATTGAAGTTTTGTTTTTCTTTGCAGAAGAATTCCCTATTGCAGATGTAGTGGTGTCCCATTTGTTAGGCAGCAGCAGCTGTATGACATTCAGCATCGGTCCTTTCTCTTCCTCTCCTTTTTGGCTGCTGGTGTTGAGAGTAGTGCGAACTTTTAGTGAACTTTGAACTTTACCCAATCATCTCTCTTCACCTGGTTGTTGAGGAGCAAAAGGTGGTAGGTCTTCAAACTTCCTTTTTCAACAAGCACTTTCATTTCTAACCCAACCCATCTTTGGATCTGCTCCAGTTCTAATTTCTAACCTACCTGTTGAAAATACAGGGTCTGGGATTCTTGTGCAAGTATCTACTCCAAGATAAAGAAAAATGTTTCAAAGAAAGTTAGATGTCCATGTTGTGCTATGAGATCATCTAAATCACTGCACAATCAAAATAATTCTGTAGTTCTTAATGACATGAAGATTTTTCTTCAAAGATACAGCACTTTCAGCTGCTTCCTTCAGCACTAGGGCTTCTTTTCCTGGTTATAAAAAGTTAATTTGCACTTTTTTTTTCCATCAGGTGACATGGGGTATGTTAATTTTGTGAGGCAAATGTTCATATGGTGCCAAGTTTCAACTGCAGAGTTTGTGGATGGGGCCAGATCATGTCCAACTTCTGGAAGGTAGTTTATTTGTAACTTTCCCCTGGGTGAGGGCTGGGACCATCAGACAGTATGACTTAAGATTAGCGCTTCACCAGAGAACACTTGGACACTGGTGATGTCACACCATAGGGCAAACCCTTCACAATTCAGATGGTTTGCTACAACCACTGCTGGTTTATGTGGTAGATGTGAGGTAAGGCCAGTATGCTTGTTCACTCTTGGGCCAGAGTGAACAAGCAAATATCAGTGCATCATCCACTGGGTGCCCATTCTGACTCAGTTGTGCATGGAACCTCAACTGAGTTAGTATCTAATTTCACCCTGGCAACCAAATGCTGTAAGTACATCCTACCACAAGAGGGACTAGCTCTCTCCCTTCTTTGGTTTTTGAGGGCTGCACATCTTTTGGCCTTTCTTTGGCCTTCCCTTTTGTCTTCTGTGTGATGACTGCGGCCATCAGTTTTCCTACTTATGATCCCTGGGTGGCTTTAGCATGAACTTTAAGAGAGTGGGTGACATTTGAAGTTGGAATTCGTCTGCATGGGAGAGTGGGAACTAGAGTTTTTTAAAAACACATTTAAGTGTCATTGCTTGGCTCCCCCGATGAGGTCACACTATAATCTCTAATTGAAGATCACAGTAGCCAGGTCATTCGCCCAACAAAAACAAAAATTTGCCCATGTCTGATAATAGTTCAGGTCTTGATCAGGATTTCTCAAGACTTCATGCTTCAACTTAAAACCTATGGGATCAACAGAATCAGAGCTGGCAAGTGCAACACTTACATCCTGGTAAGTGTTCAGCAACTGTTCATGCTGATTGGTCAAGCTACAAGCATGACTGCTGCCATGAAAACATATTTCCATTAGTGCAGTCAATGCCTCATTTTGCAGACAATTTATGAAGTCCCCTTCATGTTTAAGCCAGTATCAATCATCACCAACAACAAAATTAGCAAAAATAAAGAAGCAGTAGACTGCATTCACAGAAAGCCACAAATCTGACACATTGTCATCTCCACAGGTGTCAACTACAACAAGAATGTCCAGATATTCCTGCATGAGCCCAAAAACAGAGACCTCATGATGTTGTAGCCCATGGAGCCCCAAAATCCTTCCCATCAACCACTTCACTTGTTACCAGACTTCCGTGACTTTGAGACCTTCTTTGTTGACCCTCTTTTAGCTACCCGCAGACTTTTGTGCACTGCACTGAGCCTGGCCAATGCTGCTGCTTTGAGATCTGGTCTATAGCCATTGGTTGCGACCTGCATTGCATTATATCCTTTTCTTTCAGTTCTTCATCCTCAAATTGCAAGACCTATGATGTTTGCTTTAGAGATGTTTGAGGTTGAAATTAAGAATTCTGATTTAATTGCCCTGTCCACACACAGCTGCTACAGTGAATTGCACTCTATTGAAGTATTTGGCCAATCACTGAAGCCAGAAGTGATGAACAAAAGGAAGGTGTAAACATCATACCTGGTTAACCACAGTCTTGGCCATCTTACGGAAGTCCTTCTTCAAATGAGAGCGATGCACCAGACTTGAAGGCTTATTTGCCTTCTTGGTCTTGGTTGTGGCCAACACTACTGATAGGCCCTCACCAGCTTCCACTGCCACTGTCTTCTTGTTTGCCAATCCTAAAATTCCCACCCATCTCATCAAAACTCTGTCAGCAACTGTTTACAGAGAAGTAAGCACACAAACAATTGATCTGTTAGCATTATTTTCACACCAAGCAAGCAATCTAGGAGCAGATTGAACAGGACAAAATAAAATCATGTCAATAAATGTGTGTGCGCAACAACAACACTTCTGTTAGACATTTCAAAGATAGCTAGTACCCGAGTACTTGAAGCTGTTGAGATTGTAGAGATTGTTTGGCTCGGAGCTAAATGTCACCGAGGCATTGCTATTACCATTCCTCTTAACGAGGAACTTGTTGTTGTTCTTCACCAACAACCAGATCAAATCTGAAGACGCTGCCATCCTGCAAAATCTTTCACATCCCAAGTACGTACTCATGAGACTCAAGCCCTCCTCATTCGTTGAGGATATCTACAAAAGCCACTGATACACTACACAAGGTGATTGCTCCCAGATACTACTTGTTCCCAGTTATCACTGTCTCACAACACAAATCTTAAGGGCATTTGCCCCGCTCAACCATAATCGTAGATTGATAAGATTGCAAGCATAGAAGGGAGATACATGCTACAATTGCATGTTGAAAGTCCCCCCGTTCCATCAAACTGTCAAGAAATTATACAGGGAACTAAGAATAAAGGCTAAAAGTTGACCCAAAAACGGATTCCAATCGGACCAATAGCTCTACCACAGTCCTCTTACACAAGCGGCCCATGTATCTGGTGAGATCACCTTGAGACTTTACGCATGCGTGATCAATGGAAAAAGAAAACCAATCCCAAGCAAAAAAAAAACAAAAACCAAAAACAAACAAACAAACAAACACAAGTGAACCAAGCACAGGGCATGCGGAACAAACGAACCTGAGGATGCAAGAGCGGCGGCGTGCGTGCTGCAGCAAGCGAGATTAGCCGGAACACGAAAACACAACGCGAGAGAGAAGACTGAGGGTGGCGGTACTGAACCCTAAAGAGGCGAAAGCCGAAGGAAGAAGACGACCCCCTATTGCTGCTTCAGAATGCGATTAGGGTTAGGGTTAGGAGTTAGGACACTCCTCTTTTTGTGTAAAAAAAAACAGGGGGAAAGTTCTTTAGTCTTCTTTCTTTTTGTTAGGACATTTCTTTCTCAATCCTGTTCTTTTTTTGCCCATGAAATACCGTAATACCAGGATTTAAATTGCTTCCAGTAAAGGTTGATTTTGAAAATCAGTTGCTTGCAATGCCCAAAGTTTGAAATAATAATAATATTATTACTACTATTAATGCATTTTATTTTTAAAAAACCTCAAGAAGATGCCAGAATGGTAAAGGTATTACAGTGCTTCCTTTTTTGGGTTCATGTAAGTTTCTTTGCCTTTTTTTGCTACCATGGGAACTTAAACATTGCTCAAATGGAAAAATAGTTTAAGCAAACATGAGGCCCTACAAGGAAAACTCATGCAGGGTGCCTCTCTATCATTCTCCTCATACTTTTGTGACACAGAATTGAAAACAATCCAATTCTTTGAAACAAACACAGGGGAAATTTTGTTTCTAGAAATCATGTATGTATGTCAAAAATGGACAAAAAAGTGTAGTTTATGTTACACAAGACATTGACATATTCTTTGATTGTTTTACAAGTTGAAAAATGAAATATTTTGCATGCGGTACATTTATTCAAGTAGCATCCATTTACTTCTAAACGTCATGCAACCTGATCCAATCAAGGTTTTTTTGATTTTGCAATTTTCTGAGCTAGGTGGTCTGGTGATCATCCACAATAGGACTTAGGAGTAGGAGGGGAAGAGTTCTTAGTTCTTACACCTACTCCTTAAGAGTGGGAGGGATCTTGTGCCTAGAAGTATATTGACAATGCACCTCCACTGGTGTCACTCTGCATTCTTGAGATTTATAGCACGATCAACAAACCACCTTGTATAATCTCTTTCTACTGTGTCTCTCAACCTTAAGAGTGTTCTATGTAGGAGTTATAAGTCATACTTCTTTCTGCCTGACTGGAAAGCTTGACTTCTGAATCTGGATCTCCATAAAGTGTCCTGAAAGTGGTGGCGGCATCACCCTGCAGCACCCATCCACAAGGTTTTTTCCCCTTGACTTTGCATTGCTAGGTGGTAGTGCTTCACATTTCAAGCTGTACAAATGACCAAGAATATCATTTGATTTATCTGATGCTCTCTGTGCACTCTGATGCACAGACATTGTTGCTGTAAACTCAAGCATCAGCTCTTGTTCAGATATTGTATAGAGCTGATGCGCTAGTTTTGCAGCATCTCTCTATCATAAAGTTCCAACTATGACTTGTAAGAAGGCTTACAAAATATACACACCTGGTTTGAATGCCAGATTCAAGAAGTGCAGCTTCAAATTCACCAGCTGAACCAACAACTTGATACAGAGGTGTTGTCACACTACATGTATACACAGAAACAATGATCAGAAGAAGCTTGTATACAAGCCTACATGGTTGGTAAACATTGCAGGATTTCTCATGCTTCCCCAATTGTGTTATGACTTTCACACACAAGTCATTGATCAAACATACCCAGAGACTTCAAGTCCTGAGAGTTGTATGGGTAGTACAACTTGTGGTTGAAGGATGTGCAAAAGGCGGACAGCTTCACTCACAGCTTCTGTCAATGGGAGCCCTACAATCTTGAACTGACGACCTGGCGTTATCACTGCATCAACTGCACATCCCCCATATGCCTCAACCATATTTCTCAACACATGCCAACAGTTTTGGATCTGATCACAAATCTATTAACCTGATCCACCCATGTCCTCAAACAATCAAGGGGATGGGTTTTATGCAGTTGCCCACAGAACAGGTGCTTTTATCGATTGTGTCAACTAAGGACACTTCATTTGATATTTCACACCCACATTGTCATGACTCTCAATGCAGATTGTAGCTCTGTCATTTTACATTCTCAAAACAACAGTGTGGCAACACACACCTAGTCCCACAGCTTTCACAGAGCTTGCGTCAAAACTGCAATGAGGTTCATAGTAAATCCTGCAAAAATGAAAAACAGTATCAGAGAGGCACATCATGCAACATGCCCTGGAAGTTGACTTGACAATATTTCAAGAATTAAATTGGAACTGAAGGAGGTTGATAACAAAGAGCTGGAGGAAAGACTCTGAAGACCATTAAGTTGTGTCTCTGGGGAACTGCTGATAGTACCTCAAGCCTGTCTCAAGCTCCTCAAGCACAAACCCATTCTCACGTGGTGCCCATGGAGGCCCAACCCGTGCCCCTACTGTTGCCCATATTTGCAGGCCTGGTATGTGTGTTGTAGAGGTACCATGCTCCAGGCTGTGTACAGATGTGAACCCTAGCTTTTGCACACGTATTGCTGCCTTGTGTGATGCTACCACTGGGATGTCTTTCCTGCAGAGGATGTGACAAGTGCACAACACAAGTGAACAGCTGAACCCTATCTGTACAGAATGACAGCAATGTATATTATCTGCAGCAGGAAAGAAATTCTTCAAAACAATTGTATGCTTTAGAATGTTGTTCATTGTGGGAAAAAGCCAACAATTAAATGCACACCCTTGGATAAAAAAGCTGGGCCCCCCTTCTATGACAAAGTCTACATGACCTGGAGACTATATCAGTGATGTTGAACTGGAAAATTTATCAGTATCAGTGATCACTTGTTACTGTGGGATTGATGAACAGTTCTACAAGTGGACAAAGCATGTGACTACAGATCCAATTACATAAGAAGCCCAGAAACCACTACCTCAATTGCCTCAAAGTAGGCAAATGGCAATGATCGTCCCATTCCTTTCCACAGCATCAACCACATTGTAAGCTTCAAACCCTCGAATCCCCTATTTTGAAAAGATAACAAAAAACATTCTTGCCACTGACCATCCTGTCAAAGACTTCAACCTGTCCAAGCTTTGTCTAGAGCCAAGAAGAAAAAAGCATGTCACCGAGGGGAAGAAGAAGTAGACGAAGAAGCATATCTATCTTCAGGGGACATGAACAGATTTTCCAGAGCTTTCTGGCAAGCCATTTTTAGGTTGACAACATGGTGTCAGAAGGAACCTGAGATATGAAGACCACATCCACATTGTTCACATTCTCCCATGTCAAATCTCCAGGAAATGAGCCCCTTTGTCGAGATTCAGAGCGACCTACAATTGCACAAAATACAAAGATAGTCAGTCATCCTCCACAACGAGCACTGGTATGACTTCAACCTTTTTTGCTGTAAAACCCTAAACCGATAATCCTATCTTCTGTACACCATACTCAGTAAGTAGGTAGGGTTTAGGGTTTTGCTGTAAAACCCTCAACGCACAATCCTGTCTTCTGTGCACCATACTTCTTCTTCAGCAATTGGTAGCTGTTTGTTTTCTGCATCTTTGGTAAGAAGATATAATTCTCCACCATGTTAGAATTATTGATGTACATACTACATCACAGGATCAGTGAAGATGAGAGAAGAATTGAGGAGGTAGGTCAGAGCTTGAGGCAAAAAATAAAATAAAAATTTTACCAGTGAAGAGCCAGGGTTGCTCCCAGAAAATGAGATTGTCGACCAGCCATGGGTCAGCCAGCACTCGAATACCTGATGCACCCAACTCCAGCAACCACATATTGCCCTCTGCCATAAATCGAAAGGAATGTGCTCCGTCCACACGACCCATTTCTTCTGCACTCTCCTCGAGATGATGGACTGATGATTTTGATGTAGCTGTTTGAATGCTACATCTCCTGAGAAAAGTTCTCTGCTTAGAACTCTGTGAACTTCTTGAACTCCTGGAATTGGACACACCCAACAAAAAGAAGCCTCATATTAGATTCAACCAACACTCCAGAATCTGACAAGTACCGGTTTACAAAGCCAGGATTGTGGGTTTAGGATTTTACAGCAAAAACAAACCCAGAGACTTACTTTCTACATCTTCATCATCTCCAGAATCTGACAACTACGGGGTTTCAGAAGCGTGTGAATTTGAGTTAAGGAAATGTAAAAAGATTAGTAGACCCGCCTCTTCCTCCTCCTCGGCAAACAAAAGTTTTGTGAAAATGCCGGACACCCACCAAACTCCTTAGTAGTAGT
>Ga0116228_10006858_pt1 | contig 10181 bp, 9 predicted proteins | sample S1TSphfallax_2_FD_89694 | JGI IMG/M metagenome (GOLD analysis project Ga0116228, IMG submission 89694) | Host-associated microbial communities from peat moss isolated from Minnesota, USA - S1T2_Fc - Sphagnum fallax MG | ecosystem: Host-associated > Plants > Peat moss > Unclassified | place: USA... | reverse complement strand
ATGTGGATGCATCGCTGGAACTGCAAGTTGATTGAATCAGTGTTGGTGTTGTGTACATTTGAAAGAGTACACAAGTTACCAACAACCAGGTAAGGGAGTTTAGGTCCATGCCTCTCCCTAGTAAAGCATTACGCTCCAATTTAGTCACCTTAGTGTGACTAGTAGTGCCAGTTTGGAACCCCATAGCCCTTTCTCTTTCTTTTGGGCTTGGTTCATCCCAAGTGGCTGAAGCATGACGATACACCAAGCTTGGTCCATCTCCTTGAAAAGAAGTCAGATGTGCAAATGAGTACAAATGAAAACATTGCAAACCAGACCAAGACTTCCAGGACCTGAAACTGGTGTTCACGGTCCTGTACTCGCAAATGTACCAATATGGACAAATCAAAGGTAAGGAGCAACTATAGTTCTGAGAAGCAATGAAAAAAGGCACCAGAGTGAACCAGTAGCCACCAGTGCACCATGTTTTTCCTCTTCATCTCTGAATTGGTGCCTTAAGACTTTAAAAAGTTTGGCAGGTTTGCATAAAAGATCCTTGCATGAAGCCTCTAACCATGGAGTCCAAATGAGATTCTTGTTACCAATATGTAAATATCCAATAACTGAACCAAGATGGGTAGAAATCACTGAAAGGCAAATATAACTTTGTTGCAGGTTCAACATAATTTTTATGTAGATTTAGGGTTGTTCAATATGAAGATTTCATAGATTCTCTGTCCAAAAGTGGAAGTTCAAATCTCCAGGACCAGTGAGCTACCCTAGTGGCTGAGGGTTTGGCTGTGAATCTGGTGGAGTTCAATTCCCAACTGGACCCCTTCTCCTTATGCTCTGTGAGGATAGTGAGGTACCTTGGTGGTCAGGGGTAAACCTTGTTGCCAGAGTTACCAATTCTTTTTTTTTAAAGTTCAAAACTCCACAGTTTACAAATTGGTCTTTACACCTTATATATCGGCTTCATGCTTTTTTTTCCCCCTCCAATCGCTAAGTTTAGGTTTCTTCTTCCTCATACTCTTGTACTTAGCTTTGTGACTTTTTCTTTTTTGCAATATAGGTTTTTATTTCATTTCTCCAGTTCCATGACTTTTGACTAGTATTGTTTATTGGCTCTACCCCTTTGAGGGTAAAGACTAGAAACATTGGGATGCACCCAGAAGTGGGCCAAAGTTGGGTGTCTTTACATTCTAGGGTGGTTGTATGGAGTCCATTATAGAAATATTTCCAGAGTCATTATGGATATCATTTAAAGGGCAGAGTCATTCCATGATGGGTGGCTTACAGCCAGCCTTACATTTCAACTCCTTGGTTCCCTATGATCAAAGCTTTTGCACTTTTCTTCAACAGTCTTCCTTTCTCACCAGAGAATCTTTGATGTGTTGTCTGAGTGAACTATGAGCAGACAAGAAGGGGTGGATAGTGTGTGGACACGAAACAGTTTTTGGACTCCAGTTCCAGGCTGCTGTGACCCAGCACCACCAATGCACCAGTTGTGGATGAAGCTGGTTTGGCTAGTTTGAGATGAACCCATGTAACTAAAAGAAAAGGGAAGATTAAAAGAACAAAGTCTGATGCGTATGAAACTTCTAAACAGAGCTAGAAATACTGGAATTCTACAATCAATTCCATCACTTGCATTGTAACCCACTGTCAATCAGGAATTCTGCTGGATTCTACTAATCCTAACAGAACCAAGTTCTGTAAATATAGATTGCCAATCTGTCAAAGTCGTGTGAGTCTTCTCACACTTGCCATAGTGGCCATATACAACTGTCTGCTAAGTACTAATCCATATCACTAGAAACCTAGAGCCTATTGAGGTATGGCTTGAGGTCAAAACTCTCAAGGTTCTTTCAGTCCAATTGAGCTACTAACCCTTTTTCCCACTAATGCAACAATGCAACGTATCATCAAATCCCTCCTCTAACAAACACTAAATCTTGTAGACATTTGGATCTACATGTACTGATCTTGGCCTCAGCAATATCTACCAAGCTCATTTAGAACCATTTAAGAAGACAGATTCTTGTGCAAGCATGGACTACAAATTACATCTCTCAGAGTTCCCACACTCTTGTATTCGTTCATCTCATTCTACCCAACCCAAGGACACCCCTTTGAAGCTTATGGTATTTACTTTGACAATTGTCTACAACATGGATTCAAGGTGTTGCAACAAAAGTTCCCCTTCCCAAATGCATCTTGTATTTATACAAGCCCTTATTTCTACAGCTCAAACTTCTTTTGTTTTCATCATTCCTTTACATCAACCTTTCATATTATCTATCCTTTTTAAAAATAATTTGTCTACTCCGCTATGTCACTAGCATAGCGTAATTCAACAACTACTAACCTAATAATTCATCCCCCTGTATTTCTAGAAACTACAAACAAGAAGAAAAAATCATGCCAAAAAAACCTCCCTACCTTGCCCTTTCATTTTGCCTCTTATTTTACCTTCCACTGTCAATTACGCAAACCTCTCTTCAATGTTGCAACTCCCTCCACCATCCATAGCTCAGTGTAAATCATGTTCTCCATAACACACAAACAAACAAGGTTTCCTACCTATGCATTCCTTGCAGTAGTTGACGGCCATTGAAAACAATCAAACAAAAAACATAACCCTAAAAACCCGTTGTGTTCACATTATCAGAGTGACTTTTTGTTTGGTCACACCCAAACCATTTAACCTGAACCAAACCAAACATTGAGGTGGGTTTTTTTTTCTTTTCACTGGCCCACCTTTCCCTTAGATTTCAAAAAACTTCCCCACCTTTTCTTCCTTATTTTCCTTCTTTTCCTCCTCTTTCATTCCTTCTTTGTTTTTTTTTTCCACCATCATCGCCTTTTCTTTCATTCTTGTTGGAGCTCTTTCTTCATCATTTTTTTTTCTTTTATTACTATTATTATTTTTTCTTCTTCCCTTTTTTTGGTGCTATAGATTCTCCTTTTTATCATTTTTTCTTTCATTTTTGTTACCACTTTTTTTTTTTTCAATCTTTTTTGTGTTTCTTTTTTTCTAATGTTAGAACTTTTTCATCGTTTCCTTTTTTTTCTATTTTTCTTCTTGTTTTTCAAGCTTCTTTTGTTTAATCACATTGTTGTGGCTACCACCACTGCTTGTTGCATCATCACTTAGTTATGCACATTACGCTAGGTATGTTTTTATCATTTTCCTTGTCTTTTTTTGTTTTGGTTTGTGGAATAAGAGCAAAAGCAAAAAAGAAAAAGTAAGAAAAAGAAAGACAAGAAGAAAAAAGAATAAATCAAAAGAAAATGAAATTTAAAAAAAAAAAAAGATGAAAAGAAAATATTAGAAGAAGACAAAGACTATTTTTTATGTTTTTGTTTTTCTATTTTGTGTTTTTTTATAAAACTTTAAAAAAAAGAAGTTTGTTTTCTTTTCCTTTTTTTAGTTTTTTCTTAAGATGTTTTTAAAATTCAAGATGAAGAATTCTAGTTTTTGTTTCTTTTGAATTGCTTTGTTTTCCTTTTTTCTATCTTTTTAAGAATAAGAAGATTTTATGGGTTTATTTGCCCTATTTTTCCACTTTTTGGTCTTTAAAATTCCAAAAAATGAAGTTTTTTTTCTATTTCCTTTGCTTCTTATTTTCAATTTATTTCTTCCAATTTTTTTAATTTTTTTTAAAATCCAATAAATGATGTGATCTTCACACTAAGTAATTTTTTTTGGGTTTGGGGTTTACATTTTTCAAACTTGCATATTAATGTGTATCATGTGTTTGATGTAGACTTTGAGTAACTAAGAAATACAAATTTGTAACCCATGCCATTCAACTCCAGCTATATCACTATCAACTTTACACTGATCAACATGCTACTAAGGTGGTTACAGCAACAATTTATCAATGAACACATGACATGATGGCTAATGAAAATAGTTTTAGGAAAGGGTCTCTTGAGGTTAGAGAATAACATGTATATCTTACATAGATTTTTTTGGCATAAACAATGGTATGGAATTCATGTTTTTCATTTTTTGAATGTTTAAAAAAGTTTTGATATATTTGATATTTGCATCAATACATACAACTTTTGTTTTATTACAATTGTAACTTCACATTTGTATTATGTTTGCATGCCTTAATGTGATCATTGCATTAATGTTTTGTTGAAATTTTCCCTAAAAATACAAGTTTGAAACATATTGCAATGTTGCATCATTACATTAAAAGAACTTAAAAACATAAAGTTCAATGTGAAATACTTGCATAAAGGTCACAAAATAAACATTAGTTTTGTTATAATGATTTTATAATATGTAAATGTTGCGCATAAAACATGCATGCTCAATGAAAAAAATGATGACGATAAAAGTACAAAACTAGAAGAAAACCTAATTGTGATAAATAATACAAGAAAATAATTTAGAATAGAAATTAGAAAAAAACAAAACATGAAAAATTAATTTTTAAAAAGATTAGGAATCCAAAAAGAAAAAAAAAAGAATGTTTGCATTTTCATCACAAAATATGTAATAATTATCAAAGTGTTTTGTATTTGAAATGATATTGTTTTCATATGTGGGTATTGTATTTTGTGATTAAATCTTCAACTATTTTAGCTTCTAACAATAAGCAATAACTACCAAAATATGCATACCTATGTATGGGTTATAAAACTTGATCAATTGTGCAATACCCACATTTAGGGTTACCATTTATTGACATCAATGGGTCAAATATGATTAAAATGGTTGTTAGTTCATTTAGTGCAATACCTTCATAATATTTTGTATATCATACATTGATAAACATTAAAATGATAGGTAGGTAGGTGTATAGGTAGGTGGGTAGGTGGGCAAATAAATAGGTATGTAAGTAGGTTTATGGTTAAACAAGTTAGGTCAATAATGTAACTAGGTCAATACGATAGCTAGGTTGGTAGGGTAGCCAAAAGGTTTTGTTAAAAAATTTTGTCAAAAAAATAATCTTTAGGTTAATTCAAAAAATATATATATTTTTGTCAAAAGGTAAAGGTTTTGACAATAGGTATAAATTTAGCCATGAAAAAATACAATTTTTTCAAAAGATAAAAATTTAACCAAGAAAGGATAGAAGTTTTGCCAATAAATATAGGTTTCGCCAAGAAAAATTAGAAGTTTTTCCAATTTCTAGAAGGTTAACCAAGAAGAGATAAAGGTTTTACATAGTAAGAGATAAAAGTTTAGCTAAATATATATATTTTAAATTGTCAAAAGGTAAACATTTGGCCAAGAAGAGTTAAAAGTTTTTCCAAGCGGTAGATGTTTAACTAAAAATATATATAGGTTTTATTGAAAGGTAAAACTTTAGTTAGGAAAAGGTTAAGGTTTTGTCAAGAGGTAAAAGGTTAATAAAAAATAGATAGAACTTTTGTTTAAGTGTAGTGGTTTAGCCATGAAATGATGGAGGTTTTGTCAAGAGATATAAGTTTAATTAAGAAAAGTTAGAATTTTTGCCAAAAGATAAAAGTTCAACTAATAAAATATATAGGTTTTGTTGAGAAGGAAAGGTTTTGCCATGAAGAGATAAAAGTTTTGCCAAGAGATAGAATAATTATGAATATATAAATATTTTGCCAACATGTAGAGTTTAGCCATGAAAAGATGAAAGTTTTGTCAAAAGATATAAGTTTAACCAAGAAGAGTTAGAAGTTTGCCAAAATGCAAAGGTTTAGCTAAGAAAAAGGTTTAGCCATGAAAAAATAGAAGGTAGGTAAGTAATGGGTTGGTAGGTAAAACCAAGATTTAGGTCAATAATGTAGATAGGTCAATATGGTAGCTAGAGAATTAAGGTGATTAAGTTGGCAAGTAGTATGGTCAAGGTTGGGAAAAAAAACCCAAAAATTAAAAAGGTCAAATGTCAACAACCCAAAAAAGTTGAATGTGGTACAATGTTGGGTTAACACAAGGTCAAGAACTGGATGAAGAAATGTAGCCCATCCTATGGACAAAATAGTCCACTATTGGACTAATGGGTGTTGGTTCATTCTAGTTTTAGTTCCATAACTAATTACTATGGTTAGCCTAGTTTTTGTTTTTCTACCTACCTACTAACAACCCATTAGTCTTTACCTATGTACCAATCATTTATATGCATCTAGTTAACTAATAGCCACTAGGCCCTTATTATATGGCATCAAACTTGTTAGGCTATTTCTATAATGTTTTTCCCTTTTGTCATTGTTGTTGGTGTTGGGCAATACCAAATTGTGTTCCAAAAACAATTTGGTTTTCAATCCATTTTCATGCAAAAAACTAATCGAGTATCACATAGTGTGATATTTGAGATGAAACCCAATGTTTAGGGTATGTCACTTGAGATGGTTAATTCACAAAAAACTGGGTCGTTTTTTTTAATTCAAATTTTGATACCTAAGTAGGTTATATAAATAAACATAGGTCCAATTCTTGAAGGTCTAGGAGTGGGAATTTTAAACTTAGTTTGAAGCAATTTTGCATTTGAACATTTTACTTACATACTATCTTTTGTGAAAACTAAATCAACTTGTGAATAATTTGTGTGCATTTTCACATTTTGCAAAACTAGAAAGAATGTAATTATTTAATGTTCTTAGCCTTGGTTTGTTAACACATCCTAGAAATGGAACCAAATTTTCTAGATGAGGAATGTGATGTGTTCATAAGTGAAAATGATATAAAATCGGAGGAGAAATTGAAGGTGAGAGTGGGTTTGAAGAAATTGCAAACTCTCAATCAAAAATGATGATCCTATGCAATTAATTATGAAAAAATTGCATGAACAAAGGTTAAAGTGGAGATCCCGTGGCAAAACAAATCCAACTAGGGCAATTTTTGTGTAATAATGAATCACTAGTTGATGTTAAGGTGCCATAGGTCATGCATTATATGTCGTGTTACAATAGACCAACATGTCATGCAACATTAGAACAAAGAATAATGTTAAGGAAAGGTTTTGTTTCATATTTCAAGTACAATGGAATAACTGTTTAAAAAAAAACATGTGAATGTCAACCATGGAATAATTGTCAAAAAAATTGGGAAAGAAGTGAACAACAACCCTAAAAGTTCAATGGAAAGACAATTTACAAAGAAAAGGCCTATAATGAATGCAAAAGCAATCTCCATTTTTATGGGGCCATATATCCTTGAAAAAAGGATAATTTGCACCAAAAATATTTTGTAAAGATTTTGGGTTTATTAATTATCAAAAATAATTTGCCCATTCAAGTTGTTGATAGTAATTAACTAAAACATTTAATAATGTAGTTATGCCTTCACATTATTTTCCTTTCTAAAAAAACCTTTAGTTAAAAAATGTTACCAAACTTGCTTGAGAAGACAAAACAAACATATGTCTCACTAGTCTTGGCAAAATGTGTTTCTATTAATAGAAATTTTGATTTGTGGATCTCTGAAATGGCACTTGATGTTTTTGCATTAGGTGTGAATTTCTTGGGGGAAGATTGGATGTTTAAACACATTACAATCGGCTTATTTGAAACATTTGAAACATCAAAACAAACATTGACAAGAAGTTTACAAGACCTTTTAGAACAATATGGCTTGATAAAAAAATATCATTGTTTATGTTAAAAAAAAATGTGCAAATTTGATTACCATGACATTTGCCTTGAAGTCAATAGAAAGTTTTGAAACTTTGGGTATGATAGAAAACTTTTGGGTGCCTTGCTTTTGACATGCCTTCTCTAAGGTTCATCAATATGCAATAATTATTAAAGAAAGAATCTTTAAGGGCTTGAAATATGTTTCCATTAAATCTTCCTAGTCATATTTGTGGAATGTATTACATAGCCTCAAATGTCAAGGATAGGAAAACAAGAATGGATGAAGGCTTGCATTACTACAAGCCTCAAGCCCAAACAATTGAACACATTAATAAAAACAACGTAAAATAAAAGTTATTATTATTATTTTTTCCTTTTCATTGTTTTGAAACTTTGTAGTTCAAAATGTTTCTTGCTGATTAATAAGATTAAATTGTGTAGGTTTACAAGCAAAATGATCATGTTTTAGGAAACCCTTCAATTCCAAGAAACCATTGCCCACTATTATTACAAGTAGGTTGGTCCTAGTGCCATTAGCCATGTACCTCCTCCATTCACATGGCATATTTCATAGATTATGTTAGGCATTTTGTTTCATGTTGTCACTACTTACATCTTTAACTAGTCCAAGGGTCATTGGTTGTTGAATGATGCTTTGAATGCAACCACATCTATGGGCTTGAAACAAAAGGAAGCAATGAACCATCTCCTTTTATATGATGTGTTGATTGATGATGATGATCATGGCTTATTTTTTGAGTTGGGAATTTTTGCAAGGAACATTAAGAAGGAGGTCATTGGGGTGATTGACTATTTCCTTTTTTCCTTGACAAGATATGATGAGAATAGCACTCATAATATGCTAGCTTGATGTTAGATCCTAGATGTAAGAGTTTGAGATTAATCTTTTCTTTTACTGGTCGATGGCCACAATTGAAGAATATGATAGGAAATCCTTATTTCTTATGCTCTTATCATCATTTACATCCATTGTTTGAGGTTGAAAGTTCCCTTGCTTATAAAATTGATGAAAATAAAAGCTTGGACATTTTTTGAAATGGTGGTTGACACAAACAAAGTTGCAAAAAAACTTGTTAATCAAATATTGTTCATATTTCATAAATATTAAGTGCATCCAAAAGATATCAAATGCACTTTAAAGTGGTGGAAAAAACATGAAACCATGTTCCCAATTGTTTCCTTTTTAGTTAATTAAATATTAAGGACTATATTTTCTCAAATTGAAATTGAAAGGTATTTTCCCTTGCTAAAATTTTCACCAATTTGAAGAGATGCCATTAAGAATTAGATAACTTTAATAAATTATTATTTTTGAATAAGGATTGACCAAATGATGGAAGGGTGGTGTGGGTTGCAAAACTCCTAATAATTTGGTAGATTTGATCGATTTTGAATTAGATTTAAAGTAGGAGTTATATGAATTTGAACGTTCATTTGAGTGAAATGAGTTGAAAGAGGACTAATCTAATGTCTTTTGTCTTGTATTGTAGCCCAAAATTATTTTTGGTTATCTTTTAAGGTTTATAGTGTGAAAAATATGTTACATGTCCATGACTAAATGCCAGAAAGCAATTTGTTTTGTCTTTTATCATTCAGTGGAGTTGGATTTAATTTGTGGAGGTGGTGACAATGATGACACAAGTTATGAAGGAGTGAAAATTGTGGGATATGCTTGTTTGTTTGTTTTTTGTGTGCATCGTTGCAGTTACATTGGTAATGGAATGAAACAAGATAAAAAATAGATCATCTAGAAGTTAAACATTGAAATTTTCTTCTACCTTTGTTTGGATTGTGTTTTTGTTACACATGATGTTGTAGATGTTTTTGGATTTTAATGTAAATTGTCTTTTATGATGAGATGAATGCCCACAATGTGTGTAGTTCATAATTCTATTCACCTTTCCTTCAAATTTTTGATGTGCATGTAAAAAGGTGAACAAAAGTTTGGATATTGTAAAATCCATAGAAACATTCAATAGAAATGATGACAAGCTCAAGGGGATATTTGACCTTTGTAATAATTATGGATTTTCTTTTGGCCTATGAATCTTATATATAAAAGCAACAGTGGTGTCTGTCTGTCTGTCTGTGTGGGCAGTGCTTGGAAGATTCTTCCAATCACTGCCCGTTCCTTGTGGAGCTTCCCCAGATGTAACTTCCTCATATGTAACTGACTCCAGAGAAAAAAAAAATCAGGGGCAGTCTGATTTTTTGAGGCAAAAGATTTGGTAGACCAGAAAAAAAATATTTAGGCCTTGGACAGCCTAGAATCATTTTTTATTTTTTTTGTATTGACCAAGATTACATTTTTTTCTTTTAGCTACTGTCCGTCTCGATTAAGGGGATGGATGAAATGTCCGTCCGGCTTGATGACGGGATGGATTTAGGGGAAGACCAGAAAAAAAATATTTAGGCCTTGGACAGCCCATAATCAATTTTTTTTTTTTTTTGTATTGACCAAGACTACTTTTTTTTTCTTTTAGCTACTGTCCGTCCCAATTAAGGGGATGGATGAAATGTCCGTTTGGCTTGATGACGGGACGGATTTAAGGGAAGACCAGAAAAAAAATATTTAGGCCTTGGACAACCCATAATCAATTTTTTTTTTTTTT
>Ga0116228_10006857_pt1 | contig 10182 bp, 6 predicted proteins | sample S1TSphfallax_2_FD_89694 | JGI IMG/M metagenome (GOLD analysis project Ga0116228, IMG submission 89694) | Host-associated microbial communities from peat moss isolated from Minnesota, USA - S1T2_Fc - Sphagnum fallax MG | ecosystem: Host-associated > Plants > Peat moss > Unclassified | place: USA... | reverse complement strand
TCTGGTACTTGGATGTAACAATTGCTTGATCTACAGCCATATACAGGTAGGTGTCCATAAGAATAGAGGAATGACAGATTAGGGAATTCACATCATCCATAGCATTGGGGCCGGTGCCTATGGTTAGAAGGCAATCCACCATGTACTCATCACCACGGTCAGCTGCAACATGAAGTGATGTCACTCTGCCTCCTACACTCACATTCACATCTGCTCCTTTGTGTGTGAAAGTTGCACACAATCAATCAGACCCACGTACACTTCAAGATCGAAAGGAAGCAATGCTGAACATGTAATTGTTGTAACTGGGTAATAAACAAAGTAGAAGAGAGTTGAACACAATGAGAATTTCATTTCAACACAAAAGACAAAACCCTTTGCAGTTGAGGGATTTCGAAACTGCTCATGTTGGCACCATAATCTAAGAGGATCTCAACAACACGGATATGCTCATGGCCTACAGCCCAAATGAGAGAGGTGGGCCTGCATCACTTGAACAGTCAACCTCCACTCCCTTCTCCAACAACACCCTCATCAACTCCACCTCACTCGCAACAATCCGCCAATCCAAGATTGTCAAATTTCCATCCCACAATTTTTTGGGAAATAAAATTTGATCACAATTTTTTATGTCTTGTCAAAAATGATTTGATAACTCATACTCATCTATGTGATCTACAAATTGTCACTGAGGGAATCTTCAAAACATGAGTCCCATGACCCAAAAGTTTTGTTTGGATGAAATGTGGAAAACAACCTTGTCTACAAAAGAATAAATTCCACTGCTAATGCCTAAAATAGATGCAATAGGTATTCTTCACATGATACCCTCATTGAAGAGTGGCGCTAATATTGGTCACCAAATTACTTTTCCATCACCGAGGGTCGATTGGCTATGTCAACACCTACCCATCAACCATTATCACATGGGCTAGTGCATGTCCTTCTATGCATGGGGGTAATGGTAGCAGTCCAACTATTAGGGCATGGGTTCTTCCCACTTTTAACCTTGTAATGTACATAGTTTCTTAGTCTTCACACCTAGTAATTGAGAGTTTGTGGGAGGCCTAAACACGGATGTGGAGGTTGATCAATGTGACCAAGGGGGAAATTGAGGCCCATGTTATCCAATTTTGGTATGGGATCTTGGAAAAGGATATGAGGCGATAGGTGTGAAACATAGTTTTCACCTAACCTACCCAACCCACATTGGCATTGGTTTTTTAGGTATTTGAGCGCATTGAATTCAACATGGTGGAAGAAAAGGTTGTTACCTAAGGTTTAGTAAGGAAACTTTAAAACTTTCCCTTACATCATTGATTCAGTAATCACATGGTCGAGCATTTAAAACTACACCACAAAAGGGCAAGGGGTCCAAACAGGAATCCGGTGGGGTTCATATTACTGAACAAAATAAGGGGGAGAAGACAAATGTTGGAGGTGTGGTGGGTCGAATCAAAAAAAGGATTGCTCTAATCCTTTTCAAGCAACCACCTCCAATGCAAATCCCAAGCAACCTTACTCCCATTGCAAGGCATATGGCCATGATACAGACCATTACTTCATGTTTCATCCAAAAGTTGTAACAAGGTCAATCTTAAATGGGAAATGTGAGGAAGTCCCTAAGTTTTGGCAAAGGCCAGAAAGTGAAAGGTGCCACCAATAAAACGTTAGCCACCAAGTTAACTCCAAACCAACCCAATGCCATGGAGGCATGATTTGCACATTTAGACACATGGTGACAAGTATGGCATCCAGCATGGCATCATAGGTGAAACCCACAACACTTGTGCCAAGTGATTTTTTAGCTTAGGGTTTTGACCTTAGATTTTTTTTTATAAGGCTGGATTCTTAAAGCCATTAGGTCTAGATGAGATCAAATTTGGTATTTTCAATGATCATGTTTAAGAGGTAGCCGGTGACAAAACCCTAGTTAGGTTTTGACACTTGCACCAATTACTAAAGCAAGTGCTCAAGTGTAGGAACTAGGGGTGATGACGAGAGATTGGATCCTTAACATGGGGAGGCCCAATGCTAAGTTCATCTACCACAGTCCTTCATGATGATTGACACAATTCGCATTTCGATGGACACATGCAACCTTATTAGGGGGTTGTTTACGACCATTACATTGTCCAGTTCCACTTTAGGAACCCATGTGCCCAATAGTGTGTTGGGGCAGCTAGGTTGTTGTGTTAGACACCATTGTTTTCCATTGTGACTTTGGTAGTGCTTAATTTCCAACTGGCTACAATATTTCAAATGGCAACCACATTTTGTGATGGCATGGATACACTAAGGATGATGGCTACACTTGTTTAAGATTCATAGGAGGTCTTATTCAACCAACCATTAGTTGGTCAAATACATGTTGGTGACATATATGTCAACCACTTACCTATTGACCTACTTATTGGTCCACATGTCGATGGACTACTTATTGGCCAATCACTTATCAGCCAACCACCTATTATGGTGGTATCACCTTGGCATGATGCAACAACCAAATTCCAAAAACTTTCAACATGCCCACCCATTAATGGTGTTACGAAATTAAGAAGGTGTTTTTCATATGAAAGGTGTCACAACCCTAGCCCTAGGCTCGCAACCAAGGCAAGGGCTTGCAAAGGTGTGAGCCAAAGGTTCCTAGGAGTCACATCTCATGCTCATGGGAGTGTAGGAGAATGTGAAGGAATGAACCCTCACATTCCCAAGTGAGCTCCCATTTTGGGAGTCGAAATCCCAATGGACTCTCGAATTTTTAAAGAATAATTGAAGAGAACAAAACCCATTGGATTGAAAAATTATTTATATCATTGGAAAGGTCTTGAAACGTAAATATTTAAAATGGGCTTGCATGACCCATTTGGACACTTAAAAAACAAGTTATGGCCAAAAGAAGGGCCGGGAGTCAAATTGCCAATTTGAGCCCGACCACTAAAAGTCGAAAATCTCCCCAATTTCCTTATGTGTAGGTGGCATGTCACACACCGTTGAAAATCTTTCAACAAGGGCTACAACTTTGCTTCAGGCCTCATTTCAATTGAAGGTTTGCACACAAAGTTATGGGCCCCCAAAGTTGTGGGAGTCCCAACTTTAGGAATTTCGGGACTCCCACTTAGGAGTCCAAGGAAAAAATGACATTTGGGTGCTAGTTCCGTGGCCAGGCACATAGTATACTATAAGGGGGAAGGTGGTGGCTTCCCCCAAGTCCAGGCCATGGTGAGTTTGTGAGTATGTGTTTGCTTGTGCTTCGTCGGTGCACCAAAATGTTCCAATTATGCACTAACCAAGTTGTTGTTTCGTTTGTGCAGGTTTGTGTGAGTGATTGAATTGCTTGTCAATCTTCTTAGTCTCATCCCGAAGCTTCAGCATGCCCCTCCACCCCCAAAGTGTTACGAGCCAGGGAGCACACCCCAACTCCTTTTCCTTCCGCTATCTTCACTTTTGGACTCATAGTTGAATCCATCAAGGAGCTTGGGGATGCATCAAAGGGGGCTTCGAAACAATATTACCGACCCCAGACAATACTACTAAATTCATGAGTTCAACCTTTGATGTTAGGCAAAATAATAGTGGAGGGTTTAAGGTTGACTGATGTTAATTTGGAACCATGCCCATATTAAATTTGAAATCAATGGGTGGGTTGGAGAGAATTCGAGGGATAACCAAACATGAGGTCATCATTCAAATTAATCCCATCAAACCTAGATTATCCCACGATCCATGTTAAGCCAATGGTTACGTAGGCTAGATTGTATGATGTGTTGGGGGGGTAGTTTTGTATCCATTGGGAATCACCTTGGATTTTTGGGAAGAGATTACTTATTATCAACTAGGATGGCAAGCAAGAAATACCCATAAGGCTTTTATGCCAATTACCTTCATTGGGGGGCATGCAAGAAAATCCAATAATTCAACGATGTTAACAGGATTTTCAAGGCTTCCTTATGGTTTTGATTTGTTGGAAGGCAATGTCCATACTATGGATAGCCCCCCTATTGATGAGCTGAAAATGCTAAGTGCCCAAGTTGGGCCATTCATTCAGGATTCATCATGTGATCTTCCATCATCATGGGGAACGTTGTCGAAATTAAAGGCATTAGCCAAACATTATATTAATCAGGCTTGGTACATTCTACCATCACTAAGCCCACATGTAATGTGTAGATCCAAGCCATGGACCACTTGGTTGATGACCTTTGGATTCTATTATTTAGTGGCATATTCCCAAGGATGGGATTTGCTTAATAGAGTTTTTTGGAGGCATTAGTTATAACCTTGTAGTGATCCTTCAATTTAACATTAGGGTTTGTTGATACTATTATGTGGAAAAGGATCTTTAAGCCCAACAAACCTCCATGCACCATATTATGATGTTGTGATAATAACATCCTAAATTGTTAGTTGCATCGATGATCTAGGGTTACCAATGTGCCTTACTAAACAACATCCCATTATTGGGGGCACATGATTTGGATAGGATTGGACCAATGGACTTGGTCATATCAAAATGGCCATGTCAGGGTTTGTCATAGGCTTGCATAGGTCAAGTACTTTTAGACCCCAAATCAAGGTTATTATGGGAGTTGATTCATGTGTTATAATATTTGTAGACTTCTCAACTACATTCATGTGCATGTGTTGGAGAATGTCCCACCTTTGGGGGATTCTTAGCCAATTGTATTGGCAACATGGTAACAAATTAGGGCTTGGATTGGGGAGCCAATGCAAGTGGATGTTGTAGTAGTCGATTCACATGCTCACTGCTTTTGGTGGCTATGGACTAACCTAGCTTCACCAAAGGTATTTTGGAGTGCATATCGGTTCATTTTGAAGTCACCCGCATGCCTAATGGATGACATTTTGGATCCATGACAACATTCTTTTACCGTTCAAAATGATGATTAACCACCTTTGGTTGTGGTCAATAAGGTTGGCCTACCTCAAACAACATTACCTACTCTTTTGAGTTTCCATGTTCTCATGGATTTTGAAATGGTGCCTTGGGCATGATTTGGGATGCCAAGTCATCCAAGATGGAGGAGCCCAATGTTGATGAACAAGAACAAACTATGGGATTTTGCATAAGCACCACAATAGTGCAAGGGATTTTCGAAGGTGCTTGTAGACAAATATTGGGACAAGTTATGGATCTTACCTATCTCACATGGATCTTTAACCTTTGTTGGGTTGAACAGGTCCAATTTGTATAGTCTTTCTTGCCCAACCACCTTTCTTTTACTTTTGTTGCACCTACATCTAGGTCAGCTATGTTGGTGCAAAAGGGGGGTCATCCTTGGCATTTATGGGATCACAAATTTATGGGTAATGAAGAGGAGGTTTTTGATGTGGGGGCACTAGGGCATTCTAGTGTTATGCCACCTATTGCATAACAATCACAAATTTTGTCCTCAACTTCAGGTGTTGGGGATGTTCCAAAATTTCAATCCAAGGTACACGTGATCTCAGAGATATGGGAGCTAAATATTAATCCTACGGTTACATGAGATGAGGTGTAGGAAATATAATGGCTATTGCAAGATTATGTAAGTTGTTTTATCTTCAATTTGAAGGAATTGGGACAATTGTAAGGATAGGAGGTTTGAATTCTATTGGAGGATGATAATCCTATTTTTAGATGACCTTATAGGTTGAATGAGATGGAAAAGGATTTGGTTTATGTTCAGACAACAAAATTATTGGATGCAAATTTGGTGGAACTATTGAAAGGTGATTATGCCTCAACCATAATGATGCCAACCAAAAAAAATATTTTTGGCAATTGGACGAAGCGGTACATGTGTGGGGATTATCGCCTAGTCAACAAGTGCACATGTTTGAACAAGTATGCCATGCCTTTACTTTGATGCCCTTAGTCAAACCAAGGTTTTCATTACCTTGGACTTGAAATATGGCTACCATCAATTGTCATTAAAGGAGAGGGTGAACAAGGTCAAGATGGCATTTTGGGGAATTGATCTACATGAAAAGGATTGTTTGTACCAATGGCGGTTTTTGCCATTTAGTTTGAAAATTGCCTTTGCAAAATTTCAGAAGGTGATGGATCGAATGTTGGCAAGACTTATTTTTGCCAAGTGCTAAATTGATGGCATTATCATCTTTAGTTCGACATCAAAGTATCACATGCATCATTTACATGAGTTATTTGGAAGGCTTAAAGATCATAACCTTAAGCTTCATCTAGGCAAGTGTTGATTTTTCCAAACACATGTGGAATACCTAGGTCACATGATTTATCCAAATGGATTTGGGGGTATATAAGGCCAAGGTTGAAGCCATTTCACAAGTACCCTAGCCAACAAATGTCAATCGGTTACAAGCCTTCCTAGGTTTGTGTAATTATTACTAAATATTTGTTAAATGATTTATCAACATTGCTAAACCTTTAACTAGGTTGACATAAATCGACTAGGAGTATGTTTGGGGTGAAGAATAAGAGTAGACATTTCAAAAGTTGAAGGTTCGGTCTTCCTTAGCCCCCATTTTGAGGCAATCCATTCGAACACATCCTTTTCAGTTGCATACTAATTGAAGTACTTAGGGTTGGGAACTATGTTTACCCAACTGGATGACCATGGGTGGGAATTTTTGGTGGCATATGCCAGTCAATCCAACAACAAAATAGAGGCCAAATATAACTCATATGAGGGGGAGTGCTTCGCTATTGTTTGAACAATTTATTTTTTCATGTGCTATTTATATGGTGGCCCATTTACTTTGGTTACCGATCATCAACCCCTAAATTTTTTTGATGGAATTAAATTAACTCATAAGAAAGTTAGCCAAATGGGTAGTTATCTTTCAAGAATATGATTTTGATATTCTTCATAGGGCTAGTAAGGTTAATTGAGATGCCGATGGGTTGAATCGGAGCCCATTTTCTAGTGAGGAGGATACCACAAGTGCTAGATGGCATGGAAAGGTGGATTTGAAAGCAATACTAAAATGGCATGCCTTTGTAGATATACATATTTTGTTGGGATGTTTTGGGGATGTACCCCAAACAACACGAGTAATGGGAATTCCCATAGTGATGATGACAAGCCAAAGGGACAATGGTGCCTTGGACATCCATCTAGATTTACATGTTATGGCATATCTATAAGCATGTGAGGTTTTGGTGGGATTGACACCCAAGGAGCGAAATCGGGTTGTCCGCAAGGCGAAACAATTTTGATGGGAAGGTAATTCCTTATTACATGTGTGGAAAAATGGGTGAATACATCTAGTACCATGCCCAAAGCAACGTTAAGGCCTCATATGACATCTTCATGAAAAGTTGGGCCATTTTGGGGTTTAATGGACCTATAAATTGTTCTAAGCAAAATATTGGTGGTGTGATATGCAACTACAAGTTTAACAATTTGTTTTTTTATGTGTGGTGTGTGATTGAATACATGCATCATTCAACACACCAACACCCTAGCTACAACCCTTACCGATTATGGGGCTAGGTTATTGATTGAGCTTGGACTTTGTTGGCCCATTGATTTTGACGTTTCAACATAACCGAAATGTTTTAATTGTGATTGAACATTTCTCTAAGCAATTGGAGTTGGTGCCATTGCTAAATTGTAGCAGTGAGGGAATTGCATATGCATTTTCTTAACATAATGCTTAGCAAGTTTGGTGTTCAAGTTAAGGTTCTCACCAACCAAGGTATAAAATTCCAAAGGGATTTCCAGGATTTGTGTGAGAAGGCATTAATAGATCATCGAACTACTTCATGAGATCATCCTGAGGTAGATAGGTTGGCCAAACAAATGGTGTAAACGGTGAAGCAAGGATTGCGAAAGTATGGCCTTAAAAAATGCGACACTCGATATTGGGACTTGCAATTACCATGGTTGGCCATGGGATATAGGTTTAATCGACAAGTTTCATTGAAATTTTTTTCACCATATTTTTTGTTATTATGTCAAAATTTTGAGTTATCAACCTCCATTCAACATGATGTTATGACTGTGATTAGTTTCAATGATCCTTCAATGTGGATTTAAGCATGTGAGGAGTAGGCTGCTTTGTTCAAACATGTGATGTTTATGGCTATAGAAAGTTTGGCAATTGTTCAACATCATGATACTTTTTAGTATGCCATGATTCATGGAGGAGGTTATTGACTTTAAGTTCATAGGTTTAAGCTAAGGGATTATGTTTATTTGTAACATACATCACTGACCACATTGAATGTGATTGTAGGTTGTGTGATTTTGTGTATTCGGAAGGAAGGTCCTACCTTCTGGAGTATTATTATTAGAGGGACAAAATGGTTAGGCATGGCCAAATTGACCCATCCTTGATTGTTATACCTATTGGTTTATGGTGTATATTGTGTGGGTAGTCCATAGGAGTTGCCATTATGTTGGTTTATGATTGGTGTTCAAGAGGATGGCACATGGCATGTTTGACACCATCCTTGGATTAGGTATCGATTGGTAAATGGTTTTGACCTTAGTGCACCTTGTAGATGTGGTTCCCACAGTCACATAGGAAGATTAGTTTAAGGGTTTTTCCCATGATGTCTCACCTTTGTTGAGGATTTGAAGGATTCCATATAGGCAACTAATGATGGGGTTCACATTTGCACCTAGCCTAATGATCCTTTTACCTTGGAATTGAAGGATTCATCCATGGTGCATTACCTAAGTAATTTTGTAATGTTATCCAGCTTAGGGGAACCTCAGCCCTAGATAGGGGGGTGGTTTGGATGTGGTGTACCATTTAGGGTGTTAATGTGTTATTGTCATGGGCATGAAAAATTACAAGAACATGAACTAAACCAAGGACACAACAAGGAAAACAAATCACAAAAAATGTAAATTTAAGTCTAATCCAAGATTGGAAACATAAAAATGCAAGGTAAGAACACGATATATGTTAGAAAATGATTCAAACATAACTTTATTTTGATAACGTATGAAAACAAAGTTTATGATAGGAAAATGTACCCAAATTAATGTTGAACAAACTAAAACTAATAAGAGGTCCTACCCCTTATTTACACCCCATTGGGGATATAGATCAAGGAAGCTTCCATAAAGGTTTCTAAGTGTGCATTAACCAAGGAAGAAACTTTCTAAGAAGCTTTCTAACTAGTAATGAACTAAAAGTTAATTAAAATTTAACTAAAAATTAATTTAGAGTTAATTGAAAGTTGATTAAAGGTTTATTTGAACTTAACTGGGACTTAACTGAGAGTTAACCAAGATTTAATTAAGACTTAATTAAGACTTAACTAAAAGTTAACTAAGATTTAACTAAAAATGAATTAGAAGTTAACTGAAAGTTAATGATGATGTAAACAATGATGTAAGCGACTATGTTGGTGCAAACAATAATGCAAACGACAAGTGATGGTGGTGTCCATAACAATTATGTGTTGTGAATGTGATGAGAACGATAGTTGTAAGTATCGATATTGGTGCGCACACAAATCAAACTTGAAAACTCAAAAAACTAGACCTAAGTTTTCAACTTTAATTTCGAAACATTAAACCTTAACCTTAAACCTTAGTGTTCAAGTTTGGAAACATTAAAATCAAACATAAAAACCTTCAAAACTAAACTTTAACCCCAAACCATAATTTGAAACCATGAAAATCAAATTTAAAAACCTTAATCATAAGTTTTGAACATTAAACCTTCATTTTCAACCTTAATGATCAAGTTTGAAAACCCTAAAATCAAAGCTAAAAATCTTAACCTTAATGTCTAAACCTTAACTTTAAACTTAACCAATAGTCATAGCCACTAATCAATGACCAATTACCAATAGCCAATACTTGTAGCCAATATCCATGTAACTAAGGGCCATATAGCCATAACCATATAACTAATGGTTATAACTATATACCCAACGGTCCCCATAGTCCCCTAGCCCATAGCTCCGTAGCCTCCTAGCTCTACCCTCCATAGCATAACCCATAGGTGGGCAATCCAAAGTTGACAAAAGAAAAGAGTTGTTTTACCTTGGCCTAGGGCTTCCTCCATTTTGGTCTTTTATTTGGACACTTTACAAATAACACAACTCAGGGGAAGAGATAAAAAATAGGTGGTGAAAGTAGGGCCCAATTGGGCTCCACTTGGATTCTTGTTGCATTCAAAAAATAATAAGAAAGCACATGAGATTGTCCCAATAATTGTTTCTCTTGTCTCCTA
>Ga0116228_10006856_pt1 | contig 10182 bp, 3 predicted proteins | sample S1TSphfallax_2_FD_89694 | JGI IMG/M metagenome (GOLD analysis project Ga0116228, IMG submission 89694) | Host-associated microbial communities from peat moss isolated from Minnesota, USA - S1T2_Fc - Sphagnum fallax MG | ecosystem: Host-associated > Plants > Peat moss > Unclassified | place: USA... | reverse complement strand
CAAGAAAGTGAAATATGCTAAACATATGTACATAGGTATGTAAAACAACATGTAATGTAAATGATTTACATAATAAGCAGTTGTCAACATGTAATCCCCTTATATGGTATAATAAACACAAAAAATGGGGAGTCAACTAATATGTAGAAGCTTAACACATATGTTAAAACCATCAAACCTAATACACTAAAACTACCATGCAATGTTTTTCAATACAAGGAAACAAGTGAGATGAGGAGAATTGTCATGTGAGCTCATATACGGTAATTATAAACACATTTAAGAGAAAGAAAAAGTTGAGTTATGTTTCACACCACCAATGTGGGCAATTCAAGAGTGTAGATTGATGACAAAAAATGTGAGTTTTGAGAAAATATTTGGAAAAAAAATAATATTTACTAGGCTAATAATATAAAGTAATGAAAATAATTCATATTTAACATAGAAGTAACACTTCTTTTTAATGTTTTGCAATAGAGTCGATCTATTCACACTAAAAAGCACAACCAAGAAATTCTAATCAATGTTAAGAAACTAATGTATTTAGAGAAGTTTTTGTTTGTAGAAACTACACGGTCCCTTATATTGATTTACCTATCTTGTAAAAAATCTCATCATTCTTTCCACAAGAGAGATTATGTATCCATAAAATTATCTTCTCACAACCAAAAAAAAACTAGGCATTGAATGTCAAAGAAACACAAGAGCATCCTTCACACACCAAATCAACATTGTAATGACATCTACATCCTCAACCCATTGACAACAAATAAACAAGGCTCTCTAATAAATAATTCATTGAATCTTACAATAATGTAAACAATGTCATAAAAGAAACATGATCATAATTAAATTGTGAACCCTTATCCAAAAATTATCCAATACAAAAATATATGATGAGCCTTATCCTATCATAATATAGGCACTTTTATAACCCCCTAATTTTATCCAAGCAGTCTCCCTTTTCAATCTACCCTAGATTATAGGGTAATCACTTATCTTCACAATTAAAACCATGGGCATGCCTCAAAAGTTGCTTTCCTTCACCCCTTTAATCATGATTACTTCACCTAGTGTAACTAGTGTTTTCATTGCCTAATGGATGCCAACCCAAGGACTTAATTGATTTGAAGATGACATATTTAAAGGAAGTTTTTAAAAGTATGAAATACTTTACATTGCATGAAAGAAACAAATTTGTTAATAGATTTTATTTATGGAAAGCATGTACAAAATTAAATTTTCATTCTTTCTTTTAAGGTTGTCACATGTAAAAAAAATAAATCATTGATTCATTTTCATATGGTCACATTTAATATTTTAAAAAAAATCAATATTTAAAATTTCATATAAATTTTGTTAGTGACACATGTAGAAATTAAATGGTTGCATGATAAATTGTTTTTTCTTTGAATTCATTTTTATTTCTAGTCATATGTTGAAATAAATATATTTTCAAATTTCCTTTATTTATCAAATGTAAAATTGATAGAATCATATGATAGAATCAAATGAAATTAGCTACAGCCTCTCACCAGTAGTTGCATCATCACTGGTGAGGTGCAATGGCCTCTGGCTTCTGCAGTGCCATCTTCATGGTTGCTTCAGTCCCTAAAACATTTCACACAAAAAGCCATATCCAAAAGTATAGTGCAGCTGACTACTATCACAAGCCAAACTTTGCTGCAGTTGTCAAATAAACCCATCAATGATTTCTTGTAAAATGAACATTCAATGAAATGTGCTAAACTAGCAATAGCCTTAGAGACATATAAGACCAAACCTTTTGGTGTTTTTCACTTAGGGTTTTTGACAAGAGGTTCAATGACTCCAATTTCTAATTGTTTCTCTAGAGTATGTTCTGATTCCACAGTGAATCTCCCTGAGCTGGAGATGGAAGTGTCATGGAAGATGCAAGTGTACCCTTAGAAATTGTGAAGAGCTCCACAATGAGAGCAGAATCTTTGCTTGTGGGAGGCTAAATTCTGCCCCACAGCCCTCTCAAAATCGGCAATGCTCAATCATCTTTAACCTGTTCAAAACAATTGAACAACATCAGGGTTTACATTGTCTGTTTTGAGAGAACCAAAAAGGACATCAGATCTGAGTGAAAGCTTCAAGAGCACTCAAGAACCAAAAATGAAGGCAATTAAACAGGTAAAAGATGATTGAGCAAAACATAACATGGCGTATAACTTTAAGGTCTAAGGAGCTGGGCAGGTCCAGGAATGACTAAGCACACTCTGTCACCTCAAGGGTCAAGGCTAACCATCCCTGCCAATTAAGAAAGCATGAAGTATGAAAAAGGAGGAAAGCAAAGAGCAGACACACATGCAAACAAAGGCTCTGGTCTCATTAATGAAGGGTATCACTTCACCGGTCAATAGCTACAATACCCACTACAGAGTTCCCATTTGGTGGGCTAGCTAACATTTGTTTTGATAGATTCTTCCACTTCCACACTTCTTTCAGAGTCTTTGTATGCACATGACAGGATCAAGTACTCTCTTCAACATTAACATAGCATCATTTCACAACCCAAACTTGTCCTTTGCAGTCATCCTCACTGGTTTACATACAAATTCCGATCCACCATGCTGGACTTGTTGCACCTGTAGAAAACATTGATCATTACACCCATTTAGCTTCTCAATTTGAATATCAGATGATGCAATGATTATCAAATTAAAGAAGCATTAAACTGCCCAATCAATTATCCACTAGTTGGCAGGGTAAAACCTTTCTTATCTCCACACTTCGATCCAGAATGATAACAGTCCAGGTCACAATGCCAGGGAAAGTAACCAGCTGTATCAAACTTTGTAAATTGTCATGCACTCTTCTGGAACAAGGCTTCTCTACACTTAAAAGTTCTGGAGCTGATATCAGTACAATATGTTTCTCAGATCTGGTTTCAAAAAAACTGCCAGTACACATTTTGCTGAGAAACACTCTCTGAACCTAATGATAGTTGTCAGCAGTTGCTTCCATTCTGGTGCCAACACTGTTTGAAACCAGGAGGGAATGTGTACTAGCCAGGACCAGATCTTAAACAATTCAAATGTTAATACAATCACTGCAAGAAATGTGGCAGAAAATATACTGAGTTAGGGTTTCTATGGACCCTGTGTGACAGCAGATCAAAAAAGAGGCATACAGAAGAGTCTTCCTTGTCTTCCTCCTGCCAAACATGAACCTCTTGTTTGTCATTTGCACCGTAACCATTTCCTCCAACACTGCTAGCACCTAAACACCCAGCATTCACAAAGGCACATGAATCGCCAATTCTTTGCAGGACAGAAGTTCCTACTGTTGTATTGTTGGACAATGCTTTTATGGCTTTCTTTTATTCTGATTCATTTGTGATTTCATAATCTCCAACATGGATAACACACTTTTAATTATCACATTACACTTACATTTCACAAGGTCCATGTGCTTGAGTGTGCAATCTAAATACACAAGTTCACACCAAATTAATTTTGAGGTTGACATCAACAAAATGCTCAGAGAAGTGAAATTCCTACTTTACCTAACTGAGCACTCAATAATGTCAAAAATTTGAAAACAGGAGCAGTACTTGGAGAACTCAGGTTGCTGCTTTGGGTGTTGATGCCAACATTGCTCAGGTACAAAGGGAGGTATCTCAGGGCGAAGCCCCCTCTGCAGTAGCACATTCTTCCATCAGGTACTCTGCTCCCTTTCATCTCTCAATCTCAGTCTTGACAAAAGAGTTATGCAAAGTGCAAAATCTGGAAAAACCCTCACACAGCAACAGGGACAGCAGAAAGGCATTTTAACAAACTGTCAACATGACCAAACAACCAGGTGAAAAAGGTTGAGTTGGACTGTTGCACAACACCAATTGCTGCTTGCAGTGGTGTAAAACCATCATATGGAACCCCACCAGTCAGCACTTCCCCATTCACACATGCAACAAAGCATGTACAGGCATTGGAAATCAGGCATCTGCACACGAGATATAACAGCCTCAAGACCAGTAATGTCAAATAGCACTGTACAGTTCTAGTGAGATAATTTGTTCCAAGGCTAGCTTGTCACACCATCAACTGCGTGTTGCATCAGGGAAATAGAACAGGAGCATACCACATCATAATGCCAAATGAGTAAGCATCCACTTTGTGATCATATGGTTTGTGCTCCAACACCTTCACAATCATATACCGGCATGCGTTTCAGACACAAATTGGAGATCTACTGAACTGATGATTGACTCACACAGACAATTTATTGGAGGTGGGACAACACACCAGAAGATGCATCACAAGAGTTGCATCTTTCCCATGTAGTACACTGTTCACCAGTGAGTTGTTACTCCTAGGAGTGAAGGAGTGCCGTTGAATAGATACCTCAGGAGACAACCAGCTGTAAGTTCCTGTCTCTGTTGTCATTTCACCAGTCCACGCCCCTTCTCCAGAGCTGCTCATAGGTATAGGTTTTAAGCAAGTGACACCAAAATCACAAACCTTCACTACCTGCCAAACAAAAGCATGCATCTCCCTATAGGACCCCTGCTGCCTAATTGATTCCCTTCTAATGTGGTATTGCATACTTGTTGCTGGACCGGTGGGTCATGCAGACAACCACCATAAGACTCAACAAAAGGTCCTACAAAGAACCAAGTCTGTGCACTGATATCAACTGGTTGCGAACATTTCCTCTCCCAATGTAGTCTCTCTTGATTGCATACTAACTTCAGAATCACTGCCCAAAAAACAAAAATTCCCCTTTATCTATTGCCAGCAGGCAAGTCTCCTTCATTATCTTCGTGTGTCACAGAGAAACTCTGTGGAACCAATGGACAACAAGTTTCATGCTCAATGTCTGTGAGAAAAATAAAAATTCAAAACATCAGTTTGTAACTTGCATCCTGTTCATCAATCAGGAGATTTGCAATTGAATCTCTAAATTACATATGATGCTTGTTTTGTGGAGATCTAAACGATCTTCTTTAACTACAAAGTGTCAAAAAATATGGTTTGGCAATACCCAATTCAAGTAATCTTTGCTAGCATCGATACAAGGCGCATGTTAAGAATCAACTAACACATTATAAAGTGAAATTTTCACATATGCTAGAAAACCATTAAACCTAATACACCAAAACCACCATGCATGAGATATTCCACGTCAAGAATAGACTCATTCATATCTCTATGTGTTGTAAACATCTTTCACCACAAAATCTGAAAAAACCTCTTCAAAAAATTGTTCAAAGTCGTGGCATAGTTGCCAATTAATTGGGAATTGACATCTCACATTAGAACATGTTGAATGTGTTGAAATATTCCATAAGATGTAAAAAGGGATTTATTTACCAAAGTGTAGTAATGTAGAAATATGTGGACCCGTGCATGATTCCCCCCCCTAACAACCTTGTCCAATGAAAAACCTTGGGGGTATTGTGGACTCCTTAAAAGCCCCGAATCTGATATGGTACACAACCTCTTCCAAAAACATGCCCATCTCATCCTTTCATGAATGAACTTTTGCACCTTTGAAATAAATTCTCCTCCAAATAAAGATCTTTCAATGACATGCCCCCTTGTAATCATTAGTCATATAGGTGATATAAATCGCTTACACCCAAATTAATACTTATATTGTCATGTATATACACATCACTAAACACATAACACATTGTATATTGAAGAGTGCACCACTTACAATTAATTGTGTTCTAATTAATTAAACTATAAATTGAACATAATGTCTTTTAATACAAGAAAACTAGTGAAATGAGGAGGATTGTCATGTGAGCTTTCAAGATGCATATATGCAAATTATGCACACATTTAAAGTAAAAAAAATTGAGTTATGTTTCACACCACCAATGTGGAGAATTCAAGGATGTAAATTGATGACAAAAATTGTATACTACTATACTAGGTTAAGATTATAAAAGTAATTAAAAAAATGCATATTTAGAACATAAACAACAATTAAAAAAAACTCAAGAGCACAATTAAAAAAATCTAATCTATGTTAAGAAACTAATCTATCTGAATTTTTTGTTTAATTAAAAATTACCTTAAATCTCTTATATTGATCTACCTTTTTGTAAAAAATCTTGTCATTCTTCTCACAAGAAACATTTTTTCCTCATCAAATTACCCTTTCACAATAAATAACTAGGCATCAAATGTCAAAAAAACACAAGAATGCCCTTCACACACCAAATCAACATTGCATTTACATTTACATCTTCAACCCATCGAGTCACATCTCACATCAAACAAGGTGCTTTAACGAATAATTCATTGAATCATACAATAACGCAAACATTGTCATAAAAAAACAAGATCATAAAAACTTATGTGTAATGCACTATTTAATTTTACATGTTTTTAAATGCTACATTGTTAATGTTGAATTTTTTTGGTGCACTTATACATTACAAGGAATCATGTCCAGTTCAATCCATGCATTTGCAACTTGTGTCCAAATCAACATTTTTGTGATTATAAATGTGATTGTCAACTATCTTTTATGACACATAGTAAAAATGATTTATAGTTGCATAAATGAATACAAAGTGATTTGCAGTTGCATGTGTGATTTAGACTTGTGATTAATGTCGATTTGAATGAAAATGAAAATGAAAAATACATTTATATCATTCATTTTTAGTGGCATTCCAAAATAAATGAACATGTAATTGTTTTTGCAACTTGGAAGGTGGTTCATAGTTGATTTGACACAATGTGGCATCTTTTCAACTTGATTTGTGAATAAAAGTCCTAGTTGCAAATGTGCATGTAATTAAATGTAAAAAAAAGAGTTAGCTAATGAAATTGTTAGATTTAATGGTCTAATTTTTTTCCCTTAATTTTTTCAACGAATTAATCATTAAATGTGTAATAAGGTTTGTGAAATTTTTGAAGACTCGTGGCAATTAATGGTAGAAATGGGTGTAAGCATGGAAAATTATGCCAATTGGTCATCCCTACCAACAAGTAAAGTAGATTTGGAGTTTTTTGCATGTTAAGCATTTTAGTCATGCCATAAAATTCGGGAGGTATTTATCACATTAAATAAACCATATATGGTCATTCTTTATTCTTGCTAATTTATTTATTTATTGCAAGTTTATTACTTTGGCTAGTATTACACATTTTCTAAATCAAACAATTCAAATGATGTGTTACTAATGTTTGAGTCATTACGCACCTTGATACACAATTTTCAAAATTTGAATTTTTGGATTATGACAATGTGAAGCTTTTCAAAAGTAAATTTTTCATAAACTTAGGTTTGGTACCCAAAACATATTTTTTGATATGATACTAAAGTGCATTGCATGTGCTCAATTCATTAAATCATGGCCCAAACCCTTTCAAAATGCAACATATGTGTGAAATTCCCAAATAATTATTTTTGACTTACTTCTAATCAAATTTTTCATAATGTGACCAATTGACAAAGTGCAAAGTAGATTGAAAGTAGGTTTTGAAAAAGGTTGATGCAATTTTGAAAACTTTCAAAAACTTGAACATATCACCTTTGATACCCTCATGTAATTGAAAAGGACAATTTCATAAGGCAGAACCTATTTTTTAATCTACTTGTCACAAATTTTATTTATTTATACATGTGAGGATTATTTTTTTGGTATATTTTAACATGCTTTCACCCAAATGGACCATTTTAAAAGATTTAAAATTATAAGGTTCTTCATAATTTGTAATTAATTGCAAAAAATACACATTTGTCATCCATTGATGGATGAAAACATAGTTCTTTTTGCAACTGGTGATGTAGACAAATGGTAGTAACTAGCAACTAGTAAATTAGGTTAGGTAGTAGGTAATATCTATGTGGCTAAGTAGCAAGTACTTTATTGTGTTTAATGAAAGAATGTTATGTTCCATTAAATTTATTAGGCTAGGTGATTAATCAATTAATAAATTGTAAGGTAGTAAGTAGTAAGCAAAATGTATATGGGTTAAGCAATAGGTATTTATCATGTTGATATATGATAATGATTTTGTATTAAATATGATATTAATCAATTAGGTAGGCTATATAATTAATATATTAAATAGGTAATAAGTAAGATAGGTAGTAAATAGTATGTATGTTCATTAAATAATAATTAATAAGGGAAATTAATATGTGATAATACTTTTTAATAAATTAATTATTAAATTAAATAGGTTATGTAAATAAATTTAATTATTAAATAGGTTAGGTAGTAGGTAATAGGAGTAATTTATGATCTATTTGTAAACATTACATAATGAATACGTAATATATATTACATCTAAATTATATTTTATTGGTATGATTATGAAAAATTATTGCAAAATTATATAATATGATTTTAAAAATCAAATAGAGGTTTGAGATGTGAAAATATATAATTTATTTTTAAATAAAATTTTTACTATCATTTAAAGTTAAACTTAGAAAATTATTTGTGTAAAAGTAATAAAATTTATAGTTCCATAAATTCAATTAATTATGTGGCATTAATTAATTTATGAAAATTAAAATAAATTATATATATTAATATTTTTTATTGGAAATAATATGGCTAAAATAAAAGCTTTTACTATATTTCTATTATAATTCATTTCTGATGTATGTATAAATATTATACATGTGAATAAGTTATATATCACACATCTAAATTAAATTATATTGAAAAAATTATGATATATGAAAAGAAATCAAAAAATATATGTTACAATTTTTCAGATATGAAAGATAAATTTTTATTTATTATGTTATCCATTTATAAACTATGTGTTTGAATTGATTTTTTCCAAGGAATGGTCATTGAATTGGTATTCAATAATGAAATTCCAATATTTTTCTTTTCAAATCAATTTATATTTGAAAAGAAAGAAATATAGTTCTATATATTATTTTAAAAAATTAAAATTAAACTTTAATCTTATCATTTGGTCAAAATTTTAGTAAAATATCAAATATAAAAAATGGTGGTTTGTGTAATTTTGTAAATGAAGTAGGCTAAAATAGAGTGCACATTACTATTTTGTCACAATGTTGAAGTGGGGTGGTGTGGTGGTGAAAGATTTGAATTCTACCTTGGGGTTTAGGGATCAATTCTAAAAAATGACATGGATTGTAATGAATGGTGGAATGTTGATCGAATATTCCTTACTTACATAGCCAACTTAAGCTAGGTGCGTATTAGGCATGCTTAAATAGGCATAATAGGTGGCTACCTAGCAACTTAAACAAGTTTTGTAAACTTAATCTAAGTAATTACATGTCTCAACATGTATAGCTAGTTTGGGTGGATGAAAAGTTCATGTAAGTCACATCTTCATGTGATTGCCATTATGATTTGGTGTCACGTATTGTCTTTATAATTGTATGTGACTTGTTCAAGATGATTAAACTTTGTAATAGTTGCAATTATGATCATAAATTAATTGTTAATCCATTACATTCCTTGTAATGATATAATAATTTTTTAATATATTATGAAAACCTTTGAACAAGTTTGAAATGAATTTAATGAGAATAGAACACCCAATTTAAACATTTATATTGCTATTAATGTTTTCATTGCTTAATAGATGCCAAGCCAAGGTCTAAGGATTTACATGGTTTGAAAATGACATATTTAAGGGAGGTTTTTTAAATTATGAAATATTTCACATGATTGCATGTAAGGAAATTTTTCTAATGCATTTTCTTTATGGAGGCATGTAAAAAATAAATTCATTGATTAATTTTCATATGGTCACATGTAAATTTTTTTATTTTTTTTATTTCAGTATTTAAGATTTCACATAACTTTGTTACCAATGCAAGTATAAATTAAAGTTTTTAATTCATTTTATTTATGGTCATTGGTCACATGTTAGAGTAAAATTTTAAATTCATTTTATTTATAGTCATATGTCGAGAATAAATATATTTTTTCAAATTTCCTTTGCTATCGAATGTAAAATTGATAGTGACGCGCTCCCAAGTCACGGGGTGAAATCAACTTGAGGGTTTCACAAAGTCAAGTTGCGGAAGTTGAAACTTGGAGGCACGCTCCTGACTTCCAACTCTAGGAAGGGGTAGAGGGTCGAGTTGGGAGCCCAGGGATTAGACTAGGAAGAGGACTTAGTAGATCAAGCATGAATTTGCATCAAAACAAACCACCCACGTGGTTAGTTCACATTCCGGGACACCCTT
>Ga0116228_10006855_pt1 | contig 10183 bp, 13 predicted proteins | sample S1TSphfallax_2_FD_89694 | JGI IMG/M metagenome (GOLD analysis project Ga0116228, IMG submission 89694) | Host-associated microbial communities from peat moss isolated from Minnesota, USA - S1T2_Fc - Sphagnum fallax MG | ecosystem: Host-associated > Plants > Peat moss > Unclassified | place... | reverse complement strand
GATAAGTGATGTCCATCCAGTGAAGGGATGTGACCCCTTGCCTTCACCTCTGCGTGTATTATCATATTGTTCCCATAAGTAGCCACTCTCATGGTAGCGCTCCACCACATTTCTGTCACAAAAATCCACAACAGACCCAAGGAGTTTTCTTAAACCTGGATCTGAAACCCAAATCCTCCCTTTGCAGCACCCTCTGGTTGGCTTTTCTCCCCCAAACAAACTACTTTGCAAAAGGACAACAACAGAAGGATAGTGCAAAGTTTGAGACAAAAGGCATAATAAAATCCCATCCATCCCACTCACTGGATCAGATTTGCACGAAGCTCAGAATACATTTGACTGCATTTCTCCTTGTATTTCCCTGGCACTGCATCTGGTTTCCAATTTCCATGTGAGATCACTACAAGCAGCCCCATGAAGTTGAAAAGAACTCAAAAGCTAATGACAGGGTGGTGTGGTGGGTGGGAGGGGTGCCTCTGTACCTTCAGCACAATGTTTGAGGGCAGAAAGCACAAGATAGTTGATGTTCATCCAAATGGGTCCACGCCAGTAGGGTGCATCATGCTCTGTGTTGTATTTCATGTATATAGAGCTGTACAGAAACCAACAACTTTTTCAAAGCTCCATAGTTGAGTGAAACACAAGAGTCACAGAAACTCTTATGCAGAAAGAGCTAAAGCCAAGAAGAAGATTGTGTCACATATCATGTATCTTCACAAAAGATTGTAAAAAGCAGTAGGGGAGTACAACCAGCATTCCATTGTTCTTCTACCTTGATGTTGAGAGAGATCGTAGTCCAAAACTTGTCCACAAATGAGTCTCATTCCGAAGAAGATCCAACTGAGTTCCAAAAGCTGGCGAGTCCTGTCAACACAAACACCCAAAATCCATCCTCTTTACATCAGAAACAAACCACAGCTGTGGGCACCCTTTTTCTTCTCCTGGAGTAAAAAGACAGCAGTAGCAAAGCAAGACTTTCAAAAAAAAAGAAAGAAAGAAAGAAAGAAAGATGGACCCAATCATTACTTGTATGAAGAAAGGTCAGTTCATTACCAGAGGGAGAAGGTGCATCAGCATTGGGAAGAGGCTGCAGTAGCCATAGTGAGGAACCCATCCAAATTCTGGTGGGCTTATCACTACTCTTTGCACTGAAGCTTGAATATATCCAGTCTGAGGATCAATGTATTTGTTTCGTTGTAGCTTCACCTGAAAACAGACTCAAACAATTGAGGGAGATCTTAGGATCTTGCACACACTAGCCATTGCTTTCCATTCTTTCATGAACCACCACCCAAATTGATTTAATTGGACACTCAGCGGATGAATGCTTTTGGAAAGGTAAGAGAGAGAGGAAGCAGGGACCATGCCTTCTCTGAATGAAGTCCGTAGTCAAGGTACTGCCCGCTCTTCTCATCATAATGCAGCTGCATCTCAGACCATTGTTGCAATTTTAAGCAGTTGGGGCAAGATGAATTTCTGAGGAGTCATCAAACTGATGAGTGAGCTGAGAGAAATTGTTACCTCATTGAGGAGCTTCAGATCTGTAAGCCTGGCTGCAGTTGCTTCATATATCTGTAAACCAAAAAAAAACCATGTGACTGTCAGAAAACACTTCTGTAGATTCCTCAACTTATCTAGAGAAGGTGTGACCAACAATCTCAGAACTTCCAAAAGAAATTGTATTTGTATAGAGGCATCAGATGGGGAGGCTTCACTTCCGATTTCCATGGCTGCCATTTTCTTCATAAAAATTGCAGACTGAATAAGAAAAACCAAAATGGGTCACTGAAAATGGCATTGTTGAACTAGCTGTGCAGAAAATACAATTGGTTTGAGTGCAGTGATAGTAGGCTGCTTACTGCACTAGAGGAGTTTATAATGGAGGCCATTGCAGCCATTGATTTGGAAGCAAGGGCCATCCAGCACCGAAGATCCAAATGGCGCTCATCATCAGTTGGGTGAGAAGCTCTTGGATAATCATCCAAACCTGACATCAATGTCTTCACAAAAAAGCACAAAAGCAAAATTGTCAACAAAGACAAAGTTATTGTTTCCTTGCAGATTTTGGTTGTCTGATACTGCTAAAATGTCAAATCCATAAAGTATATATATATCATCATCTGATCATAGTCAACTGTAGGGAATTAAGCAATGCTAGTTTCTGAATGAAACCTTTGGGTTGAGCTCACGATCAGTTTCCGCATCTCGTCCATGCCAGTAGTAGCTGCTTCCTACCTTTCCTGCCTCACCAAGGAAATTCCTTTCACCTCAGTCATCAGTGACATTATATGATAACACACATCACCCAAGAAATGTAGAAGAGTATCGAGTTGTAGAGAGAGTTGTATAATTGTTTCCCCCAAAAACAGCAATTGAGTTTCTTGACAGCACCACCTCTGGGATCTTTCTCAAAGCTTCTGCAGTAAAGCAAATACATCTGAATCTGAAAGGACATTGTAGGTAGACTCAGCATTCTTGAGAAGATGAAAAGGAAAAAGTCTGATAGGAATGGGCTCAAACAAAACAGAACAAACCAATTTGAGAAGTGTTGAACCAACGAAACCAAACTTCAAGCCGAGGAAATGCACGCTTGAAAAACAACTCATCTTCTTCATTGTGTGTCCCCAATGCTTTCTCTTCTTTATATGATGCCACAAGCTCTGCACCCAATCCATCAAAACAAAAGATCCATCAAGCCGATTCATACAGGCTTTAGGGTTTATTGTTTGGGGTTTGTTTGATAGCACTGCAAAGAGAGGCCAGAGACTGAGTTTCAACCAAAAAGAGTGTGTGTGCTCCATTAATGCCTCTTGCTACAACAGAGGTCGAAATGGGCAGATTTGAGATTTACTGTCTAGAACCATGAAAAGTGTGGGTGGGTTGGCATTGCTGATATGTTGCAGTACAAACTCATCTGGAACTTTGCTGCACCCATCAATCACCACCCCATCACTTTTTTTGATCCAACTGCTGTCAATCATAAACCACATCTGAACTCTATATTCAGATCTGACAGTATAACAGTAGCATATCAGCAAGCATGGAAAAAGACAAAATCTGACTAAAGAAGAAAGAGAAAACCCACAACAATGATTGGTCATATTGCATTTTCAAGGAAACTATTGGAGTACATTCTGGTTCGGACAAAACACTCCCTCAGGGGAAGGTTGCCCAACTGAAGAAAATGACAACTCAATGGGAAAAAAACATGGGCAAGCTGGGTTTGCAATGCAACACCTTCGAGCCTCATCTCCAAGAATCTGCTCCCGAGGAATCCAACCATGAACATTGAGGAGATCTAGCCAGTGTGCTATGATCTCTTTGCTCATTTTTCGATCCCACTGACTGCATTGCATGGCTCCAGAATGTCAGTCCAAAATCAGATGCATCAACAAAAGGTAAAGATCATCATGCATGAACAATACTACTCTTTAGACTGTGCCTATTGCAGAAGAAATATACAAAGAAGATCATCAATGAGGAGGATCTCCTCATAGCCTGAATCAAGATCCCAAAACACATCCTCCTTTTTTTTACCTGATCAAAAGCTGATGGAATCCTTCATCCCAAAGGAAGCCTCGAGGAAAAAAGGAGCGACTTGGAACTGCTGTGTACAGTGCGGCAGGCCAATATTCCCAATAGTCTCTGTTTTGTGTTTTCAAATTCTGCTCAAACACAGAATTAGCAAGCACACACCAGAGGAGCAATTCATTATGGCAACAAGAAGTGCAGAAATTGTCTTTGTGAAGATTGAAAGGGCTGCAGTGATTGAAAAGTCTACTTTTTACACAAAGTGCTAATGGAAGAAGAGTATGAAAGGTTAAAGAGAAGGCGGATTGTTCACTCTGAATTTTAGTGGGATGGCAATGCGAGATTGACCATAGAAATACCCTATGCTCCCTAGCATATTGCTGAGTGCCACCCTGCCAACTTCAATCTGCCTCTCATCCTGTACCTGGAACAGTTCCAACAAAGCAAATAGATTGAGAAACTTTAAAAGTGAATATCTGAAAGAGTTTTTCACTTGCAAGACTGGATTTCAGACAGCATTTTCTGCAAGTGGGGTTGGTGTTTTGCACTGCATTTTTTTCTTTTGAAGCTTCTAAGTCCAGTCCACACCCACTACATACATCCTCCATGAATGATGGAACAAGCAACACACCCAAAGCTCTAAAACATGAGAATTCCTTTCACCTTGCTTTGGAGTTGGAAAATGGACTCGAATCGCTGCTCAAATTTCTCTTCTTGCTCAGCTAATCTCTTACTAAGTGCAACACCTGAAAACCCAAGGCTATGGAATTGAAGATCTGATCCAAATGTCTTAAGTAAGAATTATCATCATGAATTTCAGTTCTTTAAAGAAGTTTGAGAGCACATAACAACCCACACAGAGCTCCTTGTTCCTCAAGACTCAGTTTATTGCAATTGGAAGTATATGAGCTTCAAAAGTGCAAAAGCACTCTCTGAACGGTGACACCCATTTGTGCAATTAGCAATGTTCTTGTAGGTGGAGTAATTTCAGCACAAAGATGCTGGAAAGAGGTACCTGAAAGATTCTCAATACGCTCATTTACTCTTGCATCTTTGGCATTTGTGCCAGTAACAAATACAAAGTCCACCTCCAGGGGAGCATATCCAGTAATCTGAGCAAAACGGATTTACTCAGCAGAATGACAGACAATCAGCCCCATGCACAATATACAGGTTTGCATTTTCTCACATGTTGGGCTTGACAATCATGTGGAGAAGTTGATGAGTTTTCATTGCAAAACCTGGACAACTCCAATGTTTGATGACCTGTCAAAACTGTCGGGCAGTTCCAATCGTCCTTGTGTTCTTGCCTGCAAGCAACAACTCCTGTATAAGAATTACTACTTTGTGCATGGTGGGCTGCAGCAGAATCAATCAAGGAGAGAACTTAGCAGGTAAAGGAAAAAGGAACAGCCCCATCTCATGGAACAATCACAGCTTGCAACTCAAGGAACAGATCTATAAGAACCTGCATCTCGAGTTCTTGCCACACCAATTGCGTCAGATTGTGCATGTGTTGACGACGACGACCTACAAAACTAACACCTGCTCCTTTCTGCACAGTGCAGGTAAAAAGAAACTGATGGGTTTTGGACATCTGATATTTCACTGCAATTCCACTTCTGACAGCTTTAATTCCATTCCTGGCAGCAGGACAGATATGTTGTGCTTTGGGAAGATGTCAAGCCTTAAGAAAAAAGGGTTCTCTCATCACCTGTCCCTTTGCATGAAGCTCCCAACCTCCAACCTCAGGAGGCATTGAGCTACCAGTGGCAACTTGGGTATGCTGCGAATCTACAGAGATCTTCATTGAGTTCCCTCCCTCATCCGCAACATAAAAAAATAGAGAGACAAGTTTCTTTTCTTGTCTGCAAACCCAAAACCACATGCCTGAATCTCTGAGTATAAGAAAAGAAAAACTCTACACCATTTGTCAGGGCATCTGTCATCATTTTCTAGAGAAAAAGGAAAACAAAAATCTTTTGATTTGTGAGTGCTTTTTGTGTTAGAATCTATACTGTATTTCTGAGGAAGATGATGATGATGATGATCCTTGCTTCTTTGCTTGGATGCGAACTACCCAATCACCTCCATAACCACTTCCGATCTCCCAGCTTTTCAAGAACGTGGTGGTTATGGAAAGGTCTTGATCCACGATTTCCTGCATCCATGAGATGATCAACAACAACACCTTCTTTAAAAAAAGAGTGCTCTGGGTGAGAAGGTGGTGCAATCTATCTCTTGCTGAAGAAGAAGAAAGAAGTATCAAGTATATATAATACCTGGCGTCCATATGTTGCTCCATCATGGCACACCCACGCATACCGTGAGAGTTTATCAGACTCTTCACATGTATGTCTCAATGCATACTGTCCATCCTTCACTCCTAACCACATGAAACCCGCCAGTATCGACTTTGGGATCCTGCAATTCACAGAAAGAAATTTCTTCTGCAATTCAGATCCTCTCTCTCACTCATTCTCTCTCAAGAGTTTCTCTTGGCAATTGGTCACAACACAAATCCCTCCCTTGCTCACTTTGCTGCAGCTGCAAAGAAGAACCCTACAACAAATCCTCTGCCTGTTGTTATTTTTGCTGTTGCATCACAGAAAGATTTTACACAAACACATCCACACATACCTGGCACGAATCCCCAAATAGAGGGTGGAGCGATATGTCCCCCAATAGTACTGCTCCCGGTGCTTGCCCTGAAACTGCAAGAGATTCCAAGAGGGAAAAAAGGATGAGGAAGAAGAAGAAGAAGGATTTCAAAGATAGATGAATTTCATGATGCAACATGGGAAAGCCACATCTCTACTTCCATCTGTCTCTCTCTCCTTCTGAGCTGAATCTTCTGCAAAAAAAAAAGCTGCAAAAAGAAGAGCAAAACAATCTGATCATCACAGCATTTGAAGACCATCTGCATATAGAATTGCAACAAAGAAATCTGCAAGCATACATACCTGTGTCAATTGGGAGATGGGTTTTGCATGGAGAGGAGTAAGAACTCCATGTGCTTTGTCAGTGCTCCAATTCCAGCTCCAAAGCAGTAGCAGCAAACCTGCTACAAACACACATCCTGCCACAATTTTGCTTCTGTTGCCAGACATCCATACTCCTCCTCCTCCTCCAGCATTCAAGCTACTGAATATGCCATTCTTGGAAGCAGCAGATGCTGCTGCTGCAGCTCTTCTTCTTGGTGGCCTGGGAGGGATCTGAGACCGAGCTGCAGCTGCTGCTTCTGTTGCTGTTGGTTTCCGATCTCGCATTCTTGGCTGCATCTTTTTGTGTGTTTTCAGAGTTCTTGATGGAGGTCTATCAAATCTTGTCAAAACCTTGAAGAGGAAGAAGAAGAAGACAGCAGCAAACCATCAGAACTACAGTCCTGCTCTTGTAGCTGCTCAGAAATGGTGGTGTTCTTCTTCTTCCATCACAAGCAAAATGCACTCCCACGAAAACCCAAACCTTGTGAATTTTCACAATTGTTGCAGCAGCAACAGCAGGAGGAAGAAGATGATGATCTGGTCACTACAAACCCTAACCCATTTTTGCAAATGGGTGGTTCGTCGTCGGAGGAAGATGATCTCTCTCTCTTGTAAGTCTCGCCATTCCCATTTCAGTCTTGTGTTCTTCTTCATCTCCCACTCTTTCCTTCCTTCTTGTGCAAATCCCATCATCTATCTTCGTTTGAAGAAGGTCATGCTGTTGTTGCTGTTTTTAGGGTTTCGTATTTTGTCGTCGATGGGAGAGAGAGAATCAGGGACAGATACAAGCCCAAAAATCTGAAGAGCAGCTGTGACATTCCTTAAGGAGCTTCTTGTAACAAGACACAAAATCAACAGTGGCAGAAGAGTATATCTCAACAACAACAACTATGAATGGTTCTTCTTCTTCTTCTCTGAATTCCAATTCCAAGCTCTTCCTGTGCTCTCTGAATGGCAATCACCAGAACCGTAAGAAAAATGGTGTGAGTGCTGGGCAAGGGTTTTTTTACTGGATTGGTTCGAATGTCAATACCATGAATTTGTTGTTGTGGTATGTATGTGAGCCTCCAAAACCCAATCCTCTGTTGCATGATTCTCTCATGTTGAACCTGTAGTTGAGAGAGATTGAAACAAGAGCATTATTACAAAATTGAAGCATTTGTTGTTGCTCGCGTGTTGTTCAATGCCAACAAATCCAGGGTCTGAAATCATCTTTGTTTTTGCTTGCAAATCAAAAGCAAGCAAAGTCCCTTGAGATTTTCTTTTGTGATTTCAAGACAAACCCATTCTGCAATTCTCTTTGTTTGAACAAAATCCACTTCTGCAATCCTCTCCTGCATCCTGTCCAGCAATTGAGGAACAGTTTGGTACATCTCAGAGCTGCAAGAAAAAAATGCTTAGTACAGTTTGGTAGAAGAAAGTGTTCAGAACCACATGCCAATTGTGCACAGTTTGGTGCATCTCAGAGCTAACAGCAAGAAGGTACTTGGAGTGGCATGGCAATGGTGCCAGTTTTGGTGCATCTCAGAGCTAAGTACAACAAGAAGGCACTCCAAATTCACATGGCAATTTGCACATAGTTTGGCGCATCACAGAGCTAAGTACAAGAAGGTGGTTGGAGTCACATGACAAGTGGCCACAGCTTGGTGCATGTCAGAGCTAAGTACAAGAAGGCTTGGAGTCACATGGCAATTGTGCACAGTTTGCATTTCAGAACTGAGTACAACAAGTTGCTTGGAGTCACATTACCAGGTTTTGTGTTTTCTGGAAGTGGAGTAGCAGAGCCAATTTCATATCAATGTCGAACTTGTGGATTAGTGGAGACTAATTTTCCAACATCAGTTCCAGAAGTAGGTCCAGGCTTGCATGGTAAGGAATGAAGTGAAGTTGTTGAGGGAGAAGAGGTAAGTATATAGGCCTCAGACAGACAAACATAAAATTTTCATATTATATAAATTCACCATGTTCAATCTTTACTCACAATATTCTCCATAAAACATGATTGTCAATTCACCTACTTATGTCCACTCAGAAAAAAACCTGCATGACATGGATCCAATTTCAACCATAAACCTCCAAAGAAGAACATAAGTGACATGCAACAAAGTACCGAGACATCATTCTTTCTATCAAGAAAGATAAAAGTGATAAATAAAGCTGATCAAAATCTTGACTCTATGGTTTATTAGGATGAAAATCAATGATCTGTCATTGTTTCAAAAGCTAGAAGAAAACTCAAAGCAAGAGATTTGACTGATGATTTGAATACACAAATTTATCACATCAACAAATCCTACAATATCTGCTCCTTGTTTTGAGGTGAATTTGAAACTTGGGTCCTTTTGCAAAATGTGGGTTCTGGGTTTGCAGAGACATACCAGCATAACAATCACAGTGCCTCAAACCTTGAAATCCATCCAAATCTTGCCTCCTGGTTTAGTTTTAATCTTTTTGCACCTGCAAATTCACAAACAAACATCTGCATTGGAAGGAAGGAGGCTTGCAATGAGATAATAATCGCCTGAGTCTTCAATTTGGAGAGGGTCCTGACCATCGTCCCTCTTCCAAGATTCCAGAGTGCCATACCTGACAGACAGCTGTGTTTTCAAGTTAAAACATATCAGTCTGCTCATTTGTTCAGCTTGGAGAAGCTGATTAACTACTTGTTGCTTTGCAGGTATGAAGGCAAAGCTCTGACACTATGACAAAGTTAGGACAGTTAAATATGGTTGCAACTACAGCCTATGTATATGGGCTAGTAGTCTTAACAAAAGTTCGGCCAAAAAAATCATGGTTTTGATCTCTGCAAGTAAGGATTGGAGGATCAAGACGTGTCAGAATCACTGGGCACATGAATGTGATGAAGAAAGCAGGGTACCTGGATTTCATTGTCTGCAAAATGCAGGATATCATGATAGAGCTGTTGCTGATCCTTCAAAATGGTTCTGAGGTGGAGTAGACTGTCAGGAAGAAGGTATGACATGTTGCCCTGCTTCTGAAAATGTCTGTTTGAAAGAGTAGCACCTATGAAATTCCCATATGCTGTGCTCATTCCTGGTTTGCTTTCTCACCAGTTTATTTTCCTGGCATCCCTGAGTTTTCTGAGAGAGAAGAAGTTATGGTGGATGATGGACAGGTAGTGCTGTTTGGATGTTGGGTACTGGAAGATGCAGATGATGTTGTTGCAGCTGTTGATCCACTGAGGTGAGCTATCTGCTTGCTGCCATATCTTTACATTGTCATCTTCACATTGCTCTTGTTTGCCCATCAATCTGTAACATGAGGAGAAGGATACTGTATTTCAAGCTTTCATGTGGGAGGCAAATCCTTGGTCTCATGTGAAAGAAAAAGAAGCTATCATCTCTTTCATGCAGAAGCTGCAATCCTCTTCCTCAAGTGGAAGAAGAAGAAGAAGCAATCCGTCTCTCTCTCCCTCTCGTGGTGGAACCAGAAAAAAGCAATAATGGACCATCTCTCTTCTCATTCACATGGAAGCAATCCATCTCACTCTCTCTCTCATCTGGGAAAATAAATCCTATGTCTCATCATGTGGCAAGCAGACGAAGAAGAAGAAGCAATCCATCTCTCTCTCATTGTGGAAAGCAATCCTCTGTCTGATGTGGAAGCAGAAGCAGAAACAATCATCTCTCTCTCTCTCTCTCTCTCTC
>Ga0116228_10006854_pt1 | contig 10183 bp, 14 predicted proteins | sample S1TSphfallax_2_FD_89694 | JGI IMG/M metagenome (GOLD analysis project Ga0116228, IMG submission 89694) | Host-associated microbial communities from peat moss isolated from Minnesota, USA - S1T2_Fc - Sphagnum fallax MG | ecosystem: Host-associated > Plants > Peat moss > Unclassified | place... | reverse complement strand
GCAGGGCTTGACATGCCATAAGAACTCTCAGAGCTAAAGTGAATTCTCAGAGCTAAAGTATGCCCTTGGGAATTGGGCACACATGGATGCATTGCTGAAAAAAGTGTGGGGTTAAGAACAAATGTGGTGGAGAGTACATATCAAGTTACAAACTATGAGAGATTATTGAGTTAAGCTAATTAACTGGCAGCAAATTTTTGTGATTGAGCAACTCGAAAGAAGTCCCCATTTCCATGTGTCCATCTCACAATCATTTGCTGCCGGTTTTGTGCACAATCAAGATACTCCTGAAGTGGTGGAAGTTTGTTCAGTGGTTGACTTCCTGCAAGGCCCCTGATCACCTGCACAAAACCATACCCCACAATATTCAGCATCTGAGTCATGCGTCCTATGACCTCCACCCACTGCTGGGAGTTAATGAAGGTAAATTTTTGCTATGCTTGTTTCCAGTTGAGACATGATTGAAGATTTGAATGGTGATCTCAAGAGCCTCTCTACCCTTTGCACTAGATTGAAGTCCAATTCAGTCCAGGTGTATCTTCGAAGACAAATATATTCTGTAGATACAAATGAACTTCAAACCAGAGAAGAAGAAATACTTGGAACAACAGAAGACAAACACATCATAGAGGAGGAAAAAACATGAACCCACTTGAAGACCAAGAATACTCTTGAAACTTTTAGGCAGGCTTCTAGACACCTTGGAAGACAAAACATATGCAGAGAAAAAAGTAAGACATGTAACCTTGGAAGCCCAGCGTCTCTCTGCTTGTTGACAGACATCATGAATGTCACGACCAGACATTCTGCAATATGTCAAACAAGAACAATTTAGGATCGTCTCTAGGACTTTGCCTGCAGTGTTCACTAATAATCTGCTAGTTCTAAGATACTAAGAACTTTGTACACACTTGGCATTGGCTGTAGTAGAAGAGCTTGGTGTCAATGATTTTTCCCAGTCCCAATTGTCCTCACTAAAGGAGAACAAGTTGGGCATGCCCTGGACAGTTAGAATTGTTTTGGTTCTTGATGAGGGAGTGCTACAGGACACTACACAATTTTAGTGGAATATAAACTCAAGGGTTGGAAGAAAAAAGTGATGGCAGCAAAAGCTCAATTAGCAAAAATCAATGCCATGTTATCCAGTGCAGAAAAGCACACGGGGAATCGCACAAATGAACGCATAACCATGGCTAAAAAAACCACTTTCAGACATATAACAAAGAAATGTGAGCAAGCACATCACCAAGTCATCCATTTCTAGCAGAACATGAACTTGAACATAAAGTCACATAAACATTGACCAGCTTCTTGGTCAAAAAGGTTACCCTTCACTTGCAGATCCAAAAGCCTTCAGCTCTGTAGATGTAAGATGGCGAGCATATTGTGATGCAATCTCCTCCCGGGTACTTTGATCAGGCAGGTTGAAGGCTACTGATGTGTCAAACCGACTTCATTTAAAGACCCACAAAACACCAGCATGGAGGAACAGTCAGAGAAAACTTCGGGAATGAACCATCAGCAGATATGTTCTTCTCTATGTTTTCTTACTTTGGAGAAGCTTTGGATATTTGAACTCAACCAATCATTCACATCCATCTACTCTTACCATGTGCTATCGGGCAACAAGTTTAAGGCTTCTACCTAATTTTTCTACAGTGCCAATAAGCATGAGCACAAAAACAGTACAAATGTATGTTGATCACATGTACAGCAAGAAATACCACAACATGGTCACCTGAGCAGTGCTGGGTCCAAATCTTGCTTCCGGTTTGTGGCAGCAATTACAACTATCCTCTTGTCTTGCTCAAACCCATCCATCTGAAACAATGTATTAGCAATTAATTTCAGAGGGAATGAAAAGGAAATTCTATGATCTCAAACACAACATTGTCAGCAAACATATTCAAGGAAAATTAGCGAGACAAGCAAGGTGTCTACAAAACCTGCTTCACAAAGAAAGTACAAGCATTACATACCTGTCTCAAAAGTACAGAGAGCATCCGACGTGTGGCTTCATGCATCTCACCATCTCGTGTCATAGCCATAGAATCAATCTGTTTATGCACAGCACAAATCAAACTCAGAAGTTAAAGTTCATTAACAGGTATACTGACAGATGTCAGTAAGAGCCTACTCCAAGCAGAAGAATCAGCAGTCCATGAACTGTTGAGTGACTGTCTTGTGCAATTTATTGACCTCTCCATGTTGGTTTGTGCCCAGCTTAACAGAAACCATTTAACTGTAATGTATTTGACCAAGTGTCCAAAACATCACCAATCCTTTCCTGATGTTCAAGGAAAATTGGCAACAATAAAAGTGGACCATCAACCAGCAACTTTAAGAAAAAACCTCACAATTTCCTTAACCCAATTCCACGGGAAAGGCAAAAGCAGGTTCACCTCATCCAAAAAAATAATGGCCCCTTCAGGTAGTTCATTGCCAGCAGTGAATATGGAGGCAAGGAGCCGCTCACTTTCTCCATAATACTTTGACACTACCACTTCTAAAGGAACATACAGCAGTGGTACACCCTGCAATGAAACCAGACAATCATCCATTGTGAAACAGTGAAAGTCTCAAGAGATCAGTCATCTCCTAAGCCATATACAGAGTGATACTGAAAAGACCACCTAAACGCATCATGTAAAACCCTCAATAAAACGCAACATCTTGACAGATTCAAGCAAGAAGGTTACATACAGCTTGGCTTGCTATGACCCTGGCACATGATGTCTTGCCAGTCCCTGTATCATACAACCACCACAAAAAAGAGCTTGCGATTCCGGATCAACAAAGTATTTATGCTTGGTTGACCATTTTATCAGAAGTCAAGCAATGGAGAACAATAAATCCCATCTAGTCAACTAGAAGGGGGGCAAAGCCAGAATCTAATTGCATGACCAATCCAACATATTGTGCACATTCAGGTGACTCCAGTCAGAACAGGTTTGCAATATAGATTATGGCAGAGTGTAGTCACCTGGAGGACCTTCAAAAAGAATTGCGCGGGGCCGATTTGACTCAAATCTGCGCCGGGTGCCACGTGCAATGCTGTCATAGACTTCTGGCCTTTTCAATGCCAGAAGAACCATATCCTCTATTTCCCTGACCCCATTACAAACTACCAGCTATTAACTTTTGATCTGCAAGTGTAAAGAACTTAGAGGAGTCATTATATTCAACACCTAAAAACAGGCCTCCCCTTGAAAATTCAAACCCCTGAGGTCTGAAAGAAATCTGAAATCACAAATGGGCACCTTTTTTGGTCATGATATCCAGCAATGTTGTCCCATGAGACATGCTCGCCTTCAAGAACACCATTGTTTTCAAGGCCATAGATCTTCACACCCATTGCTTCTAAACCTTCAAGAGTTTTTGCTTTCACTGTCACAGGCAATCTCTCAGGCAGTCTCTCCTTTGAAAGTTTGCTAGGGCCTGAAGGTGCTGGGTATCTCCGACCACTTCTGGATGTTGACCCATCAAATGTGCCACCTTCAATTGATCCATCCCCAGAACTTTCTGGCACACCCTCAGCCTCCTTTGATGCTTGCCTGGCACCTGTCCTTTCCTCAATCCCTGGGTCAATTCCGCCTGCAATGCTTAGTGAGCTCACAATAGCATCCAGCTCCTTTGAAGAGAGAAAACCTTTCTTGAGAAACTCTACTTCCTGTATCAAGAAGAAAATGACACCTGGCAGACACAAGTTAGTACATCCTCACAAGACTAATTTGAATGCTGTCCCTGGGAAACTTGAAGATATACTCCTGAGCATTTAAAAAGAGATATACTGAGACTTACTGAGGATTCAAAACCACCGAGAAGGGGTTCAAAGACCAGGACACAAAGATTTTCCGTCTCTGTGATCATGGCTGGACTTTGATTACTGGCTGGCTGATCTGAGCCACCACCCATGGTAGGCAGACCAGTAGTGCCTGGAGATGATATTGTGAGCTGCCTAGCCACTGCACTGCTTTTTCCAAAACATCCAAGGAAAGATAAATCAACTCTCCCATCAAACTCAAACTCTTAACCAGCTGCATAATTCATTTAGCCAGAGTACTACATTATACATGACCCTGCCACTCCACTAAATTGTGAATGCTGAAGTGATGGCATACACACAACATAAGTAGGCTTAATGATTGAAGAAATTCTTCAACTGTCCAAAATGGATCCAGATTTTATTCTTATGCAAGTTAACTGCATGTAATCTGTTATAGACATTATAGCAGCCTTGAAAGCTTTGCATGCTGACATCCATGTTACCTGTCCCAAGCTCTCACAACCATTTCGCTGCCATTGTTTCCATCATTTGTGGGTTCACCAAGGCGGGACACCACATCCACTATCAAATGTGAAACATCACACGTTGGTGACATTGGAAACCGAACTGACACCTGGGCCCCACCAACACCAACTTAAATAGATGAAAACCACTCAAGCAAATGCTCAAAGCCTACAAAATCCCTTTCAAACCATTGACTTCCAAAAGAATAGAGGATTCACACCAAACTCTGGGTGAATAATTTCAAGGATAGACTGAAACAGAAATGCCCAGAGATCCCTCTGAACACACTCTTGTCTATTGGGAGTTATAACATTTGGGTTTTAGTGACTAATAAAACCACAGTAATGTCCAATTGACACCAATTGTGCAAGAGCTCGACATAGAGATGGGATGAGATAGAACCAGTGGCATACAAGGACAGCAAAGTAAAGAAAGAAAGTACCTGCTGACCTTTAGCAGCAATGGTGAGAGGGGGCAGAATTTGGTCACAAAGCTTGAGGCAAACTATGCGGTCATCAACACCACTCCGCACCTGCTGCACCACCTCCTGTGTATCCACTGCACTCCCTAGCTGAAATGCTTGCTCTTCCTTTGACTCACTAGGAAGGTCATCATCACCCTACCAACCAGAAAGAAAACAGGGGAGTTACCACATTGGTGATTATTGATGCAGTAAGCAGTGTCAGAGGATGCACAACTTACCATTGCTTTCTCATTGACAGAGGGGTGAGAAAATCCACTGGCCGTTCCAAACAGCAGGCTGAACCCTGCAGCCATCTCCATCATCAATTTCCAATGGTCTCTTGAATTTGGTGGAGAATTAAGAACAAAACCTTCCTTCAAAAAACTCTTGACAATAAGAGCTTTATGCAGACTCCTCATCCCTGCACCAGAAAAAGGGAAACCCTTTAGCAACCTGCGAAGATCTGAAACTGAAAATTCTCCACAGTACCTTAAACCCTAAACCCACGTACATGGATGCCCCAACAAACTAACATTGTTAAGTGTTAATCAGATCTGAATGTGAAAGTTTTGACATAAAAGTGGCAGAGGAATGTGGAAGAGATGCAAGATCACATGCCTTGTCACTCTGCAAGAACACAGGCTCAGTCAAAATGTTTGACCATAGATAACACAAGAAAAAGATGATGAAGAACAAGAGGATAACTGAAAATGAAGAAGATGACGAAGAACAAGAGGATAAATGAAAATTAAGAAGATGAGGAACAAGAGGATAAAATGAAAACTGAAGAAGATAATGCTGCTGCAGTTTGAGGTTGAAAAAGTTGATACATCCATCACATGATTGTATGATATTTCCCTCTGAAACTCTGGCTTTTTCTCAACAAAAAGATGGGTGGTTATGATCAAGCTTTCAAGAACAAAAATCTTTGTTCCAGGGCTTACATTCAACGAAGCAGGGACATGTAGTTGTGTCCATGAGCTGTGGGGTACTGGTGAGGGGAACAATAGACCGTCTGATTGTGCAATCAATGCAAGGAGGCGAAGAAAAAGGGAGAGGTAAGATAGATCCGCTAGTTGGACCTGCTGCCGGGGTAACCCTCCCTACTGCCCGCAGAATTGCCTTCGTCCCTCTCATGTCCAGATCCTTCTTGCCCACAGCAGATAGATACCTTTTGGGATCGTGCCTGGTGATAGCCGATAATCTTCAATTCTTCAAAGAAACAGCAATTTTGCTAGTTTACATTACTCTTCTTCCTCTTGCACGAAACCCTGCACCTTGGATCATCAATGCCCAATCTCTCAACAAAACCCATTCTAGAATTCTCGACAGCTGCTGATCCTCCTCCTCATCCTCTCTTCCTTTCCCCCAAATCCAGCGCTCGATTCTCAAGAAACGAAATCAATAAATCAATTCCATCGATCGATCCCACTTCTTCAGAGAGAGAACGAGGAAAAAAAGAAGCAACCAGAAAACCAATTAAATTCTCTTGCAGAGACGAGTCTTCCACTTCCCCAACCCTAGAAAATCCTAGACGCTTATCAGCAATAAAATTCTCGCTCAAACAAACCCCCAAAAAACCAGAAAAAAAAAACCTTGTATCATCATACCCAGATATCTATCTATCCATCCGTTGAACAGAAAGAAAGTGAAGATGATGTTGGTGATGATGACGACGACAATGTTTTTCTTCCAGAAAGCTCCGACGTCTCAGAGCAAAAAATACGCAACCAATTCTTGCAACCCCAAAGAGGAAAACAAAACAAAACAAAAAACAAAAAAAAACACGAAACCAGTCCTACATTGTTTGCTCACAAAATCGATCGCTCAACAGAAAATGAAATGGAGAACGGATGATGGGGAGGAGTGGAAATTGAACCAACACTGCAGGGAAGAATCGAGGAAGCGAAAGTGAGCAAAAGCAGACGGAGGAAGCGGAATGGAGCATTGCAGCAGAGCAGAGACGTGAGTACAGAGAGAAGAAGAAAAGACAAAGAAAGAAGATGGGATGGGAGTGTCTTCCATGACTCTTGCCACAGAAGACACACAGCTCTCTGTGAAAGGGGATGGAAACCTAATGGGAACAGAAATCCAAGATGGCACATGGATGAATGAGTCATCTCCGTAGATGCTTTATTAACACTAAGTGTGAACAGGCTAAATAATTCCACCAAGTGTGAACAGGAGCTTGATGATAGAGCCATACCATGCTCGTTGGTTACAAGCGTAAGACTGATAGGAGGTTAGTGTTTTGTGTAAGGAATGAATTAGGTCATAGAAATTGAGTAACTTGTAAACATCAGTCCTTGCAACATATACCTATGTTCTATACGATTTGCAATCTTTTTTTCAAAAGGAATTGCAACCCACATGTTTGACACAGATTCAAGTAGATATCACCAGTGAAGTCTCTCCATTTTCAAAATCTGTTGAACAACAAGGGTAATATCATTTTGCCCACTCAGCCACAACATAACAGGTGGTGGGGTTATCCTTAATCCTATGAGAGACACACAGATGCCACTAATGAGTGTCAAGGCACTTGGGAGGATTTAAGAGCGAGTTGCACAAGCAGAATGACAAGCCGCATTTGGTACAGGGTCAAACAATCTGGCACAAGTTCTGCTTGGGAATGCTTTGCAAAACATGAGAGATAGGCACTGCAGATATGTGGCCAATTTCATGTTTCCATGATCTATTGGTGGACCCAATTCAGGCAGCATACATATAGTAATAAAACTCAAGTTGATAGGTTGGGTAATCCTAGACCTACTATAATCTGGTGAGGCACAGACAGCTAACCCTTGAAGAGAAAAGAATGTAGATGTCCAATGACAGGAGCATAGAACAAATCCAGTATTGTTGTCAGCAACCAAAGGCTCCTTGTGATCTATCTCCTAAGCTCCACTCCTGTGCTCCAAAAGTGTGAAGAGTCTTGATCCTGTCCAAAGATTAGCTACAATTCAAATTCACACCAGTCTCTTCAAAAGAGTTCAGCCTCTTCAAGTGTCAGAGAAGTTTGACTGTGTTATCACCACTACTGGCAAATCTGTTCAAAATCAACACTAAAATAGACTTCAAAGTTATTCAGCTGTCCCAACTATGAGATTTCATCCATACAAAGCAGAGAGAGACTTATGTGAATCAACTTCAATGTACACCCAAAACAGCAGAGTCTAAACAGAAACTCCAGTCATTCATATTCTTTTGATAGATCTAAAAACGGTGCTAATTTTGTGGATTAAGCTCTTTCAGAACCTCACTCACAATCTGCTTGAAAACCACCTCATTGTCCAAAGAGACTAGTTCTCCTAGATTTAGGAGCTACAGTGGGCATTGAAAGGCAGTAGGTGTCCATCACAACCCTGACAGAATCATTCATGTTGCTTACAACCTCAAAGAACAGGACTCACACCTCAGGATCACTACCAAAACTTCAACTATGAGGATACCACACCCACTACACAATTGTCCCCAAACCGAAACCCTCAGTATTCACGAATCCTTGGGGGGGGCTTGTCTCCTGCCAAGTTTACTCGTATCTGTCTCCCATCAAAATCCTGTTGCAGGAGACACAATAGTGTTATGGGACATAGCCATTCATGACCCAATGAATTTGCCAATGTATCTTGGGCAAGCAACCTATAACATTTGGGACAACAGGCATTACTTCAAAATGAGCAAGCAGGCATAGGACAATAAGGTTGAAAGAAGAGACTTGACTCACCGCTCCATCCATATTCTGAATAGCCTCATTCACCTCATCGGCATTTGAAAGTGTTACAAAGCCAAACCCACGAGACCTGCCCGTTTCTCTGTCATAAACCACCCTGGCGTCCACAACAGTACCATACCTACTGAACATATTCTGAAGACTTGCATCGTCCACTCCCCAAGATAAGTTGCCAACAAAAAGCTTATTTCCACTGTCAAAACTGCCAGCACCAACACCATTGCCACCACCAAACTCCCTTCGTGGAGGAGGGCGTGGTCTGTCACGATTCGACTGTGGAAAGCTAACTGTCAAAGATCTCCCTCCAAGCATCTGCAGCACAATATCCCACCAATCATGCTCCACACAGATCACAAAAGAAATCATGGCAAGACCCTCCCATTAGGCAGACTGGCATTCAAACAATTGTTGTCAAGATGTGGTGGTACACAAGGTTGTGAATGTAGGAGAAAGACTCAATGTCTAATACTGGGAGATAAACCCCAAGAACTGCATGTAGTGTTCAGTTGATTAGGCCTAGCATGTCCACCTTAGTATGTTTCACAGTGCTATGCCTCCTCCAATAAAAGACATGGCAATTACCATCGTTGAGCCATGGGTTTCTAAAAAAATACAAAGAGAGAAGAAAACTTACGTATCCATCCAGCGTCTGCTTGGCGGCAGCCGCTTCTGCCTGCGATGCCATGGTCACAAAACCAAACCCGCGGCTTCTGGACGTTTCTCTGTCGTAGATGACCTGCAAACAGAATAGAACTATGAGCAAAACAGTCCCCTCAACTGGCTTCCAAAAGGTTAGCATGGCATTCACAACAGCAAGTATTACATTTCCCTATGCAAAAGAGAAAGAAACACAGCAGCAGTACCTCCACAAGTTCGACGGTGCCACAGTCTTGGAAGATCTCCGCCAGCTGCTGGCTGTCACAAGTCCACGGCAAGTTGCCTACATAAAGCTTCGGGCCTTCCTCGACCGCAGGAGGAGGCGGGGTAGTGCGTTCAACTGGAGTCGCGCCTAGTGGGCTGTCCTCAAGAAAACTGCTGCGTTCGTAGGGCTTCGAGCGTTGCTGGCTGTCGTAAGCAGGAGGCGGAGGCGGAGGCGGAGTTCTGCGTTCATAGGGCATGGAACCGGGCATGGCCGAGCCGGGCATGGTATCGAAAGGCGGAAGTGGAGTAGTCATAGGCATATTCTTGGTCAAGTAGTCGAAGTTGATAATGCTATCTTCCAATCCAGCACGTACCACGCTAGTCGACACATTCTTCACGGACTTCCCGCTACCAAAAGACAAGGGTGCTGCAATCTTCAGTCGACATCCAAGCGGCACTCCCACCATAACCATCCTCGAACCACTGTTGTGCAACACGCTCTGCGAGCGTCCCAAAAGACAGGACCAACTAGAGGTAAACACGACCGTAGTCATCCGCGACACAGCCATGGCTAGGCACGGGGGGGATCAAAGGGACAGGCCAAAAAAAAAAAACCCCGGACGGGAGACGCGAGTTCTTGGTCGCCTGCAGACTGGCCGCAAAACACAACAAGTTCCCAACGGAGAATTCCAGAGAGGGTTTTGGGAGAGATAGAGAGAAAGAGAGAGAGAGAAGAAGGAGCTTTGATTAGGGTTTGGAAGCCTATCCTCTTTGAGTCAGATCTGATCGTTGATTGGCCACGGTGACGATCGGCGTTAGCTGGCGGAATGTGTGG